>Ga0307518_10004292_pt1 | contig 10228 bp, 16 predicted proteins | sample 25_EM_MG_FD_203889 | JGI IMG/M metagenome (GOLD analysis project Ga0307518, IMG submission 203889) | Populus trichocarpa ectomycorrhiza microbial communities from riparian zone in the Pacific Northwest, United States - 25_EM | ecosystem: Host-associated > Plants > Roots > Unclassified | place...
ACAAGTCAAGGGCGCATCTAGCGCTACAATGCAGCTATGAAGCTAAAACAAGTTGGTAGTAAGTAGGGTAGACCATCATAGTAAGTAATAGAGTCATAAGAAGAGGTGGAAATCACCAAAACTAACAAAGTATCCACTCCCTCAACACCCAAACCCTCTCTTGAGAGGATGACGGCAATGCTGGTCGTTGAAAGAAAGAGGTGATAGATGTTATGAGGAGGTTTAACAATCCCTGCAAACTGAGCATGAGGGACTCTTGTGCAGCTGATGTGGATCTGTGAGAATTGGGCCTAGACCTGGCAGCACTCATTGCCAAGCCCAGGTTTGCATGTTTTGCTGAGGAACTGGTGTGAGCTCCCTCCAAAGCAGTATTCCCAACCGCGTCCAATCTCCGCCACCTCCGATCGAAGTCGACAGAGAAGTTGAATACGAAGTTGAAGAAATTCTAGACTCAAAGATTGACTGCAGAAGACGCCACTGTCAACTCCTTTACCTAGTCCGCTGGGCTGGCTACGCCGGTACAGATGAAGAAACATTGTGGCTCCTTGCCACTGAGCTCGACCATGCGTCGGAGCTCGTCAAAGATTTCCATCGCAAGTACCCAGGCAAACCTGGTCCACACAAGTCCACCTAAGTCACTCCACCACCTCCAAACTCACTCCGACATCTCTCAAGTCCACAAAACAACTCATTCAAATAGTAGTACAAAAAATGAAAAAAAGAAACAAAAAGAAAAATATGTAGTTAGTCCGCTAATCCTCCTCTCCTTCCGCATCCGCCATTCCGTCTTTGTCGTCTCCGTCCACCCCCTTCTCCTCCTCTTGCTCCGCCGCCACAATTTCCTTCTGCATCATCCCTGTCGACGACCCTTCTACAAATTGGCACTGCATGACCATACTGATATGGTCCATGTTGGCGGTCCGCCTCTCCTCCATCGCGGCATGCCTCCACTCCAACTCTAGTCTCTTGCGCTCCAGCTTGAGCCGCTCCCTCTCGATTTCCACCCGCTCCTGCTCCCACGCCTCCCACGCCCCCATCTGCTGTGCAAGCTGCGCTTGCGTCTGGGTAAGCATACCCAGTGCATCGCACTGCTCCTCTGCCATCGCTCAGGGCACCCTGAACACTTCTTCATCTGCTTTGTCCTCCTCCGTCATGTTCCGTACCTTCTTGCGCTTGCTGGCTCCTTTTGGCGATGTATTCACCTTGCTCTGCTGTCGCCTCCTTGCTGCCCGTTTTGGCACTGCTGCTCCACCCACCTCTGTTCCACTCCCAGCCACCGTCGAGGACTCCACTGCCTTCCCTTCTGTGCTCCATGAGCATGACTTGCATGCTGCCTGGTAGCGTGCGCACGCTGTTGCCTTCAAACTCGCCTGGGCCACGCACCCAACGGGATTGTTGAGGTGCTCTCGGCACCTCACACAGGCCGATCGCCTCCCGCTGGTCGCTGCTGCTGGCTCCACCGTCGCCTCTCCACTACCTTGGGTGGCCGCGATGACCTCTGCTCGTGGCTGCGACCTCTGCTGCTGCTCCTGCGCCTTCCTCACCTCGAACTCCCGCCTCTGGCACCCTATATGTGCCTCCTGTACTGCTTCGACCCTTGCCTGCCTCTCCGCCTCCGCAAGCTCCCTCACCAGCTTGGCCTGTCGCTCCTCCTCTGCCTTGCGTGCTGCCTCGGCTCTCGCTGCCTCCTCTGTTAGTTTTGGTGATTTCCACCTCTTCTTATGACTCTATTACTTACTATGATGGTCTACCCTACTTACTACCAACTTGTTTTAGCTTCATAGCTGCATTGTAGCGCTAGATGCGCCCTTGACTTGTTTCCTTCACTTGTTGTTTACATTTGTTTACCCAGAAGCGCACATACCCTGTAGAGTCCAGTGTTTCTCCTCTTCAGTTACTCACACTGGACTCTAGTCTGGACCTTATCTGAGCAGCTCAACAGCACTTTGTGCGCTTCCAGCAAGTTTTGGCTTGAACATCCTCCGCTTTACAAGCCTCTTCAGCTCTGTGTGCCTGTCCACACATCCTCACATCAATACTAAACTGCGAACAGAATATTCACTACTCACCTCCTTCTTCCTCTGCACCTCCGCTCGTGCCTCCTCAACCTTCCATTGTTGCTCCGCTTCTGCCGCCTTCCTGGCTACTTCCCTCTGCTCACGCTCCACGAACTTTGCCGTCGCGTCGGCCTCATCGCCCTCAGAATCGGTGACCAGCTCACAGACCATTAAATGCCTACTCACCACCCACTTAATGTCTTCAGTAGTCAATCATAGCCCTATACTCAAATGCAACACAGATGTAGAACAATCTTATTTATAGGCATGCAAACTACCCATCAACATGGTTCTTCCTCACCTCTCTCACCAGAATTTCCCAGCTTTTCAAAACAGAAATTAACCCACAAGGGGCAACAAGTATGGGTAGATGAGGGAATTGGAGGGGAGAAATTGGCTGCCATATCAATTGCAACTGCAAAAATGAGCATGACCAATACAGTAAGCCTCTGTGAGATACATGTGGTAAGCTTTGTGGTATCATGCTGGTGTTAAGCACCTATCTGGGTCATAGATAGCATAGATGGAGATGGACATTGTGGCCAGTGATGCTCTTCGAGTGTGGGGGGTAAGCTATAATATTATCAGATGTATTCACAGGCACTACAGAGCACTCACCTTTCTTTTTTGCTGCACATGCTGGAAGCTGTCATAAGATGCAGCCTGTTGAGTGGTAGGGACAAAGGAAGGAGTCATAGCCTGTTTCTGGACCGCATCTCAAAGCCAGTAGTAGCAAAGATCCAGTTGCTTCATCCTGCCATGGTGTTCTGGATTCTTGGCCACAGAAATCACAAATTGATTCTCAATGAGCAGAGAGAAGGTGCCAGAAAGGGGAATACCAAGTTTATACATCAGATTGTGCATCTATTTGATCTTCTTGCCTGCTTGGACAGCTGCCATGTACTCAGCTTCAATGGTAGACAGAGCAATGATGTTTTGGAGCTTAGAAGAGCAGGAAACCACACCAGTACCCATCTTGACCACATATCCACCAGTAGAGCAACCAGTATGCTTGCATTCACCATGGTCTGCATCTGTCACGACCATGCCCAGTTCCGGTCACTCACCCAGTTACTCCGGTTTTGTCGCAGCTCTACAGCTCAATCCTGGCCCTTGCACTTCATCCCCGGTCCCAGACTAGGCTCACGCACATAGTATCTGTTAAGTCAGTACTCAACCCTAGTCGTCTCTCCAATCCAGTTTAGTTCCACTTACCACATTATTCCTACACTCGCTCTGTTGTCCCTGTATGCTTCCAGTTCCCTGTGTTTGCTTTGAGCCAGACTCCCTGGTTATTTTCCTGTCCCCATTTATTTTACTGACCTATTCCTTTTACTCTTGTGCTCAGGATACCTCCATCTCCGTATATAAAGTCCTGTACTCGGTCCTGTATCTTTAGTCTGAAATCAACTAAGTCACCCACTCCGTATCTCTTGTCCCTGCTTTCTTGTCTTGACCGGAATCCATGCAAGGGGTCAACGCTTTACTTCTGTCGTTGTACCCAATCAGTCTACTCTGCCCCCTGAGCAATTCCCGGCCTAGGCCAACCCCTGCCTCCCTCTTGTTCGAGTTCTTAACCAGATTTCATCCGGACTTTGTCTGGAGTGGACCCGGATTTGACAGTATTTCAGACTTGCACCTTGTGTGGGTTCTCAAATGTTACTAGTATGCCCTGTTAGAAAAAAATCCCTATTATGACCATGACTACCCGTGCTCGCTCTCGTACTGAGGTGGCACTTGCTAAAGAAGCAGGAGCAGTCGACGATCTTCGTCTCTCTGCTGCCCAACAGGCTATATCTAGCTGAAGGCAACCTCCAGCTTCGGTAAGCCAATTCCAGAGCTTCACAGCTTGTTCCCCCAGACCAGTGTCATTGACTCCACGTTGCGACGCTGCATCGCAGAGCCTTCGTGGTTCTGCAGACCCTGTTCACCAAGGATCCGCTCCCGGTGATAGGTTCCCCTACCATTGTGACCCCAGCCCAGATCGTCACGAGCCCGGTTGTTACCAGTGGTTCGGCCCCAAAGACGATGGTCCCGGTGATGACCCAGACGACCCCGGTGACAATGGTGAGGATGACGATGATGACAATGAGGATTTCCTTGACGCTACTGAAGAACTAGACACTAACCTAGTGGTCTTCCATAATCTCGCCCTTGCTGTCAACCACCTCTCCCGCTCCTCTCACCAGACCAATGGGTCCTCTTCTTCACGTGCCAAGGTCCAAGACCCGGACACCTTCAATGGCACTGACCCCAAAAAACTCTGGACCTTTCTGGTCCAATGCGAACTTTGCTTTCAAGATCGCACAAAGACTTTCCGCCTGGACCACACGAAAATCACTTTCGCTCAGTCATACCTAAAAGGTATGGCATTAGAGTGGTTTGAACCAGACCTTCTCGAGTCTGCCGATCCAACTAACCGTCCCCACTGGATGGACAACTGGATCGCCTTCGTTGCAGAGCTCCAGTCCACCTTTGGACCACACAACCCGGTCACTGATGTGGAGCATCAGCTCAACCTCCTCCAGATGAAGGATAGCCATCGTGTCACGCAGTACATTGTCGACTTCAACCGGCTGGCCTCTCAGATCAGGGGCTATGGTGATGGTGCACTCCAACACTATTTCTACTCCAGTCTACCCAACCGGATCAAGGACAAACTTTGCTGGATAGGGAAGCCATAGACTTTGGATGGTACCCACACCCTGGTGCAGGAGATCAACACACGCTATTGGGAGCACAAGGACGAAATCTCCTGGAGCTCTAAAAGTCAGTTGTCCACCCCTGCCAACAAATCCCCCAACTCTGGGGGCAACTCGACTAAATCCGGTCAGGAGAAATCCAAGACTGGTGGCAATGCTTCATCTGGTTCCCCCAAGCCAGCCACGAAACCTACCACCTCCGGTTCCTCTAAACCGGACCTGACCGACAAGCTCGGGAAGGATGGTAAGCTTACCACCAATGAGCGTAAACGTTGCCTCGACAACAACCTTTGCATGTTTTGCGGGGGTGCTGGCCACTTTGCTGACAAGTGCCAGAAAAAGTCAAAAAAAGCCAAAGCTCGCGCTGCAGCAGCCTCTGAGTCTGCGAAACTGGACTCAAACTCGGGTGCTACTCCCAAGTCAAAAAAAGAGTAAGCAGCTCCCGGATCTCTGCACTACCAGCGAGCTGTGTTGACTCCGGTAGTGCACCCATGGATGCTCGCCTCAACGCATCCGCTCTTTCAGACCCGAATTCCCTTACTCCGTCTGTTTCCTTATTAGCTTACAATTTATCAAAAATCCGTGTGCTTGTGGACTCCGCTTCCACTCACTGCTTTGTAGATTTACAGTACACGCACAAAAACAAGTTTGTCACATATTCCATACCCCCAATTGTACTCCAGCTCTTCAATGGTACATCCAACTTTACGATTACCCAAGCAGTTGATTTATCAATCCTGTTCCTTGCAACTGGTGATGTCACCCCTATGATATTTTATCTCACTCCACTCGATTCAGAATGCAAACTAGTCCTTGGACACAACTGGCTCACCCGCTTCAATCCATTGATTGACTGGGTATTTGGCAGTATCAAATTCTGGACTACTGCAGGATGTCTGCTTGCGCCCCCGTCGACTCCATCTCCGGTCCAGCCTGGAAAATCTGAGCCTGGTCTCTCTGACCAGACTACCCCTGGCACCACGCCATCTGTCAACACGCCGGTTTGCACCCCTCCTCACATCTCTCTGGTCAACACTGTCGTGTTCAATCGTGTGTGTAAGTTAGAGGGATCCATCCGGTTCCTACTCCAGCTTCTCCCTTCAGAAGAGGCAAAAGCCTGGTCTTCGTCCGGTTCATTTCCTTCGGAATTGACTAGCATCCCTCTGGAGTACTGCAACTATGCAGATGTCTTCAGTAAGGTGAAAGCCTCTGAGCTTCCGCCCCATTGCGACTATGACCTGAAAATCAATCTTGAGGAAGGAGCATCTCCACCCCTGGAAACACTCTACTCATTGTCTCCGGTCGAGCTTTCTGCTCTCCGGACTTTCATCAATGAAAACCTTGCTACAGGTTTCATACGACCTACCGCTTCTTCCCACGCTGCTCTGGTCCTCTTTGTCAAAAAAAAGGACAGCTCCCTTCGACTCTGTGTTGATTTCTGGGGCCTCAACAAAGTCAGCAAGAAGGATCGCTACCTGCTCCCTCTCATCTCCAACCTCCTAGATTCTCCCAGCCTTGCTAAGATCTACACTAAGATCGTCCTCCGGCACACATATCACCTAGTCTAGATTGCTCCGGGCGACGAATGGAAGACTGCCTTCCACACACAATATGGATCCTATGAGTGGTTGGTAATGCCTTTTGGCCTGACTAATGCTCCTGCAGCATTCCAGTGGTTCATTAATACTATATTTGCCAACATGCTCAACATCTGTGTGGTCATCTATCTTGACGACATCCTCATCTACTCTGAGGACATGGACTCGCACCACAAACATGTCCGGGAGGTCCTCCAATGTCTCTGGTTGCATAAACTATTTGCCAAACCAGAGAAATGTGAGTTCCACTCGGACTCGGTTGAATATCTTGGATATTGCCTCTCCCCTAATGGTTTGACCATGTCCCCAGATAAGATCACTATGATCTGCGACTGGCCTGAGGCTTGAAAGGTGAAGGACATCCAGTCCTTCCTCGGATTCGCAAACTTTTACTGCCATTTTATCTTTAATTACTCTGACATTGTGGTGCCCCTGACCTGGCTCACCTGGAAAAATGCTCCCTGGAATTTCTCTGAGGGATGTTGGCACTCCTTTGACATGCTCAAGTGGGCCTTCACCACCACACCAATCCTCACACATTTCATTCCGGACTCTCCAATTACCGTGGAAACCAATGCTTCTGACTACCCTGTCGCTGGTATACTTTCCATTACCTGCGCTGATGGTGAACTACGTCCAGTCACATTTTACTCCCAGACCCTGACAGCCCCAGAGCTGAACTATGACACACATGACAAAGAATTACTGGCTATCTTTGAGGCATTCCGTTCGTGGCACCATTATCTGGAGGGCTCTGCTACCCCAGTTGACATTGTCACCGACCACAAAAACCTGGAATACCTTTCCACATCGAAAGTTCTTACATGCCAGCAAGCCCAGTGGTCGGAATTTTTGTCCCAGTTCCACTTGGTTATCTGTTTTCGTCCCGGTAAGCTCAGTGCTAAGCCTGACACCCTGACTAGATGATGGGACGTCTACCCCAAAGAGGGGGATAGCAGCTACGCCTGGGTTAACCCCCAGAATCTCCGGCCGGTATTCACCCAAGAGCAACTAGCTCACTCCCTTTGCACTACATACCTAGAGCTCCCTATCCTAAGGGCAATTGACATCATGGACGTCGAGACCCTTCACTCAGACATCCTGTCTGCCCTCCCCACTGATCCTACTGCCCAAGCTCACCTCTCGGATACTGCTGAGTCGCGGTGATCAGTAGATGAGTCCGGTCTCCTCCGGCTCCATGATTGCATCTACGTACCAGACTCAAAGGACCTTCGTCTTAGAGTTCTCCAGTACAAGCACAACCACCCCACCTCTGGGCACTTTGGACAGAATTGCACCCTGGAACTCATCCATCACAACTATGCCTGGCCAGGCCTCCAGTCATTTGTTATGAACTATGTCCGGACCTGCATGACCTGTGCCTGAGCAAAAGCACCATGCCACCACCCCTATGGGTTGCTTAAACAACTCCCCATCCCGGAGAAACCCTGGAATTCAATCTCCATGGATTTTATAGAGCAACTCCCTGCATCCTCTGGCTTCACGGCCATCCTAGTTGTCGTAGACCAGCTTTCAAAGCAATCCATCTTCATTCCAACTCACGATACCATCACCAGCCCAGAATTCGCGAAACTATTCCTACTCCATGTGTTCTCCAAGCACGGAGTTCCCGCCCACGTCACCTCTGACCAAGGTGCTGAGTTTGTGTCCCACTTCTTCCGGTCACTTGGAAAGGCACTTGACATGTGCCTACACTTCACTTCTGGCTATCACCTGGAAGGCAATGGCCAGACTTAGCAATCCAACCAAACACTCAAACAGTACCTCTGGTGTTACTGCAATTACCAGCAGGACAACTGGGCAGACCTCTTACCGCTCACAGAGTTTGTGTACAATAATGCACCTAGTGCAACTACCGGAGTTTCCACCTTCTTTGCAAATAAAGGTTACCACCCTAACATCTCAGTTCACCCAGAACATGATATGACCTCCACCCGGGCCCGAGAATACGCAGTCGACCTAGACTCACTGCACAGTTACCTCCATGAAGAGATGGCCAATGCTCAGATCTGCTACCAAGGCCCGGCAGATGCCAAATGTACTCTGGCACCGGACTTCAAGGTCGGCGACCAAGCCTACATAAAAGCAAAGTACTTCCAGTCCACATGACCATCCAAAAAACTTTCCAAAAAGAACCTAGGGCCATATACAATTATAGCTCAAGTCGGTTCACTCTCTTTCACACTCCGCCTACTGGATTCTATGTGTGCAGTTCATCCGGTTTTCCACATCTCACAGCTCGAACCAGCCGTGCCCAACTCCATCCCCAACCGAACCCAACCACTGCCCCTGCCAGTTGAAGTTGACGGCGAGCCGGAGTTTGAGATCTCCGAGATCCTCAACTCCAAGATCGACTGTCGGCACAAAACTTGCAAACTCCTGTACTTGGTCTGATGGACCGGTTATGAGGGCACTGACAAAGAAACCTCGTGGCTACTCACCACCAAGCTTGGTAACACAGTAGAACTCCTAGATGAATATCACTCCTGGTACCCTAACAAACCTGGCCCTTTGGCCTCTGTCTAGTCTGGTAGTATTCCTGGTACCTCTTTCTCGTGTTTGAAAATCATTTCTCCCTGTTCTGTCTGTCTTTTGCCCTGTCTTTTGTTCCCTTCTCTCAGTTCACTGTCTTGCTCGCTCTGTTTCATTTCCTAGACACTTTTCTTTTGTAAACATTAAAAAAAATTAATACAACAAAGTTTACAGAAAAAAAAAATTGTCCAGACCAGACTCAAGTGTCCTCCGAGGCATGCACTTTGTTGTCCTCGCGAAGCCCAGTAACCTCCCCTTCGACCTCCTCCTGGTCGACATCCTCTCCATCTGTCGACTCCACTCTGGCTTCTCTGGTCTCCTCAAATCCGAACAGGGCACACTCATCCACGAGCGTGCCCAGCGACTGCCCAGATGCAGAAACCGCCGCCGCCATGTACCACTGTGCCAATGCGAGGTTTTCTACTGCCTCGATCAGCCGATCCATATGCTCGATGAGCGTGGACCCAGACCCAGACCCGGACGGACCTGCGATGATCTTGGAAACCGACTTCTTGATGCACTTTTTCTTCTTGCTGGCTCTGGGAGACGTCGCTGCCACCTTCCCTTTCCCCTTTCCGGTCCCAGACCTGCTCCATTCCACCTCCGGCCACTCACACTTCTCCTTCATCGACGCACAGCGTATGCACACGTGCTGCCAAGGGTTTTCGGCATCCCTCTTGCAAGGAATGCCTATGCATGCACATCACATGCAGCTGCGAGGCATGGTTAGCGAGAAATGAGAAAAAAATCAACCAATACTTACCTGTTCTCCTGTGACCAGTGTCACGCACCAAACAGGTTTGGTACAGTGAACATGGAAGATAACATCAATATCACATGATCCTGATGCGAAGGATGAGCATGATGGAGCCTCATCGTAGCCATCTATCGCACAAGAAGACTATCCTGATGCAAGAGACGACTGCCGACGCTGACAGTCATCACTCGCACAAGAACCGCCAAGAAGCAGAAGAAACTGAAGGAATAACATCCAGTATGGTATGAGAAAGGAATGCAATCTACTGCAGTCCAACTCCCATACCAGAACAAGCAAAGAAGCTGAAGAATTGATGGAGAAACGAAGGAAAGAAGAGAAGAAATGACGTTAGCGCTCAAATGTCATTTTTAGGTGCCCAGTGCCGGCATTCCGATATTTTGAATAGCTCCACCGTTTCCAAAGCTATCAGGCATGTGACTATACCGTCAGAGAGCCTGGAGTGTGGTCTATCTGCCTGTCAAGTTCCGACGTGGATCCGTTTATTTCCCACGGAGATATTCCCCCCGCAATCCAGACGTTCGTCTCATCAGTCACTATGGA
>Ga0307518_10004294_pt1 | contig 10224 bp, 6 predicted proteins | sample 25_EM_MG_FD_203889 | JGI IMG/M metagenome (GOLD analysis project Ga0307518, IMG submission 203889) | Populus trichocarpa ectomycorrhiza microbial communities from riparian zone in the Pacific Northwest, United States - 25_EM | ecosystem: Host-associated > Plants > Roots > Unclassified | place...
ATATAAAAAAGAAAATAAATAAAGATATGCATAACATGCCCAATATACAGAGGCTAGGCTTTGTGCCTTTTGTTTTATGGTAAAAAAGCCAATTGACACGTAGTTTATCTTTTTTTTTAAAAAAAAAATTTTGATGATGTGTTGGATTATTATAATAATAATAAAAAATAATAAAAAACATATTTATCTTGTCAATGAATCAATTTCTTAATTCAAAGCACTCATGAAACGGTTTAAAAACATAAAATCAAATTAAAAAATATTTCTCTCAATCATGATCTATCTTTTCTAGTAATATAAAAATCTAAAAACATCTTAATAGACATTTTATTATCGAATGAAACTTATTAACATCAAAATTAATATTTTTGTTACAAAAAATATGATCAACTAACAACTTTCTATATCATTTGTTGTTTTCTAGCAAGTTTCTCTCAACTTTTATAAGCCTAAATGAACAAAATAAATTCTTAAATTAAAATTAAAATTATAAAAACTAAAGGAATTTAAGTGAAGGAGAAAGAAAAATAAACAGGCTAGAAAGCATTTTTTCATTGATTTTGAATTTCCCCACTTTCTCTTTTAGTTTTATTTTGGGACTTGAAATTTTATCTCTTGAAATTAAATAATAAAAAATTAAACGAAGAAAAAAAAATTTAAAGAGGAAAAGAAAAATTATGAACATGAAGTTGATTGAATTGGAGGAGAAAGAAAATAGATGGGTTTAAAAATATTTTTTTCACCGACTTTACAAGTTTTTCTTCTTATTTTACATTGTGGTCCATTTTTTTTATAATTTTATTTTTTTAACTATAATGTAAATTCTAGTTTAATAAAGTTAGGTAATAAAATAATTAAAATAAAAAAATAAAAAAATAAAAAAGTAACTTTACTGTGTTTACATGAATATAAATGTTTGAGCGTTTAAGAATGTTGTAACTTTTATTTTTTAATGTGTTTTAAAAGTATGTTTTATTTAAAATAATATTAAATCAATACTTTTAAGTTATTTTTATTTTAATATTAAAAAAAATTAATATATTTTAACCCAAAAAACAGTAACTTGCACCCGGCAGCAAAGACACTTTATTATTGGAGTAACTAGTAATAAAAACTGTGAATATGTTTTACTTCAAAGTTCAAACGAGACTGTATTCCAAAATTCCCTGTTTTTTTAGATTAGACAAGTGTTTTTTATTTTTATTTTACATTGTGATATTTTTTTTTATAATTTTATCTTTTAACTATAATTTAAATTTTTGTTTAATAAAATTAGGTAATAAAATAATTAAATTAAAAAAATAAAAAATGAAAAAAAAGTTAATAAAAAAGGGTAACCTTACTGTGTACATGAATAAAGATGTTTGAGTGTTTAAGAAGAGTGTTATAATTTTTGTTTTTGGATGTGTTTTAAAAGTATATTTTATTTAAAATAATATTTTAGTTTTTTTTTAATTATTATTAAAAAAATATTTTTAATATATTTTAACATGAAAAACAGTACCTTGCACCCGGTAGCAAAGACACACTAAAGTATTCGAGTAAATAATAATAAAAACTGTGAATATTTTTTACTTCAAAGTTCAAACGAGACTGTTTTCCAAAATTCCCTGTGCCTTCCCATTGCACAAAAACAAAGGAAGAAGCAAAAAGGTTAAAATCAGTCACAAATGACTTCTGACGGTGTCTCTTTGTAGGCAAGAAGGGTTTTTGTAGGGTTTCTCTTCTTTATTTTCCTTTCTCCACAAAAGAAAAACTGTAAAAAAGAAAATGGGTTCTTTAAGAAATGGAACAGAGAGTGAAAGAATCAGGGAAGAAGACAAACAGGAGCCAATACTGAAGGAACAAAACCAGAGGTTTTGCATGTTTCCAATCAGATATAAGGAGCTTTGGGAGATGTATAAGAAGGCTGAGGCCAGTTTCTGGACAGGTAATTCTCTCCTTTATTCTCTCTCTTAATTTGTTAACTGTCTCTCGCTCTGGTTTGGTTGTTTCTTTGTAGTGGGCATGTGCAATTGCATGGCTAGATAGTTTGATGGAAAGAGGGAGTTTTTATTTTTTGGAAAGTGGGTTTCCTTTGTTGTATTTTAAAAATGCTTCCTTTCATCAAATTTCTATTAAATTTGGAACCGTTTTCCGTATCAATTTATAGGAAAAACCTTCTTTCCTTTAAATACTATGTCTTTCCATAAGTGGGCTTTCGAGGATTGCTGAGATGGAAAATCCGAATGTGAACTTGTTGCTTCTGTATAAGAAGAAGCCAGCCAACCCCTTTATTTTATGTGCAGAGAATTGGAGAAGTGTGCACATGTCTTTTCTTCCTTATCTACTACTAGGTAGTTCAAATATTTGGAAGCATGGTTCACAGTCAGGGTGTGGTAATATATAATTAATCTGGATTCAATTCATCAACATCTGTCCTGCCAACTTGGTTTAGAGTGGTACATGAGATGTGACTGTCTCAGGTCTGATAGGAATGTGAGTTTATATGTAATTTTGCAGAGTTTACTGGATTGATTATAGAGATAGTGTCCTTTTGCTTTAAACAATGATTTGGCATGTTATTAGTTAGGATATCTGATGGCGCATCCAACTTGATGATGATGTTACACATGATTGGAGATGAGTGCTCAGAAGTTGGAGGTTTTACCCTACACTGAACTAAATGGTAATATATATGCATTTCAAATTTAGCGAAAACCAAGAGTTGAGAAAGAAATGGTGTTGGTTTGGATGGAACAGAGTTGTCTTATGGGGGCCTTTTTCTGTACTTTTGTTGCATCTCGCCAATAGAACGAGACAATGAAGAAGACATTGTCCATGGAATCAAAGCAGGGTGGTAGATATGGAGAAGATGATGTGAGCACTATGCGATTGAGAAGTCTCATTATGCTAAAGAGTAAATTCTAAAAATCTCATGTATATTAGCTGTGGTTTATGGTAATGGGTGAAGATGTTTTCTATAGAATCAAAGCAGGGTAGTAGATATAGGCAAGATTGTGAGCTATGCAATTGAGAAGTCTTGTCATGCCAAAAAGTAAGTTCGACAAATTCAAGTATGTTAGCTATGCTTAACAGCAATGAGTGGTAGGCAGTAATTTGTAGAAAGGTGGATGTGGTGAAGCTGATTTTTTTCCATTTCAGTACACAATAAGCTGCTTGTTCAAAAGTTAAATCATTTTGATTTCATGGGTACCCTCTGTCCATCCAACAATGTTGGAGGGAGCTGTATTGGTTACAATAGGTGAAGTTTGTTTTACTGCTGTGTGAAGAAGATCAATGCACTCTTCTGCAATGATAATGTTGGGGCTCTCATGAACATGGATTAATGAAGTATATTACAGTAAACAGGTTGATCGCTTCTGGCAAGACAATAATCATTCTACTGATATTTTGTAAGAAGAAGGCAGTGCCAACTGCCATGTTGTGAGTATTGTTAGTGTGTTGGTGGAAATGATACGAAAGAATGCTTTTGAGTTTATGAGAGTGATGGTATGAGAGAATGCAGCCCCTCCTTCCCCTCTCCTTTTGTGTTACTGATGAATGTTTTCTTGATATCTCTGTTTGTTGAAATTTCAGGTTCCCTACATGCTGTTTCTTCTTGAGAGCTCATTTTTTTATTTGCCTTGTTTACCTTTTATCATCAATTTGTTTAATTAACTTGTTAGTGTTATTACAGCTGAGGAGGTTGATCTCTCCCGGGACATGCAGCAATGGGAAGCACTGTCTGATTCAGAGAAACACTTCATAAGCCACGTGCTGGCATTTTTTGCTGCATCTGATGGGATTGTTTTGGAAAATTTGGCTGCAAGATTTCTATATGATGTTCAAATTCCAGAGGTGAGTTTATTGGCTAAGCTCCTAAGAATCTTTTGTTACCTTTTCAGTTATGGGTATATTCATGCTCTACCTGTATTTGGATCTCATTTTAAATATCATGCTTGCTTCAAGTTGTTTATTGTGTGTTGAATTCAATCACCCAATACTGCTTCTGACAATCTGTGACCACTTCATATTCATTTTAAGCTGATTCTTTGTGGTCTAGGTGTAGTCAAGGATGCATATTTTGAGCAATCAGCTTCTGGTTTTTCCAAGCTGACTGTCTAATAATAAGGCATTTTCTTTGTCTCAGGCCCGGGCATTCTATGGATTTCAAATTGCAATGGAGAACATTCATTCTGGTAGAGTTTTGTGAGTGAAGTTAGTGGAATTTTCTCTTATGGTGCATTACAAACATCGTGATTCGGAAAATTTATGTTTCTCATCTTTAGAGATGTATAGTTTGCTTTTGGAGACATACATCAAGGACTCAAGGGAGAAGCATAGGTTGTTTAATGCTATTGAAAACATTCCTTGTGTGGCTGAGAAGGCAAAGTGGGCATTGGATTGGATCCAGAGGTGTACAACATTCTTCTCTGATACTTTTAAAACAGTAAATAAAAACTTTGCTAAGAGGATTAGAAGTGCTTTGCGAGCTTGTGTTCCTGCTGAAACACATGCTTTCAATAATTTCTCACTCTTCTCCGTTTTTCAGTTCCATGGTTTTTGCAGAGAGACTTGTTGCTTTTGCTTGTATTGAAGGAATCTTTTTCTCAGGAAGGTAATGATCTTCAAATATTACAACAAAAATACTGCTATATGTTATTTGTGATATTTGATATTTGTTTCTTCATTCCTCTGTTGGCATTCATATCGCATATTAAGATTATATACGATGTTTGTATATTGTCGGTCTCAGCTTCTGCGCCATTTTCTGGCTTAAAAAGAGAGGCTTGATGCCAGGTTTGACATTCTCGAATGAACTAATATCTAGAGACGAGGGGCTGCATTGTGACTTTGCTTGCCTTCTTTATAGGTTAGATTTTTCTCTCTTGTTTGTTTTTCTTTATATATATATTTTAATTGTCGACTTTAATACTTGAGCCACATCGATGCACAGATCTCCTGGTGTTTCTAATATAATGGGAAAAACATTTACTGGAAACATCTATGTTTTTGTTGTTTACAGTTTGTTGCAGAGGCAACTTCATTGGCAAAAAGTTTATCATATTGTTGGTGAAGCAGTGGAAATTGAGACCAAGTTTGTCTGTGAGGCCTTGCCATGTGCATTGATTGGCATGAATGCCACACTGATGGGCGACTACATAAAGTTTGTTGCTGACCGTCTTTTGGTATTTCTTCATTGATATCCTGCCCTTCTTTTTCGTCATTCATCGTCAGAAAAGGAAATTTACATGTTTGTATTCTTTATTTTCAGGTTGCCTTAGGTTATCAGAAGAAGTACAATGTTGAAAATCCCTTTGATTGGATGGAATTCATATCCTTGCAGTGAGTATAGTAACCTTGTGAATGCATTGCAAAATGGCTGGGACATCCTCACCTGATTCCTTTGTCTTAACTTTTTGTTTCTTTGCCCTTTGGCAGAACTGGTTTATCATTTTCAACAAAGCACCAAATGCCTCTGCTCGGTGCCTCTTAGAAATTAGTCTATTTTAAAACCCATCAACCATGGAGTCCAAACTTCTATCATAAATTGCGTGGACAAAAAAAAGTGTTTCTTTTTAGAAGCATTGGTCCGTAGTGGGTCTGTGGTTTCAGCACATTAAGTGTGGGAGTGAGAAAAATAAGGAGTCTGACCTTGTAAAAGAATGGGACAGGGTAGTAATGGTCGAAACTGATATTGAAAAACAACTTGTGCAAATAACGTGTCTACAGATTGTTTCCACCATATTAAATGTTAGCCTGAGTTGTGCAAAAATGGGATTAGGTGGTAATGTCACTAAGGGCTTTTCACATATAAATTGGTGGGCATTTTAAAGAAAGAAAAAAAGTCCATGTTTTGACCTTGCACGTTTTGAATTTTGATGTTGTAGCTTTTGGGGGGGTGGGGATCAAGTATGGTGTCCTCTACTTGGAACTCAAATTTCACTGTTTTATTTTTACCTGCTTGTTTCATTGTGCAGAGGGAAAGCAAATTTCTTTGAGAGAAGGGTAGGGGACTATCAAAAGGCTTCTGTTATGTCAAGCCTGCAAGATGGTGGGAAAAACTATGTTTTCAAGATGGACGAGGACTTCTAGTCTAGTATGTCATGACTCCCTCAAGTATCATAAAATTTCGTTACTATTCTTTAGAAGTCCTCGTCTGTCATGACTCCCTCATGTATCATAAAATTTGGTTGCTATTCTTTGTGGTGACATTTTGTCCATAGTCTACTTGGTAGCAAATCCAAGGCATGTAGTCCACGGTGCAAACTGATATTGTTTATTTATACTGGGCCGTTTCTAAACTTGTCATATGTTTTATCATTTCTGGTTGGTATATCTTTTACTTTTAGTGGATGTCGTAATCCAGGAGGTGTCATGCCCTAATATTGCACTATTTTATGGTCTCAAGGTGGAATGTCAGTATCATATTTTGTTTGTTCTTTATAGTTCATCTAAACAAATTGAAATTATTACTTAAATCTTAGAGATTTTGAACTGTCATTGTGTCATGAAGCCTTCCCATATATTTTGACATGCTTGTGGACCTGTGTAAGTTTGTTAGTGAAATTCCTACTTGGAAGTGAAACTCTGCACCGCGTGTTGCGGCTCGAATGCAGCTGTATCCATAAAATTCTTGAACATGATAGAGCTTTTGAAGAATCAAAAATATTCAGAATGCATGATAGGAAATGTTGCCTTCTCCGTTTGCTAGGAGGGAAGATGTCAATGAGTAATTGTTCAATCAGGTGCCTTCTTCCAATCATGCTGCTAACCCACCACTTCACTATAAAGTCGTTTGATGTACAGGGTGGAAAGAGAAAAGATGCTGCCTAGATGACTCCATCAGAAGCATTCATGATCAAAGAAACACTTATCCACTGCCTCTATAACTGATGAATTGATGCTGGGGTGGTAGTGTAATCATGATTAAATGAATAAGTGATGTTTTATCATAATCTTTTAATCAATTTTCTTTTTGTCAAAGTAGTAATTATTGTAATCATGATTAAATGAGTATTGAGTTGTTTACCATTTGATCTGAGGATTTTTCTTTCTGCATAGCCTGGTAATCTTCTGGTCAATTATAAATTTGTAAGGAATTTCAAATCTGCAAAAGGACAGATGATGGGAAAAAACCAATTTTTTTGTTTGTTTGTGGATTGAACTATAGGGTTTTTCAAGTAATCAAAGTTAATTACAAGTTTAGCTTGTTTGGTTAATGAATATAATTAAATCAAAGACCTTAAGAAACTGAATCCTCATGTTGAGGGGAGTTGCTAGAGCCTTGTCTGGGAGGAGGCTTATGCTCAAGGTCTGGACTTCATCTCTAATGGAATCTCTGGGAAGGAAAACCAGAAAATTCTCAATAAGAGCCACATCCATTGCAGCCTTAGCCTTTAATCTATCACTGTCTGAAGTGTATCATGTCCCTCTCCTCTCCACTCCTTTCATCTGTCAGTTTGGTGTAAGGGTGTCATGTTTGGCAACAAGAGTGGTTGTGAGGTATAAACTTCTGTCTGGTAACCTATCACCATACCCGCACCAAAGCTGGGAAAGTCTTGGTTTTTTACATAATTTATTAGGGTGTTATAGCTGATAGGTTCTTCAATCATGTTTGCTTGCCTTGGACGTCAGATAGGTGGGGCTGGCAACTGTATATTTTGAGTTTATTGCGCTAATTGTTGTTTTTTAAAGTGTTTTTTTCTTGAAATTATATTAAAATAATATATATATTTTTATGTTTAATTTTAATACATAAAAAATGATACGAAAACAAAAAAAAAATTTAAATTTTTACAAAAGGACAAAGTCTCAACCTCAAGCATGTTAGCAATTTGTTACCTCTCTTCGAAGAGCCAGATTCTAAAACAAATTAACAACTTTATCATCCACTTAACCACTTCCTAATCAGATTACCAACCTTCATCTGCAGGAACACGGATGACTAACCCATTTCACCTACCTCGCTTTATTAATCAATACTATTGAGTATTGGCTCTTAGATATTATTTTTTGAACTGTTTTTTTATATATTAAAATTATAATTTTTTATTATTTTTAATATTAATACATCAAAACGACAAAAAATACATTAAAAATATATTACTTTGAACTTAAGAGAATAAAATAAAAAATTAAAAGCATAATTTGTAACAGCCCAGCCTGTCCGTTTTGGGCATTACCGTCCTCACGGTTTTGTTCCTAATGACGCGAGTCCACTTCTGAGTCCGACGTCCCAATACGCGTACAACATGTTAGCAACCAGCACTACTAATAAGATCAGCTATCAAACCCTCATCCGTCGATATAGGATATTACATAATTAGATTGTAAAGTTAAATAATCTCTTAGTAATTATGGGGTATGATTCAAATTATATTTTGCCTCGAGTGTGATTTTAAAACTATTGAGTTAATCAATTTATTTTATAATTTTATATGAATTTTTTTAAAAACTCTTTGTTGGAGCATCGGTTATGAAAACTCTATAATTTATATAATTTTTTAAATCTATTTATTTTTTAAAATGAAACCATAGAAGCTAGCATGTGTTTACACAGTCATCTTAAACATCCCATAAGCCCCCTTTCTGCATGCTTTACCGTTTTCTTACACTGTAAGTCACCAAAAGTGGATAAACATCGAATTTGTTCATGCAAGAATTAAATGCCCTTTGAAAATTTACGTGAACCCTATTCGATAACAAACACTTTCTTTACTCTCTCTCTTTTTCGATAATATTTGGTGGAAATGTTGAGCCTTTGGACGAAGATTGTCCCACTTTTCATAATTAATAATACATGCTTGATAATTGTGCTTTCACTTCATTTAATATTTTTAAATACCTCTACAATATATTATCACATATGCTTAGTATGCTTGTCTTTTTTCGAACCCTAACTTTTACTAACTTGTTTGGATAATAAAGTGATTTAATTATGGGATAGCTTAATTAATCAGGTTTTAAATTTGATTTTTAATGATTATGAGTTTAAATTTTTTTAAAATCATTAAAGATTTATATAATTATTAATTTTAAAATTTATAAAATTAATAAAAAAAAACATACAAACTAGTACAAACATGCTCGTTAAAAAAAATCAAGTGATTCTGAAATCATAATCAATTTAAAAACAGAAACCGCGGATAATAAAAAAGGGAAGCCTGCAGGCAGGAGTGCTTACCTACCCCGGAGGGGATGCGCATCAATATCGGCGTAACATCAAGAGGCAGAAGCAGACAATAATGTTAGAGGACAAAAAGCAGCCCCCTACTGGCATTACTACCAAACTCCCCCTCGAAGTGGAACCGAAAAGGTTAACTGTCCAAACGTGACACAAAGTAGTACTGTGCTATGATCACATAACATGCTGTTGGGCCAACTCCTGGTGATGCGATGGGATCGGAAAACTCACCCCTTGTCATCATCTCCACCTACCCCCTAACCACTAGTTATCTTCTTCTTTTTTTAGGGTTTTTTCCGTCAAAATACCCTTGCCACCACCCTCCTCCTCCTCCTCTTTTCCTTCCTTTTTTATATATATAAAAAAAAAACAAATTTGGAAACACGTGGATGGATGGGTTGGAACTTGGAGGTGATACGTCACCTTCAATTGGGATGTGAGTTTGGTGTTACAGTAGATCTTAGGGTTGTGCTTTCAAAAGAATTATAATTTATGAGAAAACAATTGTATTAAAAAAAAAAAAAAAACTAGACTGCAAATATTTTTTTTTATTAATATGAATATTCAAACAGTTTATTTGTACCTCGACTAATTCCACAAATCTTAAAGTTAATGACTATATAAATATCCAGTGACCCTGAGAGGACTCGAACTCGTGACTATTAGGAAGCAAACTCAATGTCTGACCAGTTAAGCTACTCATCAGGTTAGACTGCAAACATATTTGATCATACGTGTTATTGAGTAAAACAAATATATGAGAAAAGATACACAAATATATGTATTGAAAAATATCTGTTTATTGATAACTTTAAGGACTTGTAAGCTTAGTTATGACACGCAGGTCGGTTCGACTGATCGACTTCGACCCTGTTAATCTAAGTTGAAGAAAAATGGGTTAAAAGACTGACCTGATAAAAAAATTTAGGTCAACTACTCATAACCAGAGATAAAATTCGTTGATTTTCTTTTTAAAAAAATAATCAAAATAACGTTGTTTTGATATTTTCTAAATAGAAAATTTAAATCAAATCATATTGAACTCCTCACTCGTT
>Ga0307518_10004295_pt1 | contig 10223 bp, 5 predicted proteins | sample 25_EM_MG_FD_203889 | JGI IMG/M metagenome (GOLD analysis project Ga0307518, IMG submission 203889) | Populus trichocarpa ectomycorrhiza microbial communities from riparian zone in the Pacific Northwest, United States - 25_EM | ecosystem: Host-associated > Plants > Roots > Unclassified | place...
TGCATAAGGTGAAATGAGATTTTAAAAGAGTTTCAAATCTTATTCAAATAATCAATGACTATAGTGTTGAGAATGAACATGATTTGAAAGAGTAGACACATTCCATACTATAATATATAAATCAAAACATTATTGATAAAATGGATAATAATTGCATTGGAAAATTAGTTACTGAAATGTTAAGTCAAACTACTTATGACTTTCTTAATATTTTAAAGATCATGAAATCTTATAAATATTGCACTTGATCTTCAAAAATAAATAAATTAATTATTGAATTGATAATAATTTAATTTATATAATCCTATTTTATTTAGGATTATAATTTAAATTTGGGATAATTTATTAGGAAACCTCATGGGTCACACACATAAGAACCATTGGTTAGAAATTAAAATGAGATAATTAATTAAGTGTGACTTGATTGTAAATAACTTTTAAAAATTGAGGATTAAAATATAATTTATATAAGGAATTACAATTCTAGACCTAGAAAAATCAAGTAGCAACTTGATTGAATAAATTTTTAAAATTAACCTGAAATAATATATGTGATATTGTTCAGGGGAAAATTAATATTTTTTTATTTATAAGATTTTCAGGTTTTTCTATAAATAGAATGTTATGCCTTTTATTTTTAGTACAATAATAAATTTACACAGAACACCTGAAAAACATAAAAGAAGAAAAAAACTAACACTTAAAAGCATAACAATCCCTTTCTTATAAAAGGGTTTAAGAGATTTATCATTGTTGGTTCATGTGAATTATCATTAGAGACTGGAAACTTAGACAACTTATAGTTTGCGACAACCTGGCTTTTAAGCAATTATTCAAAGATAAAAAGAACATCTAATTTTCTTGTGATCTTCGTATAAAACCTAAATAACTCTAGATCTGTCTAATGGGATCTTGGGACTCCTATTTTTTTTTCAGTTTATCATTTTCATTATATATATGTATTCCGGGGAAACCTAGTAGTGGTATTAGAGCCATCGTTAGATAATTAGGCTTGTTGATTGCATGTTTTAATTATTATTAGCATTAATTGCGAATTAAATTTATGTGCAAAATTATTTTTTCAAAAATTATTTTTTCTCTCATGATGTTTTGACCCTAAATTAAAAAAAAAAAAAAAGCTTTTAGGTGGCTGCAACAGCTACCAGTTGTGGCGCAAATGTCGGTAGCGCACTTAGTTATGTTATGTGCACACCCAATCACTACTGGCAACAATAGTGTGAAGTGCTGTTAGGCAGCCATGCATGAGGCTATTGTCTCATGTATGGTGGTTGTGTAGCGCAACGCAGTGACATCCAATCTCTATAAAGTGCAACGACAACCATTGCTATCACTGTTGGGGCTGCTCTAATGGTGGGCAATGTGCCCACTGCCGGCAACAACCAAGGAAAAAAAAAGAGATGAGAGGCATAATTATGATTATGGCACTAGATCCTTATCTAGGTTTTTAAGGGTAGAATTATAAGTCTACCTCTACACCTTATAACTTATTGCAGTAGGGTTTTTGAGGTGTAATTTATATATTTACCCATGAAATTTATTTTTTATTACAATATGGTATATAAGATAGAATTATGATTCTGCCCCTTCATATATAAAATATTGATTTTATATTTTAAAATTGAAACCTAAATTAAATTAATTATAGAATTAATTGTTCTAATTGGATTGAATTAAAATATTTAATTCATGATTTTGATTTTTTTTATCCTAAATAGAGTTGTATTTAATAAAAATATTTTAGAATGTTTTTCTAAATAAAGAGAGTTTTTTAGCAGGAAAAGTTTATTTAATTGTTTCTAAAATAGTTTAGGATGTTAATAGGAGTTTTTATATGATTAATTTTCTTGTTAGACTTTTAAAAATGGTTTTCCAAGAAAATTGTATTATATAAAATTTATTATGTTTGGAAAATTATCAAATTAGATCTCATTTGATATTTCTAAATGTTAGAAATACTATTTTAAAAATTGCACTTAAAACCAATAATTAGAATTGAAGTATGAAATATATTTATTTACGCATATTAATAGATTATTATATATGATGGATGGTTATAGACATTTAAAGACCACTATAATTGTTTTTTTTTATGGTTGAATGGTTGTGATATTAAATAAGGTTTGTGTGTACTACATTTTCTATATTTTTTTCTATGTTGTAAAATTTTTTTCTTATCTATTTCTCATTTAATGTAACTTGATATTTCTTATACAATTATATAAATATTATATAATTTAGAAATATAGGAATTTAGATAGGAAAAACTATTTTGTAATCTAAAATGAAGAAAGAATGATGGTAAAGGCTACAATTATAGTGCTTGCAAAGAACTTATGAGAATTTGCAACAGCTACCTAGATTTTGACCACCTAATTCCCTTTAATGGCTTAAGAGAATTAGTTTAGATATGTCCATAATCATCCAATTAGAATGGTATACTAAGGGTGTACGTTTATATCACTAATGTTATGGAATGAGACTTAATTAAAATAATAAATCTCTCATTTATAAATTAAGTACACAAAATCAAAGTTCTATTCACAAATAACTTGTTGAGCTACTCAAGATTATCATTAATTGAATATGTTTAATGTTATAAAATTAGTTCCTATTTAACTAACTTATAAGATTTGGATGAATTACTTATGATCATATAAGATTAAAGGTAATAGTTATGCAAAATATATATAATATGTTTAGATAAAAAGTTGTTACTTAACTAATCCAGAAGTTAAATAAAGATGTGATTGATAAGTTTTGTCATCTACCTAATGCAATTTATTTTGATTTGTTGAGTTACTTAAGGTCATATAAATTAAATGGGATCCTAACCCATTAGGACATCTAAGCAAGATTTCTCAAATTAATAGTGAGGGCTATTAATTTGTAGGAAAATAGTAGGAGATCAAATTATGATTAAAGCCATTATTTAAATTTGGTTATAAATACTTATGCATGAAACCAATACTCGTTATCTTTACATGAATAGGTTGATAGATTACCATGAGTAAAAGTAAATATATCCCTACGAAGCATATTTGATGCTAATAAATTAATTGAATCAAACTTCTTGGACTAGTATAGAAATGTGAGAATTGTTCTCAAATAAGAAAGAAATTTATATGTTCTTAAAAATCTGATTATTTGTCCTTGATGAGAATACTGAAAACGAAGTTAGGACTGAATATCAACATCATAGGGATATATTTATGAGGTTTGATTATGATGAGTAGGTTACATGTATGATGTTAGCTAGCATGTCATTTAAACTTCAAACACAACATGAGAATATAGATGCTCAAATAATAATTATGCATCTAAAAAAGTTGTTTTATGCGATTAGATACATTAAGAGGTATGAGACTTCTAAGGAATTATTCTGTTGTAAAATGACAAAGAGTTCTTTAGTGAATACATGTGTGTTGAAAATGATTGGCTATTTTAAGAAATTAGGCTAATGAGGCTTTTTTATGGACCATGAGTTAAGTATTGACTTAGTCTTACAGTCCAATTATAGAAGGCTACTTGGAACATCAAGAATGACAAGGGAGCTTATCATCATTGTGGCAATGAAAGCTACTATAGAAGGAACTGTAAAGATTATCTTGCAACCATGAAGGCTAAGAAGCTTATCAAAGCTTATACTTTAGGCATGTTTATTTATTGAATAAAGATAAAATAGACCTAAATATAGGCAATGAAGTAAGGATTGTTGTATTAACTTTGCTAAATGGGCTGATATTAAAACTTGATAATTGTTATTTTGTTATAGCACTTTCTAGAAACATCGTACCCATTTTTAATGGATTTAGATTTATTATTTAAGGTAAATATTATTCCTTCTATAATAATGATATTTATTACAGATATGATAATATAAATGGTTTGCGTATACCTTATTTTGAAATGCCCAAGTTCAATATAACTTGCAAGAAAAATAAATTAGATAATCAATAACCATATTATTTATAGCATTGTAGATTATGTCATATCAATGAAACAAGAATCACTAAGTTACATAAAAAAGGATATTTGATCCTTCTGATTAGTTATTAACCAAATGAAACTTGTAAGACTTATTTATCAGGTAAGATAACCAAAACACCCTTTACTAGAAGAGTGGAAAATCTAATGAATTGCTAGGTCTAATACATACAAATATGTATAGGATAATAACAATTTATACCATAAATGGATATACATGTTTCATCATTGATGACCATATTGGATATGATCATGTGTTTTTTTATGAAAATCTGATTCAATTGAAAGGTTCAAAGAATTCAGAAATAAAGTTGAAATACAAATTGAAAAGGATTATTATGATACTTTGATTAGATCAACGTAGTGAATATTTCAGCTAAGATTTTTAATATTATATAAAAGAGAATGAGATTCTCTCATAATAGACACCTCCTAGAATATTAAAAAATAATAAAGTTTCTTAAAGGAGAAATTGTACCCTATTGGATATGGTACGGTCTATGATGAGCTATGCAAACCTTCCACCTTTTTTTTAGGGTTATGCCCTATAAATTACTACTTACTTCTTAAAAATGGTTGCATCAAAATCTTTTGATAAGAATCCATATGAGATATGGAATGGTAGCAGATCAATCTTATGATACTTAAAGATTTGAGAGGCGACTCTTATATAAAACATGATGTATCTGAAAAGTTAGGGGTTAAGTCAGATAAATATAAGTTTGTGGGATATCCAAAAGAAAATATTATATATTATTTATATTGTCATATTAAGCAAAAGTGTTTTTCTCAAAACATGCTACCATTTTAAAGAAGAAATTTGTTCTTGAAAGGAGTAGTGAGAGGAAAATAGAACTTGAAAAAGTTCAAGAACCACAAACTAATGTCTAAATTGAAACTAAGCCTGAGGCTATAACATTGGATATTCAGCCTAAAGCTTAAGAAATATAAAAACTTTGTTGATCTGGTAGGATATATCATGCACCTGTGAGATTTAGACTTCTCATGAAAGCTGAAAAATAACTCGTTATTTATACTTGATGAACCTACCAATTACATGAAACCAATATGGTATTTAAGAAATGGTTTGGGGCCATGAAATTTGAAATAGATTACATGTACATCAATAAGGTAAATACCTTGGTTAATCCACCTGAAGGGATAACACTCATTAGATGTAAGGGAGTCTTTAAGAGAAAGACTGATATAGATGACAATGTAAAAATGTACAAAGTTAGATAAGTTGTCAAATGTTATAAACAAAAACAATTAGGTTGACTTTGATGAAACCTTCTTGTTAGTAACTATGTTCAAATCCATAAGAATTTTACTTGCTATGGTTGCATATTATGATTATGAGACTTGGCAAATAATGTCAAAATTATATTCCTGAATAAGAATCTTCAAGAAAATATGCATGTGACAACCTAAAAGTTTTGAATCTAAGCAATTTACCAAAAAATATATGCAAGCTATAAAAATCATTTTATGGACTTAAACAAGCTTTAAGAAGTTGGAATATCCATCTTGATGAGATAATCAAATAGTTTGATTTCATAAAAAATATAAATGAACATTGTGTTTATAAAAAAGTTAGTAGAAGTGGAGTTGTTTTCCTAATATTATATGTAAATAACATATTATTAGTAGGAAACACCATTTCTTTACTTCAGTTAGTAAAGATTTAGTTGTCTAAGAGTTTCTTCATAAAAGATATGAGAGAAGCATCCTTTATACTAGGAATAAAGATATATAGAGATAGATCTAAAAAGTTGTTTGAATTATCCTAATCCGTGTGTGTGTGTGTGTGTGTGTGTGTGTGTGTGTGTGTATGTGTGTAAGATGCTAAAACGGTTTAACATAGGAGAATCCAAGAAAGGATACTTACCTATTTTTCAAAGAATACATTTCTCCAAAGATATATGTCCTAAGATATAAATTGAGAGAAAGAGGATGGAAATGATTCCACATACTTCAGATATAGGATTTATAATATGTGTGATGTTATGTACAAGACCAGATATATCTTATGATTTGAGTTGATAAGATATCAATCTAATCTAGGTGAAAATCACTGAAAAGATAGTTTAAAACATTCTTAAGTACCTGAAAAGAACTAATTTTCTAGTCCATGAAGGAGATGAACTAGTAGTTCATGGTTATTTAGATAGTAGTTTTCAATTAAATATTAAAAATAAAAAATCTAATTTGATTATATTTTACTCTAAATAATGGTGTTGTGAGTTAAAAGAGTTCTAAATAAAAAACCAAAGTAGATTCTACAATTAAAATTGAGTGTATCTTTGCATTTAAGGAGACAAAAAAGGTTGTTTGGATCAAGAAGTACATCATTGAACTAGGTATGATTATTAGCATTGTTGATCTAGTAGCCCTACATTGTAATAACAATGGAGTTATTGTACAAGCAAAGAAATCAAGGTCTCATCAATGATTAAAAAATGTACTTAGACAATTTCATTTATTAGAGAATCATAGAAAGAAAAAATATAAAGATAGAGCGAGTACCCACTAAAGAGAATCTTATAGATCCTCTAACTAAGACATCGTCTCAGTAAAAGCATTATCGTCAAGCAGAACGATATGGTTTTCGATACATGAGTTATTATCTTTAGTGCAAGTGAGAGATTGTTAGTGTATTTACTTTGTAGCCAATTGGTTGGTTGCACGTGACATTGACTTTGTTCATGTAACTAAGACATTGTCTCAGTAAAAGCATTATCGTCAAGCATAGCAATATGGTTTTCGATACATGAGTTATTGTCTTTAGTGCAAGTGAGAGATTGTTAGTGTATTTACTATGTAGCCAATTGGTTGGTTGCACGTGACATTGACTTTGTTCATGTAAATATATTTATTTTTAATAAAGGTTTTATTTATCTTTAATATTCATTAAGTATTTGATTAATGAATATAATATTTGATTAATGAATCTAGAGTAAAGATAAAGTCTTTAGGATAAAAATGCTTTGCAAAATAAATTTAAAGTTGTTATAATTATAAAATTCTTAATGTATCAAAGCATTATTTTTAAATATTCCTGGTCAATGATCTATTAAGACTGAATATTAATTATAGTCATTGAAACTATTACTTATTATGTTCTTTTTTTATGAAAGAAATCATTTTTCTCATAAGCTGAGGTATGAATGATATTTAAAACTAATAAATAAGTGTTTGTTTGATGACATGTACACTAAACTACCCGCATGAGATTTTCATATAAAGAGATCACATATGTCTATGGAAAGATTCATATGACGGTTGTGTAAGTGGTCCTTAAACTTGATATCATTAAGTTGTCTTATATATGAAATGTTATATTTTTATCCTACTACATATTATCCTAATATAGGGTAACAAATAAGAAGATATTATGTATAACATGAACTATGAAGGTATTTGAGTAATCAAGAAATGATTCATCACCCTAGGTGAATTAGGAAAATATTTCATCTATTTTCAAATAGTATTGATTGCAAATCTTTGCTCAAGGTGAAATGACATTTGAAAAGAGTTTCAATTCTTATTCAAATAATCAATTAATATGGTGTTGAGAACAAACATGATTTGATAGAGAAGACATATTTTATGCTAAAAAAGTCTACACCAAAACATTGTTAATGAACATATAATAATTGCACTTGGAAACTAATCACTAAAATGTTAAGTCAAACCACTCATGACTTTTCTAATATTTTGAGGGATCATGACATGTTGTTAGACATTGTACTTGATCTTACAATATAAACCAATCAATCATTGAATTGATAATAAATTTATTTATTTAATTTATGTAATTTATTTAATCATATTTTATTTAGGATTATGATTTATGTTTAGGACAACTTATTAGGAAACCTAATGAGTCACATACATAAGAACTATTGGTTTAAAATTAAAATGTGATGATTAATCAAATGTGACTTGATTGTTAACACATTTTAAAAATTGAGGGTTATAATGTATTTTATACAGTAAATTACAACTCTAGATTTAGAAAAATCAAGCAAGGACTTGTTCGAATAAATTTATAAAATTATCGTAAAATAATATATATGATATTGTTCAGGGGGTAAATTGATATTTTATCGTTTATAGGATTTTCATGTTTCCTTATAAATTGAATGTTATTCCTTTTATTTTAAGTACAACAGTAAACTTGCATATAACACTTGAAAAACATAAAAGAAAAAACTTAACACTCAAAGGTATAACAATCACTCCTTCCTAAAAGGATTTAAAAGATTTCTCACTAGTGGTTTATGTGAATATCATTAGAGGTCGGACACTTAGATAACTTATAGTTTACAACAATTCAGTCTTGAAGTAATTATTCAAAGCAAAACAACATATTAAATCTTCATGTAATTTTTGTATAAACCCTAAATGATGGAACCCAAATGACACCAAGAGATCTGTTAGAGGTTCTAGTTGATCTAATGACAAGACTTAGGGCTAAGAGGTTTAAATAGGCTTTCAATGGACTTCTACAAGACACATGAGCCAAAGTAGATTTCAAGGAGATATTAAATAATGAAGTACAAACCTTGATTAATTTAATTCTTGTTAAAGAAGAGCTTATAAGTGGGCATTCCGACATTACAAGAAGATTCTAATCTGTTAGTTTTGACATTTAACTACTTTTTGGTTATAACTAGAGTTATAAAAGGCATTGTAATATGATTCTAGTTGTATTGGAAATTACACATCCATATCTTTCTAATGACTTCTAATTCATTAATACGAGAGAGAACCATGCATTTGAAGTTGAGATTTGATTCTGCCAACAAATTATAAAAATTACTTTAATTTTATTTAAATTAGTTGAGATATTTTTTTTTATCTTTTAGTTATTAGGCCTTTTAGATATATTAGGGTCTTTATTTAAATTTAGGTTTAATTATTATTATTATTATTATTTATTAGGTTTATCCATATTCATTAGGGATATTTTACTTAGACTTAAGATTCTTTCTAATATAAATATTTTTTATAAAGACTTTTTTGGGGGAGATATAAAGACTATTTTTATATAAAGAAACTGACATTCTTGTTATCTTTTATGTGATTAAGTAATTCTCATACTAATTCTTGATTAAACTTGCAAACTTTTTAAAGGATTGATCAATTTCTTTGTAATTTTATACTACTCGTTCACGTCTTTCTATAGGCGTAAGGTGTGAGTGATCATTGCAATAACTTTGGTTTTCCAAGACAATTTCTTGTTGGGTGAAGTTGCAAACCATTCAAATATGATTTTAGTGTATCTTGAGAGGTATCACATCACTAGACAACTCTACATATGTTTAATGAGATCTTGGAACTCTTGAAAAAATATTAAATTTATTATTTTTATTGGGTATATGTATTTCAGGAAACCCAACAAATACGTAGGCAATCAAATGTTTTTGGGAAGGTCATAGATATATTTTACTATTATAGTGAATAGTAAATATGTCTATGGCCATGGTGATTTTGCCTTCAGCTTTAGTTTTTTTTTCTCTCCTTATTTTATACCAATTAACAACTCTCCCATTCCCAATCTTAAGACTGTTGCATTGCTTTATAAACTTCTTTCTTGAAATTTTTTATCTTATGACTCTTTCGTTGTTTTTTTAGATAAAATAGAAAATTAATAGACTATTCTACACTCTTCGATAGAAAAAATTGTGTCTACATCATCACACTATACTTATTAAGTATATTAGGGCTGAAGCTTAGAGGCCGTTTGGTAATGCGGCAGGAACTGAGGTGCAGCCAAACCGCAATATATATCTATTTGGTTATGTTTAAAACATGAGTTGAAATTGGTGGGACCCATCATCATAGTGGCCAAACCTGTGGTTAGCAAAAAGCTGGTAACACCTGCTTCTAACCAGCAGCAACCTCAACTTTTGTCAACACTATCAAAAAAAATTTAAACTCCTAAAAAAAAAAAACCGTTGGATAATTAATTACTCCTCTCCCAGCAAATCAATTCAAACGGCCTCATCCACTGTCAAAAAAATATAGTATTGCAAATTGTAATTTTGTGATTAATATATATAAAGAAGAATGCCCGAAATTAGACTCATTTTATCAATTTTTTTAACCACAATCCTATTCCGTTCAACCAAGTTTTTATAAATGTTACAAAACATTTTTTTGTCAAATTTTTCTTCATTAATAATAGTGAAAAATAACTTTAAACCAGTTTA
>Ga0307518_10004296_pt1 | contig 10223 bp, 7 predicted proteins | sample 25_EM_MG_FD_203889 | JGI IMG/M metagenome (GOLD analysis project Ga0307518, IMG submission 203889) | Populus trichocarpa ectomycorrhiza microbial communities from riparian zone in the Pacific Northwest, United States - 25_EM | ecosystem: Host-associated > Plants > Roots > Unclassified | place...
ATTCGAGAAGCGGGTGGGGCGCTTCATCCGCTATCACGCCGAGGTGCAGAAGATCCGCCACGGCGAGAAAAGCGTCACGGTGACGGTCAAGGACACGGCCAGCGACAAGGTCAATACCGTCACCGCCGATTACTGCCTGTGCACCTTGCCGCTGTCGGTGCTGCGCATGATCGACACGGATTTCTCCGACCCGTTCAAGGCCGCGATCAAGGCCGTGGCCTACGCCCCGGTAGGCAAGATCGGCCTGCAGATGAAGCGCCGCTTCTGGGAGGAGGACGACCAGATCTACGGCGGCCACGTGCTGACGGATATCCCAGGCATCAACACGATCTCGCTGCCGTCGGCCGGTTGGCAGAAGAAGAAGGGCGTGCTGCTGGGGTATTACAACTACACCACCGCCGCGATCGAAACGAGCGCGCTGAGCCCCGCCGAGCGGGCCGAATTCGCCGTGGCGGCGGGCGAAAAAATCTTCCCCGCTTACCGCGACTCGTTCGAGACGGCGTTCTCCGTTGCGTGGCACCGCGTGCAGTACAACCTGGGCGGCTGGGCCGAGTGGACCGAAGAAAGCCGCAAGGCCGCCTATCCCGTACTGCTGGAGGGGGAAGGCCGCGTGCTGCTGGCGGGCGAACATCTGAGCTACCTGACGGGCTGGCAGGCCGGCGCCATCGAATCGGCATGGCAGCAGCTCGCACGCATCCACGAAAGGGCGAGCGCATGAAGCACACCATTTCCGCGCTGGCAGCGCTGGCCAGCCTTGCGCTACCCGCCGCGGCGGCGGACGTCGACGGCAAAGCGATCTTCCAGAAAAGCTGCGCCGCCTGTCACCAGGCCAACGGCAAGGGCATCCCGGGCGCCTTCCCCGCGCTGGCCGGCAATGCCTTCGTGCAGGGGCCGGCGCAGGACCCCGCGACCGTGCTGCTGAAAGGGCGCGGCGGCATGCCGGACTTTTCCGCCAGCCTGTCCGACGCCGACATGGCGGCCGTGCTGACCTACGTGCGCGCCAGCTGGGGCAACCATGCCGACGCGCTGACCGAACAGCAGGTCGCCACGCTGCGCACCGCATTGCAGGCCCCGAAGTTCGCCGCCAGTCCACTCGCCAACAAACACTGAAAGAGGCCCATGAAAAAAACCGCCATCGCAATGCTGTTCCTGCTGACCGCCAGCACCGTCGGCGCCCAGGAGATCGTGCGCCACAAGATTCCCGGCTCCGATTTTCCCATCGCCCAGGCAGTGACGCTGCCGCCGAATGCCACGATCCACTTCATCAGCGGGCAGGTGCCGCCCGTCGTCGACAAGGCCGCCAATCCCGATTCGCTGGCGGCCTACGGCGACACGAAAACGCAAACCGTGGGCGTGCTGAAAAAGATCGAGGAGATCCTGAAGTCGATGAACCTGGCGATGGGCGACGTCGTTAAGATGCAGGTCTTCCTCGTCGGCGACCCGGGCAAGGGCGGCCGCGCCGACATCAAGGGCTTCATGGAGGGCTACACGCAGTTCTTCGGCGCGTCCGCACCCACCTCGCAACCCAACCTGCCGGCGCGCGCCGTGATGCAGGTGGCGGGCCTGAATTCGCCCGGCTGGCTGGTCGAGATCGAGGTGGTCGCCGCCAAAAAATAATCCACCGTTCCACTATCGCCGCATCCCGTTTTCACGTCACCACCAATAAAAAAAGGACTACGCAATGCACAAGGCCATCATCACATCGGGCGCCGCCGCCATGTTGCTGCATACCGGACTCAGTTATGCCGACCCCGCGGCCGCCGACCCGCAGACGGATGTCGTCGGCGCCGCCGGCGCGCCCGCTTCCGTGGGCGCCGTCATCGTCACCGGCACCCGCGCCAGCGGCCTGAAAGCGGAAAACAGCGCCTCGCCGATCCAGGTGATCGACGCCGCGTCGCTGCAGCGCACCGGCCAGCCGGACCTGATCCAGGCGATCGCGCAGAACATCCCGTCGTTCACGGCGCAGGCGTTCGGCGGCGACACGGCCAACCTGACGCTGTCGGCGCGGCTGCGTGGACTGTCGCCCAACAACACGCTGGTGCTGGTCAACGGCAAGCGGCGCCATGGCACGGCCAACCTGGCCGTGCTGGGTGGCGCCTACCAGGGCGGCGCGGCGGCGGACCTGAACTACATCCCGATGGCCGCGATCGACCATATCGAAGTGCTGCAGGATGGTGCCGCCGCCCAATACGGCACGGATGCCATCGCGGGCGTCGTCAACATCATCCTGAAATCGAACAACCAGGGGCTCTCGGGCAACGTCAATGGCGGCCGGTACGGCGACGGCGGCGGCCACACGGGCGACGGCACCGCCAATATCGGCTTCACGCCGGTGGCCAACGCCTTCATCAGCCTGACGGCCGAATCGCGCTATCACGGCTACAGCGACCGCGGTGGCATCGACCCGCGCGTGCTCGATCCGGCCAACCTGGCCAGCCAGCCGCTGCTGCAGGCGCCGGGCTATCCGTACCTGAACAAGATCTCCGGCGACGCGCAGTACCACCTGCACACGCTGGCGCTGAACAGCGGCTACGACATCGACGACAACACGTCGCTGTACGCGTTCGCCACGGCCGGTCGCAAGCACGCCAGGGCGCACGAGAACTACCGCATGCCGAGCCGCCTGCCGGCCGTCTACCCGCTCGGCTTCGATCCGAAGGAAACGATGAAGGAGACGGACTACGCGGCCACCGCGGGTGCCCGCGGCAAGATCGGCACGGCGTGGAACTGGGAGCTGTCGACCACCTACGGCCGCGACGAATCGAAGATCGGCGTGGAGGACACCGCCAACGTTTCGCTGTACAAGGACACGGGCTTCACGCCGACATCGTTCTCCGCCGGCGAATTCATCGCCAGCCAGTGGACCAACAACTTCGACATCAGCCGCGAGCTGGACATGGGCTGGGCAAAGGCGTCGACCTTCGCGATGGGCCTGGAGCACCGCGTCGACCGCTACGAAATCGTGGCCGGCGATCCCGGCTCGCGCTACAAGGAAGGCTCGCAATCGTATCCCGGCTTCTCGCTGACGGATGCCGGCAAGTACAAGCGCAATAACAAGGCGATCTACGCGAACTTCATCAGCTTCCCATTGCCGGGATGGACGGTCGACCTGGCCGCGCGCTACGAGCACTTCAGCGATTTCGGCAACGCCAAGGTGGGCAAGCTGACCAGCCGCTACGACATCACGCCGACGGTCGCCGTGCGCGGCACGTTCAGCAACGGCTTCCGCGCACCGACCCTGGCGGAGCAGTACTACTCGGCCACCAACGTCTCGCCCACCAGCGCGTTCGTGCAGCTGGCACCCAACTCCGCTGGCGCGAAACTGGTCGGCATCGACGGGCTGAAGCCGGAAGCGTCGACCAACCTGTCGGCGGGCCTCGTGCTGAATCCGGCCAATAACGTCTCCGTCACGCTCGATGCCTACCAGATCAAGATCCGCGATCGCATCGTCGGCAGCGGCGCGTTGTACGGGTCCGGCGGCGCCGTCAACTCGCCGGCGGTCGTCGCGGCCATCCTCGCCAACGGCAATGTGCTCGACCCCACCGTCAGCGAGACCGGCATCAACATCTTCTCGAACGCGGTCAACACGCGCTCGCGCGGTGTCGAGCTGGTCGCGACGTTGAACAGCAACTACGGCGACCTGGGACGCGTCGACTGGTCGCTCGCCGCCAACTACAACCAGGTGCGCGTAACAAAGATCAACCAGGCGCCGGCACAACTGGTGCCGCAAAACCTGCTGGACCAGACGGCGGTCTCGAACCTGGAAACCGCATCGCCGCGCACGCGCGTCAACGTGGGCGCGCTGTGGCGGCTGGGCCAGTGGACGGTGAACCTGCGCGAAGCGCTGTACGGCAAATCGCATAACTACGAGTCGCCGGACGGTGGCACCTACTTCAAGAACGAAATCGGCACCACGGCGATCACGGACCTGGAGATCAGCTACAAGATCAACAACAACTGGACCGTCTCGGCCGGCGCCAACAACCTGTTCAACCAGTACCCGGACCAGGTCAACAAGGACCTGCTGGCCACCTACCGCGCCGACCTGAACAACGCCGCGGTGACGTTGTACCCGTCGTTCGCCCCGTTCGGCATCAACGGCGGCTACTACTACGCGCGCGCCAGCTTCAAGTTCTGACCGTTGGCAAGGCCGGGCTCGTGTCCACTTGGGGGTCACACCCCGACAAGGACACAAGCTCGGCTATACAAAAAAAGGCAGGGCGCGGTATGCTGCGCTCTGCCCTTTTCATTTGCCGAGGATGTCATGCGCAAGCCGTTCCGCCATTCCCTGCTGGCCGCCGCCGGCTCATTGCTGACCACCGCCACGGTGGCCGCGCCGATGTCGCTGCAGGACTACCTGGCGTTGACCGGGCCGCAGCCGGACCGGCACATCGCCTACGGCCCGGCGCCGTCGCAGTTCGTCGAGCTGTTCCAGCCGGCCGGCAAAGGCCCGTTCCCCGTCGTCGTACTGATCCACGGCGGCTGCTGGACGGTGGAATTCGGCGGCATCACGCAGATGCGCAATATGGCCGGCGCGTTGAAGGCGCAGGGCATCGCCGTCTGGAACGTGGAATACCGCCGGCACGACGAAGCGGGCGGCGGGTACCCCGGCACGTACCAGGACATCGCGACCGCCGTCGACCGGCTGAAGGGAGAAGCGGCGGCGCACCATCTGGACACGGCACGGATCGTCGCTGTCGGCCACTCCGCCGGCGGCCACCTGGCGCAATGGGCGGCATCGCGCCACCGCCTGCCCACCTGGAGCCCGGCCTACGCGCGCGACCCGCTGCCGCTGCCGACGGTGATCAGCCTGGGCGGCCTCGCGGACCTGCGCCACCAGGCCACGCTGATCCAGAGCAGCTGCGAGCGCAGCACGGAGCAACTGGCCGGCCTGCGGACGCCCGCCCGGCCCGACGTGTTCGCGGACACGTCGCCAGCGGAGCTGCTGCCCGCCGGCATCCGCACGATCCTGATCCATGGCGAGCACGATATCGTCTCGCCGCCATCCACCGGCGCTGCCTACGCCGCCCGCGCCCACGCCGCAGGCGACGCGGCCGAGACGATCGTGCTGCCTGGGGCCAGTCATTACGACGAGGTGGCGGTATCGTCGCCGGCGTGGGGGATTGTCGGGCGGGAGATTCGCAAGGCGTTGGGATTGCCTTGATTGTCAGCGGATGAGGCGCGGGCCTGGCTGGCAGCGCAACTGACGCCCGTCAGTATTCATCGTACTTCCGCGCATCGCCCCGCACCTGCTCCGCCGGATACTTCACGGCATTGAGGGCCATCTTCTCCACTGCCGCCGCATGCAGGTCGACGTCCATCTTGTCGGCCAGCTGCACCAGGTACAGCAGCACGTCCGCCAGTTCATGGCGGATGCCTTCGCGCTTGCGCTCATCCAGTTCGGCGGGCGCGCCCGTGGGCAGCCACTGGAAATGCTCGGCGAGTTCCGCGACTTCGACCGACAGGGCCATCGCCAGGTTCTTCGGCGTGTGGTACTGCCCCCAGTCGCGCTCCGCGGCGAACGCGCGCGTCTGGTCGCGCAGCTGTTCCAGCGGGTTCATGGCAGGGCCTTCGCCATGAAGACCGACAGCGGGTCTTCCGGATAGTCGCCGAAAGCGCCGCGGTGCTTGTAGCCCAGGCGCTCGTACAGCGCCAGCGCTTCCACGAGTGTCGGTCCCGTTTCCAGCATCAGCGTGGTGCAGCCTTTGGCGCGGGCGCTCGTTTCCAGCGCGGCCAGCAGACGCCTGCCCACGCCCTGGCCCCGCGCGGTGGGGCGCACGTACATGCGCTTGACTTCGCCGTAGTCAGGGCCGAGCACGATGCCGGCGCAGCCCTGCGCGGCGCCTTCGGCGTCGCGTGCGACGGCAAACAGCACGTTCGGTTGCGCCAGCGATGACACGTCCAGCGCATACACGTTCTCGGCGGGATAGAGCGAATACAGGTGGGTGTCCAGTTCGGCGATCAGCGCGTGGACGTCCGGCTGGTCGGCGTTTTCAAAGGATATCTGCATGGTTTGGCGGGGTGTTTTCGGACGATTATTCGGTGGGCCTGATGGTATCATCCCCGCGCCGCTCACTCGGGGCCGACTGAGGGCAAGACACCATAAGGATATCGATGAAATCGTTGCTCTCTCATGCCGTTGCCCTGACCTTCGGTTCCGCCTTGCTGGCATCCTTGCCGGCCGGCGCTGCCGTGACGCCCCGCGCGGACAATGCCTGGCTGTCGCAGGCCGACGCGCAGGCACGCTCCGGGCGCGTATCGAACGTGGCCTACCAGCTGGACTTCACGCTGACGGGCAAGGAGACGTTTGCCGCCACCACGACCTTGCAGTTCGACCTGAAGGACACTGACGCGCCGCTGACGGTGGACCTGGACAAGGCGACGATCAAGTCGCTGACCGTCAACGGCAAGACCGTCGCCCCGCAGTACAACAACTGGTTCATCACGCTGGCTGCGGCCGACCTGAAGGCGGGACGCAACACAGTCGTGGTCAGCTACGAGCGGCTGCACAGCACCAATGGCGAAGGTCTGCACCGCATGGTCGATCCCGTCGACGGCCGCATCTACACGTATTCGCACTTCGAACCGGCTGCCGCGCACCAGATGTTCGCGCTGTTCGACCAGCCCGACCTGAAGGCCACTTACCAGATCAACGTGACGGCGCCGGCCGACTGGGTCGTTGTTTCCACCACGCGCGAGTCGTCGGTGCAGGACGCCGACGGCGGCAGGCGCTGGACGTTCCCCGTCACGAAGAAGCTGTCGCCCTACAACTTCTCGATGCACGCCGGCCCTTACAGGATGTGGGAAGACCGCAGCGGCAAATATCCGATGCGCCTGTTCGCGCGCCAGTCGGTGGCCGCGCAGATCGATGCGAGCGAATGGTTCAAGTACACGAAGCAGGGCCTGGCGTTCTTCGACGAGTACTTCGGCATCCCTTACCAGTTCGAAAAATACGATCAGCTGCTGGTGCCGGACTTCCTGTACGGCGCGATGGAAAACGCCGGCGCGATCACGTTTGCCGAGGCGCGCTTCCTGCACAAGGACAAGCTGACGACGGACCAGCGCCACACGCTCGCCAGCGTCATCATGCACGAGATGGCGCACCAGTGGTTCGGCGACCTGGTAACGATGAAGTGGTGGAACGGCCTGTGGCTGAACGAGAGCTTCGCGTCGTTCATGGGCACCCTCGGCACGGCCGAATCCACCGAATTCAAGAACGCCTGGCAGTATTTTTACTCGCAGGGGAAGACGGGCGCGTATCGCCTGGACGAGTCGCCCGGCACGCACCCGATCGAGGTGCCGGTGCCGACGACCGCCAACGCGTTCGACAATATCGACGCCATCACATACGCCAAGGGCGCGTCGACATTGAAGCAGTTGCGCCACCTGCTGGGCGAAGAGGCGTTCCGCAAGGGCGTGCACAATTATCTCGTCAAGTACCAGTTCCAGAACGCGCAGCTGGACGACTTCATCGGCAGCCTGGGCGAAGCAGCGGGCCGCGATCTGTCGCAATGGACGCAGCAGTGGCTGTACCAGCCGGGCGTCAACACGATCACGCCAGACTATGCCTGCAAGGCCGGCAAGATTACCTCGTTCACGTTGCGGCAGACGGCGCCGCAGGCGTACCCCGTGCTGCGCGAACAGCGCGTGCAGGTGGCGCTGTTGCGCATCAAGGGCAAGGGGCTCGCGCTGGAGCGCAATGTCGCCGTGACGTACAACGGCGCCGAGACGGAAGTGCCGGCGCTGAAAGGCGCGGCGTGCCCGGACCTCGTCTATCCGAACTACCAGGACTGGGGCTTCGCCAAGGTGCGGCTGGACGAGCGTTCGTCCGCCACCGCGCGCGAAAACATCAGCAAGGTGACCGATCCGCTGCTGCGCACGATGCTGTGGCAAAGCATGTGGGATGGCGTGCGCGATGGCGCGCTGCCGCTGAACGTGTTCCTGCAGACGGCGCTGAACAACGCGCCGCGCGAGACCGACTACGCCCTGTTGGGCAATGTGCTGGATAACGTGAGGGTGGGTCACGCCTACCTGGAACGCATGGCGCCGCAGGCGGCCTACACGCGCAAGACGGCGCAGGCGCTGGAAGCGATGGCGTGGACCGGCGTACAGAAGGGCGCGGACGCGAACTTCCGCCGCCGCTGGCTGACCGCCTATATCGAGCTGGCCTCCAGCACGCAGGCACTGGAGCGCCTGGCCAACCTGCTGGCGGGACGTGGCGTGCCGCAGGGCGTGACGATCAGCCAGGACGTGCGCTGGAATATCGTCGAGAAGCTCAATGAGCGTGATGCGCCGGGCAGCGCCGCGCTGCTGGCTGCCGAACAGGAACGCGACAAGTCCGATACGGGTTCCGCGGCCGCGCTGGCCGCCGCCGTTGCGCGCCCTGATCCGCAGGTGAAGAGCGAGTGGCTGGCGAAGATCGGCGACCTGAAGACAGACCTGCCGTTCGCGCGCATCCGTACGGCGATGGAGAGCCTGTACCCGGCTTCGCAGACGGCACTGGCCGAACAGACGGCCGAGCGCCGCCTGGCGCAGTTGCCGGAACTGGACAAGGCCGCCGGCCCCGTCTTCATGCGCGCCTATGCCGGCACGCTGATTCCGGCGGCCTGCACGCCGCAAAGCGTGCAGCGCCTGGCCGATGCGGCAGCAAAGCACACCGCGCTCTCCGCGGGCGCTCGCCGTGCCCTGTTGGCGCGCCATGACGAAGACACGCGCTGCGTCGCGATCCGCAAGGCGATGACGGTGCCGCTGGACTGACGTCGTCGGCAGCATCCCGGACGCCGGCCTCGTGCCGGCGTTTTTTTTGACCGGGACGAATGGAGCGGCACCTCTAGAAAGAGGCGGCGCATTTTGATCTGGATCAAGGTTGATCGATTGTCAAGGTCGGTAGCATCAAGGTGTTCCCGGCGCGCTCCATGCCGCCGGGCCGTTCACCGAACAGCAAAGGTCCGACCATGAAAGCACCCATCCTGAACCAGCCGATCAACCGTGACACCGTGCAGTTGTGGATCGTCGGCGGCGGTATCGCCGGCATGTCCGTCGCCGCGTTTGCGATCCGCGATGGCAAGGTGCCCGCGGCAAATATCCACATCCTCGAAGAGACGGCCGTGCCGGGTGGCTCGCTCGATGGCGCCAAGGCGCCGCCACAGCCGGCGCGGCATGCGTGGGTCACGCGCGGCGGACGCATGCTGACCGACGAAACCTACCTGTGCCTGTGGGACCTGTTCGCCACGATCCCGACGCGCGACGATCCATCCATCTCGGTGCGGGAGGAATGCCGGCGCTTCAACGACGACGTCAAAACGCATGCGCAGGCGCGCCTGATCGACAGCGCCCACCAGGTCATCGATGCGGCGCAACTGGGCTTCTCAAGCGCGGACCGTGCCCGCATGCTGCGCCTGCTGGCACTGCCGGAAGCGCTGATCGGCAGCCGCCGCATCGACGAATTCTTCGACGCCCACTTCTTCCAGACGAACTTCTGGCGCATGTGGCGCACCACGTTCGCGTTCCAGAAATGGCACAGCGCCGTCGAACTGCGGCGCTACTTCCTGCGCTTCGTGCAGGAGTTCCCGCGCATTCATACGCTGGCGGGCGTGAAGCGCACGCGCTACAACCAGTACGACTCGCTGGTCGTGCCGCTGCAGCGCTGGCTGACGGAGCAGGGTGTCGACGTGCGCTTCGGCACGCGCGTCATCGACGCGGCCTTTGCGACCGATGCCGACGGCGGCCGGCGTGCCACGCGCCTGGAGATCGAGAACGCGGCAGGGCGCAGTGCGCTCGCGCTGGGCGACGATGACCTGGCGTTCTTCACGCTGGGGTCCATCACGTCCGACTCCACGTATGGCGGCAACGACACGGTGCCGGCGCTGATTCGCGACCGGCGCGATCACGGCTGGACGCTGTGGCAGAACATCGCCCGCAAGGCGCCCGACTTCGGCCGGCCCGCCGCGTTCTACGGCAGTATCGACGACCACAAATGGGAGTCGTTCACGCTGACGATGCGCGACGACGTGCTGCTGCGCCGGATCGCCGCGCGCACCGGCAACGCGCCGGGAACAGGCGCGTTGATGACGTGGTTCGAATCGGGCTGGCACCTGTCCATCGTCGTGCCGTATCAACCGCACTTCCCCGACCTGCCGCAGGGGTGGACCACGCTGTGGGGCTACGGCTTCGAGATCGACAACGACGGCGACCATGTCAAAAAGCCGATGAGCGCCGCGACG
>Ga0307518_10004297_pt1 | contig 10221 bp, 2 predicted proteins | sample 25_EM_MG_FD_203889 | JGI IMG/M metagenome (GOLD analysis project Ga0307518, IMG submission 203889) | Populus trichocarpa ectomycorrhiza microbial communities from riparian zone in the Pacific Northwest, United States - 25_EM | ecosystem: Host-associated > Plants > Roots > Unclassified | place...
TCGGTTTACTAATCATCGCTACAGTGTTACACGATATTTTTTCCTTTCTAGAAAAAAATTAATGAACTTGCATTTGAGGGTAATATGGTCTTTTGCACATGGTCCATTAATCATTTTGAAATTGATTAGCGATAACTAAGTCTTTTCACTTTTTTTTGCATTGTATAATTACTGAATTATCCTTAAAAAGAAAAAAAATATTAAGTTGCCATCCAAGGTCATTTTTGTCTTTTATTCTTATTTGCACAGTAAAATGATGATTATACCCTTGAAAAACAAAAATGATAAACTATCACCCATGGACTATTTTGTCCTTTCAAATTGTTTTTTTTTTGTTTGTTATAACTATGTTTTCTTAGGGGCAATCTTGTCTTTTAATAAAAAAATATAAAAAAGTTGTTCATGCATGCATAACACATGTCGGAGAATTTGTCGCCTTCGGGTGGCGTGTCTGGAGGTTTCCGACGGTCAATGACAAGTTTTCTTAGTATGGTTAGGTTTGTCTCGGTGGTATCTCCCTTCTACAGTGGCGTGTGTGGTGTTTTGAGCTTCGGTTTGACGCCAATGGACCTTTTTTTTCTCTCTCTCCACCTCGCTTTCCTCACATGACACTTCAAAATTTCAAACCAATCCTTCAATTTGTTTTTCTTTTAAATTTTGATCTTTGTTCTTTTAATTATTATTTTTTTTAATTCAAAATGGTTTATAGAATTGTAATTTTTTTTCAATTTCATCATCTTTTAATTTTTTATCTATTATATTTGGTTCTTATTCTTTTGATTGTTGTTGATTTATTTTAGATAATTTTTTAAATTAAAGGTTTTTTTTACAATTTCATCCTCATTTAATTTATTTTCTATGTGATTTAATCCTCATTCTTTTCTTGCAATTCTATTTTCTTTGGAATATTTTTTTAATTTAATTTTTTTGACAACTTCATCTTTTAATATTAAATTGGTTGGGAATTGAGCTTCTTAATTTAACCGAGATCTAGGATTTTATGGGTTAAGAATTTGGGGGATTAACCCAAGTTTAGGAGATTTATGTGAGTTTGCTTCTTCTTTTTTCTTCCTTTTTTTAAGCTAATTTGTTTTTCAGTCATATTTTGTTTTTATTATTTTAATTGCTATAAGTTTTGTTTTAGATGATTTCTATAATTGAAGTTTTGTTTTTACAATGTCATCCTTCAATTTTTTTTCCCCATGTGCTTCCCTTTTTTTTTTTTGTTGCAATTCATTTTTTCTTTGACAATTTTTCTTTAATTTAGATTTTTTTATGATTTCATCCCCCAATATTAAATTTTTTAGGAATTGAGCTTCTATATTAATCCCGAGTCTAGGATTTCACAGGTTACGAGATTGGATAATTAATCATAGTCTAGGAAATTCACTCGTGTATCCTTAAGTAATATTTTTTTCAGTTTCATTCTTCAACATTTAAGTTTTATTCTTCAATATTTATTTATTTCATTAATTTTATCTCCACTCTTTAATCGAACTTGAGGTTAGTTAAGACCTGGTCAAGGCACAGCTAAGAGAAGAATAAGATCACCATTTAAATAGTGCAACCAGTTTGCTCTTAGCCTTTTAGATCGAACAAGCAACATCAACTTTTATTTATTTATTTATTAACACGTAAGATGGTTGATTAATTTTATCTGATGCATTAAGTTTTTAATCCTCATTTAAAATATTTTATCACATGTAAAAAAAAATAGTAACGCTCATATTTTTTTAATGCAATCTTGATCTGACCCACAACAAAGCACATGCCTGGACTTAGTCTCATCTAAAGAGGACTATTAATCAATGATCAAAATATTTTTTATTTTTATTTACCCGTTCTTTGGTTACTGTGTATAGAACTTCTTCTTTTTTTTTTTTTTCGTAATTGCATTGGTGTTTAGTTTAGTGATTAGTCCATTAGCCCACACTCTACTGCGAGTCAGACCAAATTTGTTTTAGGTGTTTGAAAAAATAGGGATAACAAATGATTATTTTTATTTCTAATTTAGAATATTCATTGGGATTTATATTTGATAATTTATTTGTTTGAGACTGTGATAACTCTACACAAAAAATAAAATTCATTAATGATATTGATTTTCCAGCCAATCTAATATTAAATGATGAAATAAAAAAAATTAAATTGTGATGATATTAAATAAACAATCAAATTACCTTCAAGAACAAATGATCAGACCAAAAACAAAACTGATATGGTATTACAAATAAGACCCTGAAGCCCAGCGTTAAAACTACGTAGCTATGCTTTTTTGGGCAATAAATGAATTGAACTGTTTAAATTTTTTTAAAAAAACCTCTAGGTCCAAACTAAGTGATGTTTTGCCTTTAATAGTATTAAAGTAATTTAACTTTACAAATAAGTTGCAAAAGACACTAGTAAAGTCGACCAATTAAAAAATTGTTAATTCACAATAATGGAAGGATGAGAAGTGTTTTTTTAGGACATAGCAATTAACTTAGCGTTTCAATCCATAATAATTGATCTGGACAAAACCTCAAAATTTTTGTTAGTTTTCAAAGTAAAAAATAATATGAAAGAAGAAAAATAATAAAGAACAAATTTAGCATGGTTAAAATTTGAAGGATGAAATTGAAAATAAAATCTAATTTTAAGAGTTAATTAAAATAAAACAAATAAAAATCTAAAAATATAAAAGATTAAAGCGAAAGTTTAAAGACTTGAAGGGTTGATACGAAAACTTCAGGATCAGGCATGGTTTTTTAGAAAAAAAGAAAAAAAAAACCATCACTCACCGGGAGATGAGTACACTTGCTCAAGCAACTAAATTTTACAAAAGAAACAGCGAAAATAATGTCCAATACAGAATTAACATAGCAGAAAACAAAAATCTTGAGCTCCATGCTGATGATTATCTTATGCAGCACTGTTAAACTTAGATTCTTAACAATATTCTAGGAGTAGGATGATCGGGGTTACACACATGATGATGAACTCCAAAAACTTTGAAGATTTGTTCTCATTGCTACCTTCTAACTATGTTTATAGCCATGAAATAGAAATTGGCTGCACAGATTTCGAGCATTCTTGATCATTAGGGCAACTCATAAAAGAGCATGGTTCTGGAACGTCATATTCTTACAGACATGCAAATTAATCACAACACAAGGAAGTCCCACATCCGAATTCTGTAAATTCTGTATGTATTCTTGTGTAATTGATTGTGCTAATCTTTTATATTTCTCTGTTTGTGAACTGATTTAAGATTTTGCAGTTGTTTCCACTGTATTTTTCTTAGCTGCCTCGCATATTTAATGTCAAAAAACGAAACGAAAAGGTAAAAAGAAAGGACCTGGTTACAGACAGCAGGTGTAAGTTGCTATTTGTGTGTGTGTGTATGTGTGTGTGTGTGTGTGTGTGTGTGTGTGTGTGTGTGTGTGTGTGTGTGTGTGTGTGTGTGTGTGTGTGTGTTGGGAAGAGTTTTTTTGGATTTAATCATAAAATTATGATTAAGGTTCAGGAGTCGCCACCTAGTATTATGGTTATTAGAAACCTATGATCTGCGGGAGTTTAGGTAAGAGACTGGTTGTGCAAGGAGAAGACGTATCACCCTCAGTACACCCTATCTAGGGCAAGCTTCATTATTGTTTGATTGTTTTTTCTAAGTCGGGTTTTTATTCGTTAGTCTTTTCTAAGGTTCAAGGTAGATCTCTCTTCATGAGAAAGTCTCTGCTTTATTGGGTTAAATCCTAACCGTTCTAAGTCTGAATTTTAGCATCATATTTATTTACACCTTGTATCTTTAATACCTGAAAGTGTACTTTGTCGTGTAATTTTACACTCCACAGATATTAAAATCTACATTTGGACCCTAAAAAAGATTGGAAAAAAGTTTTTGATATTTTGGCTAAACCCTAATGGATGATCATAAATTGGTTATGATATCCATTTTAAAATATAAAAAAAAAAAACATGAGAAAGATGCAATTTTTTAATAAAAATATACTTGGAAAAGTTTTAGAATTTGGTCGTATGCATGAAAATAAAATATTTGTTTTTGTTTTTTTTAAGGGGCAATTAATTTAAAATATTTAAGATTTTTTGAAAAACAATTTTGAAAACATTTCGGAGAAAATCAAATATTTTAATACCGGATTTATATCTTACAGTATAAGTATACAACCCAATATTAAGCAAAATTGGTAGAAAAACATTTGAAAAACATCACAAATATTTTAAAATGCTCCTTGAATTTTTTTTTTAAATATAATAATATATTACCCAATATGTGGGCTGGGTCGAACTCAGCCCAGAACAAAGTTGGTCCAATCTCGACCCAAAAATAGTTGGCCCAATCTCAACCCAATGTAATCTTTCTTCTTCTTTTTTAGGGTTGGGCCAGACCCAGCCACTTGGGTTGGGCCATTACTGGCTCGGCCCAAACCACAGGCTAATTAATTAGGCGCTGCATGTAGAAATAAATTCTGCATGCAGCAGCCACGACAAGGAAGAAAGAGGTGAAGTAGGGAGGAGAAAGTTGTCTGGTGTGGGGGTCTCGGACGTGATGAGGTGGTTTGGGCGGTGGCTCAGGAGGCGTCGGCTGAGGGAATGGTGGCCGGATTCAGCTAATGGAGGAAGAAGAAAAAAGTTTGCAGAGGAGAGAGAAAGGCTGGAAGGAGAAGAGAGAGAGTCGCGGTGGCTGCTTGGTGGCCGGTTGGTGAGGAGTTCAAGCAACCGCTTGTAGTGGAGACGGTGATGAAACGAAGGTGGTAGGAATGGTGGTGACCGAAGGCCACGGCGGAGAGAGAGAGAGAAAGACAGAAAGATAGAGAGAAGGTGGCAGAAACCGAGAAGATGCTGATTTTTTGGCTTACTTTGGACCTGATTTTCTCCTCCTTCAGACCTTGAAATCCACCTCTATTTATAGGTGGTGGAAGAGGGTAATCTTGTCTACACTGTGGAAAAATTGCAGCCCTTGATTCAGTTGGGAAGGATCCCAATCGTTGGTTCAAAGTAGGCATCCTGAGTTGTCAAATATGCAGGAAAAGGTTGACTAAGTTGGCCTCTTTAGGCCAGCTCCGACATCGATGGGTTGTCATTCAGCCTGAACAAGTCATATAAGGCTACAGAGAAATTGCAGGGGATCATTTGCGTGCAAGATTTGTCAACTTTGATTAGCGTTGGATGCATTAAATGCACCTACAAAGTAGCTTCCCTAAGTTGTCATTTCAAAGAAAATTGAAGAAGAAGATAAGGAAGGGGATTCGCTTAGAAAAGAATTTTAGGAAGTCATCACAACCTGAACAGTAGCAGAGTTCTATTTTTATCAAAGTTCAATTCAGTCCTCCCTCTTTAAATTTGATTTAATTGCACCCCTAATTGACTCTATACTTTTGATTTAGTGCAATTTAGCCCCTGCCGAACTTGAATTAGAATCCCAAATTTAAGCGCTCGGTTTTATGCAATGTAACCCCTAATTCATCCTAAAACTTCAATTTTCTTGCAATTTGACCCCTGATTTCAATCAATTAACTTGGTAAAAATTAAATTTGGTCTCCTAAAATTCCAATCTTCTCAATTAAACCCAAATTAGGCTCCCAAACTTAATTTTTCACCAATGAAGCCTCAAATAAAATTAATTTGACCCATTTAAAGTATAATTAAGTCCTTGCACTTAATTATATCCTTCAATTGTACCCAAATTAATTCTTAAACATAATTAAAATTTAATTTGGCTCATGATTAAATCAAATTGGCCTATTAAAAATTTAATTATGTCTTTGGACTTAATTTTTATGCAAATTCATCGGATAATCATTTAATTTAACCTTTAATTTGTATTTTTTTTCTCTATTTTTTGGTATAATAGGGTACAATTAAGTCTTAAAATTTCCTCCAAAATTGTTGTTCAATTTCCCGGTCTACTTTCTCCATGTTGACAGCTTTTATTTTATTTTTTTGATTTTTATTTTGAAAAAAAATAAATTTAAGAGAATAATCCTAAATTGGGTTATGAGTGCAACAATGGGTTATCCATATTTGGAAGCATAAAACTAGAAATTTGGTTGTAGTTGATGGGTCTTTTTCAATCCAGCGACAAAACCAAGCCTCAAATAGTACAGAACAGAACCAAACATGAAGTTGAGATTTTAAATTAGCAAAGACAGAGTTTGCCGTCTCTTAAGAACCCAAATAGTCAACAGTCAACACCAATCACAATTCCCCAAGCTCCTTCTCCAAACCTTATTGGTGCATAGATCTCAACAACCATGACATAACGAGAGAATAAGTTAATAACAAAAACAAAACAAGAGTTTACGTTCTCCGATCTCTGTCTCCTGTAGGCTGTAGTCTTGAATAAAACATCATATCCTCCAAATGAACAGCGCACCAAACCGTCATAGTTTATGCTCCCTACCGTCTCCTTCCAAAAAATAGTGCTATCGCATCGCATTATTTTAAGCACATTGTTGAAGAAATCAAGTCTACGAGCTCTGTCCTCTCCTACATACACCTTTTCCGTTCTGTGTCGAGCAGAAAATGACCATTGAAGGATCAGAGCCAAACCAGGCATCAGATCACATATTGGATTGGCTAGAGGATTCAGTATCATTCCTACCATCTTTCTTGGATGATCCGTACAACGCAGCCGATATCGATCCCTATCAATGGTGGGAGCAAGCAGAAGAGATTTGCCAGGATCTAGCCAACACCAACACCAACACCAACACCAGTCTCAGCAGCAGCACGACCACAAGCACCATCACAAATATCAATACAACTAGCCTAATATCACCGAATAATCCCACCATATCTAATCATCCACCAACGTCCACTTCAAAGAAGCGGAAAGATCCTGAAGACCTAGTTCCCAAAACATCCCAGAATCATAATCAGAGAAGGAATCTGAATCATCGGATAAACAAGGAAGACCAAGATGGTGAAGCAGTAGTTGGAGAAGTGGTGGCAGTGAAAAAATCAAATGGAAACAAGAAGAGCACCAACAAGAGCACAGGTAATAACTCAAATAACGGTAACAAGAAGGAAGGAAGATGGGCAGAACAGTTACTTAACCCCTGTGCAGCTGCTATTACTATTGGAAACTTGTCACGCGTGCAACACCTTCTCTATGTACTCCATGAGCTAGCCTCCCCAACTGGCGATGCTAACCACCGGCTAGCAGCTTATGGTCTTCGAGCGCTCACACATCACCTATCATCCTCGTCAACTGTGTCCTCGGCATCCATAGGAACCGTTACTTTCGCTTCTACTGAGCCAAAGTTCTTTCAAAAAGCTTTACTCAAATTCTACGAGGTTAGTCCTTGGTTTGCCTTCCCTAATAACATTGCAAATGCCTCTATCCTTCAAGTTCTTGGACAAGAACAAGATCCCACGCGAATCCTTCATATTCTTGATATTGGGGTCTCCCATGGTGTGCAGTGGCCTACACTTCTTGAGGCCTTGACTCGCCGGCCTGGAGGACCTCCTCCTCTAGTACGCATCACAGTCATCACTGCCACCACTGAAAATGATCAAAGCACTGAGCCCCCCTTTTCAATAGGTCCGCCAGGAGACAATTTTCCCTCAAGACTACTTGGTTTTGCCAAGTTCATGAACATCAATTTGGAAATCAAGAGACTTGATGGCTACCCATTACAAAAACTTAGTGGAAGAATAATAGACGCCAAACCTGAAGAAGCCTTAATAGTTTGTGCGCAATTCAGACTCCATCATTTAAACCACAACACACCAGATGAAAGAACTGAGTTCTTTAGAGTTTTGAGAAGGTTGGAGCCAAAAGGCGTGATACTCAGCGAAAACAATATGGATTGTAGCTGCAACAGTTGTGGGGATTTTGCAACAGGATTCTCACGGAGAGTACAGTATTTATGGAGGTTTTTGGACTCAACAAGCTCAGCTTTCAAAGGGCGAGAGAGTGAAGAAAGACGGATGATGGAAGGAGAGGGTTCAAAGGCCTTAACAAATCGTGGAGAAATGAATGAAGGGATAGATAAATGGTGCGAGAGGATGAAAGGGGTGGGATTTGTAGGCGAGATGTTTGGAGAAGATGCCATTGACGGAGCTCGTGCACTGTTGAGGAAGTATGATGGTAACTGGGAGATGAGAACGGGAGGGAAAGATGGGTGCGTGGGGCTATGGTGGAAAGGGCAACCTGTTTCTTTTTGTTCATTATGGAAATTGGATATGAAAGGAAGTGACAGTTAAAAACATTACGAGTACTTTTGCTCACCTTCTTCATGTAAATGTTCCGTTTTTTTTAATTTTTCATTATGTAAATTTAACGAATATAATAAAACTATATGTCGGAGGCTGGTGGTGCAGTCCTGTGTTTTTGTACTACATAAGGGAAGCTAAAATCATTTGCTTATTTTGGGCAAAACCAACGCCAACTTAACCAGTACGCACATGAAATGTCCATGGAAGTTAAAAATCAGAGATTATGGAACCTATTTGAAATTATAATTCCTTGCTTCTTAGACTTCTCATCTTCCTTTCTTGTTTTTCTTGTCCAGCGACCATGTAAAAAACACTGACAAAATCCCCTCCAATCCAATCTCGACCTTCCTCCCATAATAGATGGAGAATGAAGTACGGACCAGTCAATTGGTTCTCGACTGTTTTTTCCTGATCGAGATGGCTGATTTTGATCTTCCAAGGGGAGCGCGTTTGGCCAAAGCAAACAATAACAGGTCACAAGTCACAACAGAACAGTTCTACAGCAGAAAATATGTTGTTTCTAAAGATTGTTCTGCAGCTAGATAAAGAGTAACAGCAAAGCCGCCCCCCACCCCCAAAAAAAAAAAAAAAGGTTGGAGTTGATGAAACATTTGGCTAGACAAAAAGAAGAATGTCTAGCTGATGACAAATTGAGAACAATGAGAATTCGATGAGAAGACAGCAAAGACCCCCCCCAAAACCCAACAAACAACAGTATAGAAAACAAAAAAGCATTGCATCTTGTACAATAATCAGCAGGACAAACATATTTAAATCACCTCGCAGTACACAGAGAAGACTTGTTCCAAACACATTAAGACCACGCACCATTGTCATTAGAACTCATCAGCATAAAATGGTAGGTCTTCAGCCTTCAGGGTTTTTTGTTTTTTTACAAGTCATTTTGGGTTTTTCCCCGTGTAATATTATCAGCCTTGTTGGGGTGTTTAAAAGCAAGCAATATTAGACAGCGCACCATTCCATGAAATGCTAATTAATTGAGCTAACCTTATCTACCATTGATATACCCCTAATACAGCATTTTGTTAAAAAAACAGTAATTCTCTGTCCCTCAACATTCAAAAATCCTGATAGAATTTCGAACTGCCTGCCTACAGAGAGGGCATTTGGGTGATACCTCACTTTCAACTGATACGGCACAGGTATGACAACATGCAAGATGCCCACAGGGAATGAAGGCAGCCCGTCTTCTCCTCATCAAGCAGATCACACACAACTGCCCCTCAGGCACATCTCCAGCATCCTCGTTGTCATCAATTTGAGAGACATCTTCATCACTGGTAGTGTGGATTGGCTGCTGAGAGCGTCTTTGCCTCCACGCTTTCCATTTATTCCAGTTCCTAAAGACACATTGTTCTTAATGATTATGAAGAACTACATGTGATAGCTAGAAACTTGTTTTGTACCCGTGCTCCGCCATGGGTCCATTTGTTTTTCAGGAAAAAAATGAATATGCAGGTTTTTCAATGCATTTTTTATTTTAAAAAGTTTTTTAATCATAAATTGAAATGCATATATACTAATTAGATATTTGATTAAAAGATAACTAAGATTAAGATATTTGATCTCGTAACACAGATCATGTACTAAGTTGTGTTCAATAACTAAGTTTCTTATAATATTTTTTTATTTAATCAACCGATTATCTATGAGAATGAAGGGTAAGAAAAAGTCTCAAACAAAAGCGAACTAAATCAAACCATAAAGCTCAACTATAAAACAACTCAATATTAAATGATAAAACTAAAAAAAACCATGAGCACATGATTGGGATAACCCCATAGAAAGAAAAGAAAAGAAAAGAAAGCACGAATAACAACTCTAAAAAAAATATTGAAGGATGAATCTGAAAAAAAAAATTAAAAAAGATGAAAAAATCAAAGTCAACTAGTATTACCCTTCAACACTCGTGAGCGTGGTCACGAGTCAGGGACTGACCACGTAGAAAACAAACCCAAAAAAACAACAAAGCAAAAT
>Ga0307518_10004298_pt1 | contig 10221 bp, 10 predicted proteins | sample 25_EM_MG_FD_203889 | JGI IMG/M metagenome (GOLD analysis project Ga0307518, IMG submission 203889) | Populus trichocarpa ectomycorrhiza microbial communities from riparian zone in the Pacific Northwest, United States - 25_EM | ecosystem: Host-associated > Plants > Roots > Unclassified | place...
CGTGAAGACCGTTACTATTGGTCTTCAATTGGATTTGGTGACTCCCCACTTTGATGATGATTCAGATTTCAGATTTCAGAAAGAGATGTGTAAAAGATACAAAAGTAGATTAAGAAAATTACATGTCAATCCTATCTTCATATTAAATTATCTTTGAATAGAGCTTTTGTTTTATTTTTTTCTACAGATATATTTAATTAACAATATGTATAATTTGTTTTTTTTTTGTTTGAATTTTAAGTGAATTTCACTTTGTTACAAACGAATCACATGTTTACTTTTTATTTGCTGTTATTTGAATATTAAATGAATTAGATCTTGTATTTTTATTATTTATGCTTTAAACAAATGCATTCCAGTTTGGGTTTATATATATATATATATATATATATATATATACATATAAGAGAGTCATGGATGAAATTTGTTTAGGGAGTTAATTGATAAATTCTCAATACTTTTTTTAAGAAAAATAAAGTTTACAAAATAAAATAAAGTTAATTTATGTTAATTGAAAGATTAATTCTATTTATTAAGAAATAAAATATTATCAGATTAATTCTATTTATAAAACATCTTTTTACCATGGTTGTAATGCTATTTTAAATTTTAAATCAAAATTGATTTTTGTTGAAACTTAGAAAATTGAAGGGATCCGGTTCTTATAATTAGTCAAGATTGAGGATTAAGTTAAACATTTCACACCACTCGTGTCCTTTGCTTCTTTCATTTTAGTTCTTTATCTATTATATTCATCATTCCTTAATAATTTTACACAAATTAGCTTCCAATTAGGCCATTAAATAGCTAAATAAAAAATGAATGAAGATGAAAAAAATTAAAATTCATAGGCACAATGAATCCGAAAAACCAAAAAACTGATTAAACCGAGAAAAATAGAAAAAAATAATTGAAAAAACCGAACCGTAAAAAAAACCGATTAAAATTTTGAAAAAACCGACCGGTTCGGTTCAGTTTTGGTTTTATAAGCTTGAAACCAAAAAAACCGAACCGAACCCAAACCGAGCCAAACCGGAAAAAACCGAACCAAAACGGAAAAAAACGGAACCAAAACCGGTTTGAACCGGAGCCAAAACCGGTCGATTTAAAGCTGTTCAGTTTAGTTATATGTTTTTTAATAAAAACTAAACCAAATCGAAAATCATCATCCCTGCCTAACATGAGGGAATAATAATTGGAGTTTTCTATAAAAGGCATAACAGGAACGTTTGTCTTGCTAGAAAAAAGAAGTCACGATAAGAGTACAGGCACATGTTGAAGGCACAAAATTAAACCTTCATCCAGTCAGATAATTTCAACTACTACTGATTTGGTGGTGTTTGTTTTCATTGGGGGGCTTTTAAAAAAAAACATTTATTTTTTTTGTTTTCAATTAATTTTTTTAATATATATTTTTTTATCATTTTAATATACTAATATAAAAAGTATATTTTAAAAATAACAGAATCTTTTCTTAATCGAGAGTAGGAGTACTTTCCTATTTTTTGCCAATTTCTGCTCATCGTATCTTTGCACATGCTTTAAAACGGAACTGCCGCCAAACATGAAGTTGGTGTTTCTACTTCTAGTTAAAGGCAGGGTAAAGGGCTTCACTTTTCTTTTCTTTTCTTTTTTGTCGAAATCGTAGATTAGACCTTGAGGACACGTCATCGTAGGCATGCAAAATTCAAAAGGGAGGAGGGAAAATGTTATTTCATAGGCCTAGCAAGACTTGAGAAAGAAAGCAAGGGAAGACAAAAACGGGGGAGACTTCAGACTTGTCCTTTTCATTATATATCTATCTGTCAATCATACTTTGCCTATTGTTTTAATTTGAGGTGTTTTTTTTTTTTATTCAGTTTTTATTAAAAAAAACTAAATTGATTTAAAAAAAAATCTGAAATTGAACCGAAACCGGTTTAAATTGACCGGTTTCGGTTCGGTTTGGTTTTTAGAACAAAAACCGGTTTAAACCGGTTTGACTCGGTTTTGGCTCGGTTTTTTCTCAGTTTGTGTTCAGTTTTTTCGGTTTCAGACTTATAAAACGAATCAAACCGGTCTGTTTTTTTTTTAAATTTTAATCGGTTTTTTTTACGGTTCGATTTTTTCAATATATTTTTTAATTTTCTCAATTTAATCGATTTTTTGATTTTTTTCCACCTCTAGCACCCATTAACACAAGCAAGAACCATGTGGACATGCGCACTGCTCGCTTTTAATTTTAGAGCCTCAGGCCTTTATCACAACGCGGCAAAATTCTTATCACTGCTATCTTGTTTCGTCTATGAGATTCAAATTAAAATTCAAAAAATGATTGTAGATAGTTATGAGTTTTCTGAAAAAAAAAAGAAGAAAGATTTGCTATTATATATGGCGAAGAAATTCCAGATAACCCGAGAGAGAGAGGAGGAGGAGGAGGAAAAATCACTCCGGTCGCCATGCCATGCCATGCAAGAGAAAAGAAAAGAAAAGAAGAAGAAGGGCGTTACAGTAATTTAAACTGAGAAATAGTTGAATAGACATGACTAGAGAGTAATAACTACACAAAGCACACCCATCTCCAAGCCTCAAAACTCAGTCCGAAACAGCTGTAAGGTCAGTGTTGTAAATAAATCGAAAGTCTAAGCCCAAATGGAAACTATTTTATTTTATAATTTATCCATCGAAGATCCAAATTTGCCATCCAGGAATCCCCCAATTTCCATGCGACGACGAAATCACCAAAAAAGAAAATAACACGAGAAATCTGGAGAGAGAAACAAAGCCAGTGAAGAATTCCAGGGGGGGGAGGGGAGAGTGTGTTACAAGCACACCAACACGAACACAGAGAGAGAGAGAGAAGGAGAGAGTGTTTAATTTAATTTGTTCGGGGTAATGGCGGAGGGTGAAAAGGAGAAGAAATCAAGCAGCAGCAATAATGAGGAGAGCGTGAAGCTATTTGTAGGTCAAGTACCAAAGCACATGACAGAAGATGAGGTTCTGGCAATGTTCAAAGAGTTCGCTTTGGTGGACGAAGTCAACATCATTAAAGACAAGACCACTCGCGCTTCCCGAGGTTGCATACTTGCTTTAAATCCTTCACATTCAAGATTCGCAGTGTGTAATGGTTCCTGCAACCCTAATTTCCTCTTCTCTTAGGTTGTTGTTTTCTAATATGTCCTTCCAGACAAGAAGCAGATAAGGCTGTTAATGCTTGTCATAATAAGAAAACGTTGCCCGGGGTTAGTCCTTCCTCTAATTTGATCTCTCTCTCTCTCTCTCTCTCTCTCTCTCTGTACAGTCTACAACTTGCTGATTTCTTGTTTTCTATCCACATTGTATTGTAGATGAAATGTGATTAATTAATTCTTCCGACTTAATTTGAGTAGTTTATTTTATTTGGTATTTATGGAAATTACTTACTGTGGTTGACTTTGGAGCCATGGGATGATTTCTACTGTGTTTGATATATTGTGAGTGCCCTGTGGATCCTGTGATGTAATGGTTATAGATTACTGATGTTGATAACTGTTTAGTTAATTATTATTAATCATGTCAAAACAAGCCTCGGTGATTTACAGTAGTAGAATATGTTTGCATCACAAGTAAATTTTACTGTGTTGGAGTTGGAATCTGTTGCAACGAGGACTGGTTTTGTCAATGAGATCGTGGTAATTTTGCTAATAGAGTATAGGAAAGACGGTGGTGTTTTAGGAGGGATGAAAAGAAGTTGGCAGTGAAAAGTGTGGGTGAGTCGCTCTACACAAAATGAAATTAGGATGCATCTGTAGATGAGAGAAAATGTTGAGAGATTCTAAACCAAAATGGAAATTGTTTCGAAGAATGTATTGTAAGGATGTTGTGACAAAAAAAAAAAAAACCTTTCGGCAGGAATAAGTTGCGATGGAGTCTTAAGACTTCTTTGAATAGTTTAAATTTGAATGTAAAGCCAATCATTATGGAAAAACCATCGATACTTCTAGTTCATTACTAGATTATTTTAGATATTGCAGCATATGTTCACAATTGATCTTCAACATTCGATGGTTAATTACATCATATCTCAATCACTGTTATTGTAGATGAATAGTCATGCAATCTGGGATTTTGCTGGCCTAGGTGTTTCAGTTAATCAGGATTCTTTGAGGTCTAGCCTTTTTCTGGTTTTGTATAATCTGTTTTATTTAGGGGTTTAATTCTCAATGCCTTCTTTTGTTAAATATATCTCAGTGGTTGGATAGTCTAATAACTTGCAATGTGGTCCTTGATCAGTGCTAGCTTCGTATGACTTGTGCTCTTATTTTAATTAAGCTCTAATGCATTCATCTCACTGTCTCTCTAATTGAAATGCATCCTTTTCTTTCTTTCCAATTCAGGCATCTAGTCCTTTGCAAGTGAAGTATGCAGATGGAGAGCTGGAAAGGCTAGGTGTAATAAAATATCTTTGACTATTGATTTATTTGCCATTAAGATCATTACTGTGAATTGCTGCAGCAAGATTTCTCATGCCTTGTCTGATACTTTTATTTTAGTGTTAATTTAGCATGTCCCATTATGATTTTTTTTTGTCCTTGCAATCCAGAACACAAACTATTTGTTGGTATGCTTCCAAAAAATGTTTCTGAAGCTGAATTGTCCGATTTATTCTCTAAATATGGAATTATAAAGGACTTACAAATACTAAGAGGTTCTCAACAAACAAGCAAAGGTATTCTTTATTTAATAATCCTGATTTCTTATCTGGCTGTTGCTGTGAAGCACTGAACTGTACTGTTCTTGCTGATCTCAATTAACTAATTGGCAGGCTGTGCTTTTTTGAAGTATGAGACAAAAGAACAAGCCCATGCTGCCCTGGAGGACATCAATGGAAAACATAAAATGGAGGTGAGCTTTATTGGCCAATGGAACATAGTTTTCAAGCTCAAGCAATTATTCTTTCTAGTTAGAGCCCAACTTTAATTCTATGCTGTTTAATAATGTGATGGGAAAAGTCATCTTTTTTTGTCTGTCTTTTTAATCAATTTTGGTTATCAAATTGAACTTGAACATTGAATAAGGTTTTGTTACATGATGTAACATCATGGATCTGCCTGGTAAAATTTGTCATTTAGTCACTTTGATGGTGGTATGCTAACTATTTGGTCAGACAGGTGATGAGCTTTTGGCAGAATAGCATAAGTAACTTTGTCAAAATAATTTATGTAGCTTTCGCTGAACTTGAACAACCAAAATTTGTATTTCCTGAATAGGCTGTACAAGATGAAGGTATAAAACCGATCACAAACTTGTATCAATATCAATATATTTTTCTCTTACAACAAATGATAGATCTAAAATCAAAACTTATCTTTCATTTGACCTTGTCGCGTTCTTAACAGATGCTGTAGGAACGAGTTCCAAGTTTTAACTAGTTTTTTTTTTTCTTCTCCCTGTTGAGTTTATGTTTTATATATTTATTTATTTCTGTAAGTTATAAAGAATTGAGGGTCAAGGGCCAGTCTTTGTAAACCCGTTTAAAACTTGGAGCTCAGCATTAATATGGATGCATGAATCAATGATATGCAGTCTGATCGCTCTCTTGCTTTGTTAGGGTTCAAGTGTTCCTTTGGTTGTCAAATGGGCAGATACAGAAAAGGAAAGGCAGGCTCGGAGGGCCCAGAAAGCACAATCTCAAGCTATGCCCAATACTGATTCACAACATCCATCATTATTTGGTGCCTTGCCAATGGGATATGCTCCCCCTTATAATGGATATGGATACCAGGTCTGTTTCTATTTTTCAGGAAATATCCCAGAATCTGCAGTTACCAAAACCTTTTGGAACTTGTCAGGATCTTTCTTGACTCCCTAACTTTGTAGTATCTTGCTTTACTTTCTTCATTTAACTCAAACTTTTTATCATTTACTATTTAAAATCAAAATGGTGTTAAGAGCGTGGTCATCTCTTTGTTTTCCTTGTAGGCTCCTGGAGCTTATGAACTTGTGCCATACCGTCTGCGTGGTGGGATCAGACCTGACCTTTCACTCAATATTTCCCCTAGAAATTATGCTCCTGCTGGTTATATGGGCTCTGCTTATCCTACGATGCCAGGTCTTCAGTATCCAATTGCATATCCTGGAGCAATAATGAGTCACCGACCTTTGAGTAACTCTCCTGGTACATTATCACCCACAGTTCCGAGCTGTAATTCTGCAACATCTTCAGGTGCCAGTGGAAGTTCTGGGGGTCAAGTGGAAGGCATGTTTATTATATAATTAATATTATTCCATGTCTTGTTAATTGTCACTCCTTTTTGCATTCCCGTGGTTCTTTTCTCCTAACTGCCTGTGTTATTCATCTTAGGTCCACCTGGTGCTAATTTATTCATATATCATATACCTCAAGAATTCGGTGACCAAGAGCTTGCCAATACTTTTCAAGCATTTGGTCAGGTCTTAAGTGCCAAGGTCTTTGTTGATAAAGCAACTTGTGTTAGCAAATGTTTCGGTATGAACTTTACTTCTGAGCCTGACATTTGCAATTAGGATATCTACCTATGTCTCTGAGAGGCCTTTATTTGCAGGATTTGTGAGTTATGACTCACCAGCTGCAGCTCAAAATGCCATTACCATGATGAATGGATGCCAATTGGGTGGTAAGATGTTGAAGGTTCAGCTTAAGAAAGACAATAAACAGAGCAAACCTTATTGATCAGCAGATGAGTCAAGGAAGCAAGCAGGATTCTGTGGACATGTATTCATGGGATTGAAATTCCCAAAACTTGTAATTCACTGTGCATTGTGTGCCGATACAATTTGTAATTTGTGTACCATGGAAGTTCATTTAGAGATTAATTACCAATTTATTGATTTTTCCCTGAGAGCTTCTGTTAGTAATATTCTATGCCAACCTCCATTCCTCCATGGAAGCAGCATCGTGACCGCCACCAGCACTTCATCTTCTCTTGTGCAACACCGTGGGCAGTCTAACGCAGCTGGTTGCAGCTCTGGCAGCATCTCGGTCCAGCAGACAACTGCTTCACCTTGTCCGTTCCTGTGGTAGAACGCAGTCCAACCACAGCAGCACCGAGCAACCACCTTACTTCACCGCCACCAATAGCAGCAGTTCCATACTGCCACCAATAGCAGCAGTTACTTACTCCCAAGTTTTCTTCCTTTCGTATGAAATAACTTGCTTAAAGAATGGGAACATGGTGTAGACATATCAAAGGTTTTAACCGACACTCACAGCACAAGTGTTATCTTCTCAGTCCAGCACTAGTTCCAACATCTTCGACTCCTCCTTCCATGGCAGCCGCAACAATACTGGTCTCAGCTGAGAATTCACAACACCAGCACTGGTGTTTTATCTTCTCAGTCCAGCACTAGATCACAAGTGTTTAAGATGCTTCTTTTGGGTAGCAATTTGTTGGCCCAATCTTTTCTTGCAGTTCCTCATCCCAAAACATTGAAGATACTGGTGGTTCACCTCACAGGATTCAGGTACCTCTGATTTCGAAGCTTCAAGCTTAAACCTGGGGGTTGTGATAATCTGTTCCAGTTCCTCATTCTGGTGGTACTCCTGTAATTCATTTCACATGGCTGTCATAGATCTGATTTTGAAAAATTTGTGCGCGTTAAGTTAGTTTTTGTTTTTTTTTGTTTTATCTTATGAAGACGGCTGATGAGGACACTGAATCGAAAACATTGTTTACGCACGCGTATGATCATAGATGATGGAGGATAACCCAAACCATTGAGAAATTGGGCTTTAGCTTATGTTTTGGGCTTAATTTATATAAACTTTTAGTTAAAGTTTATTAATTAAGTTTTATTTGTTTGGTATTTTATTTAGTGGACCATAAGCCCAAACGCCTGTTCTAGTTAGGGTTTTAGTATTTATATCCTATTTTTCTAAATGTTAGACATTTTGATAATTAATGAAAATATTGCAGACTTTGCATATCTCCAATCCCCTTTATTCTCTTTCTTTGCTTTCTCTTCTCAGCTTCTTCTCTAAAAGTTTCTTTCTTTTCTTGCTTTAATTCTTATTATTATTGTCCCACATCAAATTTGGTATTAGAGCCAGGATTTTAATTGCTCTTACAATTAAACGATCCACAATATTTATGCTAAATTCTAGATCCGGTTTGATTTAAAAATTAAAAAAAAAAGTTCACTGTTCAAAAAACCTACTGTTCTGATTACAAAAAAAAAAAACCAACATCCGGATCTACACTGTTCATCTTCTCCACCAGTAAACTGCCGCCGCAGAACACACCACCTTCGCCAGAGGGCAGGTCGGGCGTCCCCAACAACAACCACCAAAACCCACCCGCTCTCCACGCCACCTGCAGTCACGCCGATTTACTACCTCCAAAACTCCCGCAGCACCTTGGCCTCCAGCAGCAGCAGCAGATCAGTGGGTTACAATAATCGTAGCTCACGCCACCGTCACCAACCAACCCAGACAACAACCCGCAGCCACAACAGGTCGCCCACACCAGCAGCAGTAGATCTTCGTAGGCGGCGGCTCATCAACCAGCTCATCCTCTCCCCGTCATCGGCTGGTCGGACATCCACCACCACTCCGCGCCACAAGAAGCCCGTAGAGCCACACCGAGTTGCTGTCTCCACAGTCCTGCAGTGCCGCCGCAGTAGAGTTGTCTTCAGCAACCCAAAACAGCGTTACAAACCATCTGCTGCAGCCACCACTAAATCGCACCCTCCAGCAGCAGCACTAGCCGCAGCCACCACAACTCGTCTTTTAGCCCTAGCGACGCCTCAACAGCAGTATCAACAAATCAGCAGTCATGCCTCGTCGCCAATAACAACAAGAAGGAAACTCAGCGAAGAGGATTGAAGCATAGAAGACATTGAAGGTGAAATTAATTAACGTGCCACGTCATCTGCCACGCCAGCCCTATGGATCCACGTCATCCACCACGTCAGCAGTCTGGAGCCACATTAGTTCAGTCAGCTACGCCATTGGCCGCCACGTCAGCAGCATCACCATGTCATCACCTATTGCCACGCCAGCTGCCACATAATCTAAGGTCCATCTGTGATCAATTCCACAGCTAAATCTTGGTCGGTAAATAACTTTACGTTTTGGTTTTTTTGATTTTACCTCTTTGGTATTCGAAATTATCATTAATATTTCTTTTGTACCAAAAAAAAGAGAAAAAAAAAAAGCATAACAAAAAATCTCACCTAGCATTTTTAATTGTTAATTTTTGTTCATCAACCTTTTTCATCAATGATAGCTAATATCTTATTCTATTTGATAATTATGAATCTTTGCTTATGACATCGTGTTTGATTAATCATTTACACTTAAGAATCTAGTATTACATGCTTACAATTTTATTAGTGTAATTTGTTCTTGATTAATCTCCACATTTAAGAGAAAAAAAGGATAAAAAAAAAAGAGATAAAAAAAATTAGTTTTATTTTTGTATTGTGACTTCACTTGCAAGAACCATTTGTGATCTCAATTTCATTTCTAAGTGAGTGTTGCATGCTTTTGTGCCATGATCATCTAGTGTCCAAACTTAAGTTTACACTTACCGTAGACTCAACCCTTAGTCATATTCTTATGACCATTTAAAGGGCACTGCAAACTTAGGTGATCAACATGTTTAGAAGAATTGAGCCCCAAGAGAGTTTTCGAATAAGGCACTCAAAGACCAATAAATATCACAAGAATAATCATTATGGACAAGTTCACTCTGAGCGCCACCAATATGACTTCATTCAGGTTACTCGAAACACGGTGACTTTGATGAGCGAGTCTGGAGTTCTAACAAAATAGAAGCCCCCACTTTTGACGGTCGTCATGACCCTTGGATATTTGATATGTGGATTTGTGATATGGATAGATTCTTTGAGTGGCATAACTTGTCTGCTAATAGGAAAGTTAGATTTGCTAAGATGAAACTCATTGATGAAGCTAAAATTTATTGGAGAGATGTTGAGGATTGTTTAGAGATGAGAGGTAAACCTCCTATAACTGATTGGATTAAAATGAAACAAAAACTTCTGGAGAAGTACCTACCCCAGTCTTATAGGAATAAACTCTTAGACCAATGGAACAATCTAAGACAAGGGAATAAGTTTATCAATGAGTATATAATGCAGTTTAACGATTACATGATTAGATGTGCCATAAGAGAGAATGAAGCCATGACTTTGCGTAGATTTTTTAAAGGCTTAAATGATGATCTTAGAAAAGAAGTTGAATTTCACGGTGTATCTACCCTT
>Ga0307518_10004299_pt1 | contig 10220 bp, 5 predicted proteins | sample 25_EM_MG_FD_203889 | JGI IMG/M metagenome (GOLD analysis project Ga0307518, IMG submission 203889) | Populus trichocarpa ectomycorrhiza microbial communities from riparian zone in the Pacific Northwest, United States - 25_EM | ecosystem: Host-associated > Plants > Roots > Unclassified | place...
TAGAAATGAGAGAGGGGGGAAAGAGGGTCGAGCACTAGGTCATATTTTAAATTTTACTGACGGATTGACCAATGAAATTATTCTAATAGTAATTCTGTCGGTAATTTTATCGGTCTCAATTCCATGTCACTGTAAGATTTGTTGTTTTGAATCTCATTGTATTACCGTCCGCAATGTCATTGCTATATATTGATGGAATATTTTTGTTAGTGTGTTCATGGATGAATTGTACCGACAATTTCATTCCATCAGTAATTACATATGTAAAAACTTACACATCATTGCACAGTTTAGCTTTTTTTTATTCTATTTTGATCGCGATTCTCTCGGCATATACTGATGACATATTTCAAAATTTGCTTAGTAAATGTTACCGTAATATACTAACAGAAAAAATCTTTTAGTGTTACCATGTGTAGTTTCTAATTTTCTAGTAGTGCACACACCATTCTTAATTGAAATCAATTAATGACCAATCTTTATATCAAAAACCATCTTAGCATCTCTAGTTTCATTCTTTAGAAAAAAGATATCCAATCTTATTTGGCTATATCATCCTAATTATTAAAAACTCGATCGAATCAAACTAGTTTCGCCAAGTCAAGTTCTTGGTTAAATCAACTACCAACTAAAACCAGGTCAAGTTTTAGGTTTCAAATTTTCTAGGTCAGCACATTGGACTAAACTAGGTTTTGAGCGTATTTGAGATTATAGTAGGGGTTGTTTTTCAAAGTACTTTTTACTTATAAATATATTAAAATAATATTTTTTCATTTTCTAAAACTCATTTTGACATGAGCACATCAAAACAAATCAAAATAATCTAAAAATATAAAAAATAATTAGTTTTCAGTTAAAAAATTCAAAAAATTTTAAAAACACGGAAATTGCAAATTAAAAAACCTACCTTTATAATCACTTAAATAACATGGTCTAGAATTGGGGGAAAATATCCGTGTTGATGATTACTAAAATTTAGTTGTGAGCAAAAAAATCAAAAAACTGATTAAACCGAGAAAACCAGAAAAAAAAACCAAAAAACCGAACCGTGAAAAAAACTGATTAAACCAATTAAAATTTTGAAAAAACTGACCGGTTCAGTTTGTTTCAGTTTTATAAGCCTGAAACCAAAAAAACCGAACCGAACCCAAACCAGAAAAAAAACCAAGCCAAACCGGAAAAAACCGAGCCAAAACAAAAAAACCGATCCAAACCGGTTTGAACCTGTTTTTGTCCTAAAAAACAGAACCAAAACTGGTCGGTTTGAAGTGGTTTCAGTTTTTTTTTAAAATAAATTTAATTTAATTATTTTTTTTATAAAAACCAAACCAAAAAAATAATTGCCCCTACTAAAATTTTTATTATGCATGCATTTGCTCTCTCTCTCTCTCTCTCTCTCTCTCTCTCTCTCCCCCCCTCTCTCACGCTGTCTCACACATGACATTGTACCTTGTTGATGAAGGAGCCTGCCAATTTCTCTTTACACATCAGAAGTTTCGTTGAGAAACCTTTAATTTTTGGACAGTAGTGACAAGAGGTGTCGTCCTATATTTAATGATTACAAAAAGACACTAAAAGCTGTTCTAAAATAATGTAACATTTCACTGTAAAATGCTTTTACTCTTGACAAATTGTTTTTTTGAGGAAACTTACAATTAGGAGTGAAATCATTTTTTCCAGTAGTTTCATTAATTATAGAAAAATTAATTTGGGCCAAACAGGTCAAGATACATTTTTTTATCATAGTAAAATAATTATTTTATTCTTAAAAACAAAAAAAAAATGTTAAGCTTATGGATAGGAGCTCTTTTATCTTTCCAAGAAAAATTGCAAAATAAAGTCACAACATATCCTTAGAAAACAAAAAAGTGAATGTGCACATAAGGGTTTCTTCATCTTTTTTATTTTTTAAAAAGGTTAAATGACATAATTACTTTTGAAATCCAAAAAAATAAAAGAGGTTTCAAGGATATTTTAATTGTTTTATTCTATATTTTTTGTTATTTTTTTATTTAGTTAGGGGGGTTGCTCATTTTAAATAATTCAATATTATTAAAATAATTGTTGATGCGTGCAATGCATGCGTCAGCGTGTGACAACCCTGTATCTTTTGGGCAGTATGTGTGGGGCCTTACAATTACAAAAATTCTCCATTCATGACGGCATAAAAAGTGGTGAATCATCCTCTTTCCAGTAGTGTGACCTATGATCACAGCGGAGATTCGGTTAGGCTGCAATTGAGTTTTTTTTCTTTCCTCTCTCTTTTCTTTCTCATGCTCTTAAAATTAGCGTCAATCATTTCGAAAAACAATTATGTCATCTGATTTGTAGTTTTATCAATTTTAACCTTTATTTTTTATTACTATTTATTTTGTTTTTTATACCTTTTGAAGCTTAGCTTTTTTTATTAATTTTATCTTTGGACATTTTATTTCATTTGATTTTTGTATCTAACTTGGTCCTTCTACTTTTGATTGCTTTTTTTTTTTTTGTATTTATACTTTTCTTGATTATTATTTTTTTCAATCTCATCCCTTACCATTTTATTGTATTTATTTTTTAATCTAATTTTGATTCTCATTCTTTTGATTGCTATTTTCTTATCATTTTCTTGATTTATATATATTTTTATCCCTCAACATTTTATTTCATTTAGTTTTTTTAATCTAATTTTGATCATCATTCTTTTAATACTTTTTTATCCTTTTTTAATTTATTTTGTTTTCCAATTTAGCCCTTAATTATTTTCTTTCATTTTGTTTTTATATCATATTTGATCCACATTATTTGGGTTTTAAATTGTTTTACGGTTGGAAATTCTACTTTGTTATTTTTTTACAATTCCCTTCCTACACAAGGTAATCCTCATCTCATGACCCAAACCCGATTTATGTTCTACCTTTTTTGAGATTGTTTATTAAAAAATAGTTTTTTCTTCCAGATTCATCATTTGATATTTAGTTATTGGACTTTTATCTTCATTTTTTGTTCCACTTTTCTTTTGTTGAGTTATCTTAATCTCATATCCCGAGTAATCAGGTTTGTCGAGTTAACTTTTTTTTCCTTGATTTTTTTTTCATAAAATTATTTTTTTTAATTTCATCATTTGACATTAAATTATTGGCTTTGGAGTTTTGTTGGGTTATTCTGAGTGCGAGTTAGTCAAGTTAGTCTGGGTTAGCTCAAGTTTTCTTTTTCAATGTTTTTTTATTTAACTTTGATTTTTGTGCTAGGTCCTTTTTTTTAAAGTCTAATATTTTTTTTTCCAATCTCATGTCGCGGGTGGCGGGTTAGTCGAGTTAACCTGGGTTGACTTGGGTTTTTTTTCCTCGATTTTTTTTATGAAATTGATTTTTTTATCATTTGACATTAAATTATTAACCCTTGAAATTTGTCAATTTTTTACTTTTCTTTCTACTAGGTCATCCTGAGAGGAGGATAATAAAGTTAACCCGGATTAGCTCATATTTTTTTATGTATTTTTTTTATTGAACTTTGATTTTTTTTTTACTAAGTATTTCTTTTGAAATTCTAATTTTTTTTATTCTAATCTTATATCGCAGGTTGTGGGTTAGTCAAGTTAGCTCGGGTTGACTCAAGTGTTCTTCTTTGATGTTATATTTTTTGAAATTGTTTTTTTTATTCCATCTTTTATTTTTAGACCTTAAGCTTTGTAATTTCCTTTTGTTTTTCTTTCTACGAGTTATTTCAATTTTATATCCCGGGTCGCGTGTTAATATAGTTAACCCGGGCCCGCTCGAATTATCTTCGCCCGGGCATCTTTTTTATATTAGAAAAAATTTAACTCAACCTACAACGTAACGCAAACTACCTATCTACTGAATACTAACTAATAATAATAATGAATAATAATAATAATAATAATAATAATAATAAGTATTTATGTATCGAGTTTTAGTACTATTCATACTTATATCCAATCCAAAACTACTATGTATACACAATATATTATTTGAGGAGTATGAATTTTGGATATCTAAAATAGATCTGAATAGATTGTTAATATTAATTTAATTATCCATTACCCGAACGTGCATTTAAATAGTTGATAAGAAGAATATAGTTTTTATTAACTTTATGAGCATAAATATATACAACATACAAATAAATTTTGGATCGGTTATAGGTTAGCAGTACCCATGACCTGCCCAAATCCCAACTTTATTCTTTCAAAATTTACCCAAACCCAACTCAAACAACAAGTAATAGTAAAATATTCAACTCATTCACATTGATTAGGATGGATATCTCTAGGTGCAGACGAATCGTCATCCCCATACTGAATAATTAGCCCACCAGATCCTGCAAAGGCAAATGGAAAACGGCGAAAAAGAACGAGAAATCAGCATGTTGTTCGTTGTTATTTTGACTTTTGGATCATTGAGTATGATGTCTACTGTCGTGAACATCATGGTTGTCTTGTCTTGTCTTCACGGCCATTGGTACACGGTATTCCCTCAATAACCTTTGTAAAGTCCATGATGTGCTCAAAAATATGATTGCAATTTTTGTTCTCTGAGTCCCTTTCCCCTTCTTTTCGTTTACGGTAGGCCGTATAGTCAACAAGCCATTGCTAGTGTTAATTGCCGTTCAAACATCCAACTATCTCGTAATCCGATCGAGAGCTTTGCTCTCATGATTATAAAGTGGCTACTTGTGTAACTTATTTGGCAACCAGGACACAAATTTCATTCCGATTGATCACTAATTCAGAAAATAAAGAGTAAAATTCCCATTATTCCTTTAATCTTAACATAAATAACAGGCTTTTAATGAGATTGAAGAATTTAACTTAAGAATCTTCAACCACTACTTGAATCAGGTCAAATGATTTGTCCAATAATTTTTCACTTTTTTTTTTCTTTTTCCTCCTCCTTCTGGTTGGAAGCCATACGTGCTCGTTGTGGCTAATGCTAATTGATAGGAAACCTACATCACAATTTGCAATCCGATAGAGTGATCACATGGTTGATGAGGCAAGTTCCTTGATTAGACATTGGAAGTACAGTTATATATCGATCTTGATATATAATTAATACCCCCTAACTATTTAAACAATTGCATGTTACATTTATAATATCAACACCTTAAAAACTATAAATAATGCTATGAGTTGAAACCGATTACAAGAAAACTTTTCAAAAATGTTTTGGATATAATAGAGATTTAATAAGTTTTTGAGAATATAATTGTGATTAATTTTTAAAATAATTTTTGTTTGGAAATATATTAAAATAATATATATTTTTTAAATAAAATATATAAATAAACAAATTCTTAATGACAACAACGATGTGAGAGGCGTCATTCCAAGATGGGCCGGAAACAGTGGCTGCGATGGACCAAAGTAATTGTACGGTTGTCGTTTAAGAAATGGCATGAGAAAATCAGGTCTCTGTTTGCCATCGTAATAAAACCATGTTGTCTCTCTTCCAATCTGACCCCAACGTTACCATTTTCGAAAGGGGATGCGAGATCCATTGAATCTGGCCTTGGGCACAACAGAAACAGCATGACACCATGTGCAACGACCCAAATTAAATGCAATTGTAGCCCTCCTCGCAAACGCCTTGCTAAGCATGCCAACTTAGACTATGTTCTTCGTGTTCTTCTTCCTTGATTTCAATGATACTTGACTGCATCCATGGAGCTTCGAGATGTTATGGCCGGTGGGTCTTAATTATTTTTAGCGTAAGTGGCAAAAATTTAATTTTTAGGAGTCAAATTCAGTACTAGAGATGAAAAAATTATTGTCACGAATCTCGTCTTTCAACAAAGTTATAAACCAATCCAATAGGAGAAAGACGCGTGGATAAGTTGATCCTTTCTTTATAAAAGAACAAAGAAAAAGAGTTCAAACTATTTAACTTCATTGAAAGGTTGTGTCAAAATCATCTCGAAAAAATCACATCCATTAAATAAAAGTATCATTGTGGCTTTCAGAAATTTAATAATTAAGATTTTCACACTCGTGATTTTATAAGAGATTAAATTGATGAAATTAAACAATATTATTCTTTCTAAAAAGCTCTCAAATTCGAGCTTCTGCTGTGAATAACAAAAGCAAAGCATACAAACTCCACCGAAAACTTGCAAGTTCTTGGGAAATGATAGCAAATCGCTCTGTTAAGAAAAAAGGAAAAAAAAAGTATTAAATTGTTGGATTCATGTCCTTGTTTCCCCTTCCCTCCCTCCCTCCCTCCCTCTCTCTCTCCAAGTGATTTGAACCTTGAAGCTAGATAGTACGGTGATTTACTATTTTTTTCTTTGATAGTTGAAAGATGTGTTTTCGGCCTTGCTTGGGTTTTTGTCGGAATGAAATTTACTTGGTTTGTTTAAAAACTGGGTGATAAATTCATATTGGAATTTGAGATAATAATTTCATTCAAATGTCTGAAGTTATCTAATTAGATTGAATCTAATTTTTAATCGATTAAATTTTGATAATATATGTGTAAGACTGGTTTGGAATCGGATTCTGGCACCGTTCAACAAAAATTTTAATTTGTTTTTGTATATTTTGATCATTTTGATATGGATCTTAAAAATAATTTTTAAAAAATAAAAAAAATATTATTTTGATATATTTTAATATAAAAAATATTTTAAAAAACAACCACAATCACGCTCCTAAACAGTCACGGTTCACATAGCTCATAATTGAAATTTGACACAGCATAAAGGAAAAGAAAGACTAGATTTTTTCACAACAATCCATTGCTGTATCCTCCACGTTTCGCCTTCTTATTACTTGAAAATGTTGAATATACAGTCAAATTGTTTATATGTCTGGAATAAAATGCCTTTGTAGTTATCTCGTACAAACTTCAAAATATGTTTTTTTTTAGTTTGATGTGATAAAATTACAAGCTTTTCTAACATAAACACTATCTTCTAGAATATTGTACCATCAATCTTTAGTACCATAGATAAATTTACATCTTGCAAACACTACCTTATGATAATTAGGGATTTTCTTTAATTGAAAGTACATTCTCAACTCATACAACCATCTAATAATTTTTTCTTCGAAAAAATCCCCATTAAAAAGAGGAATGTCATAGAAAGTAGGAATGTATCTATGAAAAGATTGCGTTTGAACGAAGACTTTAGTGCTCTGTTTGCTGTAAATACCACTCCTCATATATCCTCATGATACCTGGATACATAGTTTTAAAATCCGGACCGGCCCGGCGGGTTGACCCGGGACTCGGCCGACCTGGGCCTGGGACCGGTCCGGATAGAGGCAAAAACCCGCCTGGAAATTGGCCCGGTGAAACCCAGTCGACCCGGCAGGTCGACCCGGGACCCGGTCGGGGATTGTGAGAGAGAGGAAACAAGAGGGGATTATGGTTTCGAAAGTTTTAATGTCAAGGGCTATTGAGTCTGGCTTTAGAAGAAAAGGAGGAGAGGAAAAGAAAGGCAAATCAAGACAGGGGGAAGGAAGGAAAAAAAGGATGATGGAAGGTGAAGTTAATTTCTTCATTATTTAATTTGCTAAAAAAAGACGCAGACAAAACTACTTGAAAGTAAATGTCACAATCTAAGCTTTTTTTTTGGGTTGACCCGGGTCAACCCATCTGACCTGTGACCCGGTTATTATACCGGGTCGATCACCAGATCGAGTTTAAAAAATATGCCTGTATAGCTTTACAAGAATAGATATGGGATTTGATTCTCTCCTTTGTCGATCTAATTGGTCAACATACTCTAATATTCATTGACGCATAATATATTGAAAAATCATAAAATAAGAGCTCCCTGAAATCATAACTTTAAACTATATAGATAGAAATTAAGATTTTTCAATCCCTAAAATTACAGCTCCTAAACTATATAGAAAATTCTGAACTGTAAAAGTTCTAAATAAATGTATGAATAATCATATTTTGAAAATAAGCTACAAAGATGTGTAAATTTTAGCTAAACTGACAAAGTTAATTAAAACTAAATCAATTTAAAATTTTAAAATCTAACTAGTAAAGGAATTCAAAAATAAGAAGGGATATAATGAAAGTTTCCGACCTAGCTTGTGTTAAAGAACTGTCCTAATAGAAAACACGGCTTGTACGGTGCTCGGATAAAATTTTAATCTGATCTAACGGATAAAAAAAATTATATTAATTTTTATAAAAAATGTCCAAGTTTCTTTTTATACTTGAATTTTTTATACATGTCTGTCAAAATTGTTTAATAATTATAATTTTTATTAATACATTAGTATAAGTTTGTGTGTGTAAATTTGCGTTTTAGACATGTGCAATATATTTTTTTAATTTTTATTTAGGGATTTTAATTAATATTGATTTTTTAGAAACAAAATGTGAGGGTTGACGATGGTCATAGCTACGTACTCGAAATCAGGTGTGGCTAGCTATATTTAGAACCTATTTCACTGCCACCTCTAGTTGTTTTTTTTTTTTCCCTTAACAATATTGTCACCTCTCGTTGGATTTAAGATATTCATATAAAAAAAACATATTTTGTTTTTACAATTTGAGAATTGGAAATCTATAGCTAGCGTTTCTAGAAGATGGGGCAAAAAATGATTACAAAACATGTTCGAAATAAACAAGGTTCGATTAAATGAAGACTTGCTTTAATTTTACTGCAATATAATTGAGTCTTAGGTTTAGTGAAGTTAGACTTTAGTCACCAAGCATCTTAAACATATCAAGAGGGGACGTGGAGTGCATTACTAAAAGTTGTCGGAAGATAGGAATGGTTATTTTTTTAAATATTTTATTATTTTAAATTATATTAAAATTATAAATTTTTTAAAAAAATTATTTTTTATACTAATGTATTGAAACAATCTAAAAATATCAAAAAAATTATTTTTTTTATAAAATACTATTGAAATACAATTTCAATCATAACCTTAATTACCGCTATATATTTACCAATTTTTTTTTTCAAAATTCCAAAGTCAGCTTTTTTTAGAAGCTTCATTTTAAAGCTTTCACAGCTTTTCTACTTTTATTATAGGCTACCTATTTTTTATTAATTCCTTTTATCAAAGATTTTTCAACCATCACTAACCAATAGTTAGTTAGCTTTTTTTTTTTTTTTTTTTAAAATTTGTTTACAAAGTCAGCTTTTTTAGAAGCTTCATTTTAAAGCTTTCAAAGCTTTAATTTCTACTTTTATTATTGGCAACCTATTTTTTATTAATTCCTTTTATTAAAGAGTTTTTAACCATCGCTACAATTATAGCTGTAAATTAAAACTGAATTGTAACTGTATAGTTGCAGTGTTCATTAAATAAATAACGTTTGGTAGAAAAAAAAACTCATTGTTGAAATAAAGGTTGTAAATAATTTGAGAAAATAAAAATAGAATAGTTAGAAAAGCCAAAAGGCTTCAAGATTAAGCTTCTCGATGAAAAAAAAAGTAGCTTTTGGGTTTTCTACTAGATTATTTCAAAACCCTTTTTTTTAAGATATATAAAACTAAATTATTTACCCATGCTATATTGTCTGATTAAATTTTTATTGAACATAAAAAAATATTGAAATGTTAATAATGTTTTTTTTTTCAGCAGAAAAGAATTTAAATCGTGCGAGAGTCGACTCGATATAATCCGGTTAACTTTGTAGGTTCAAAAACAACCCATATAACTTGTAAATGGAATTAACCCGTTAAACCGAATTAACCTGACAAATCAACGATTCGTGTTATGATAGTATAATAACTTAATAAAAAATAAATATAATATTAAAAGATGAAATTAAAAAAATATTAATTGAAAAAAAAGTAAATTATTCAAATAAATAATGATTTGGAAGGAGAAGTAAATAATAATAAAAACAAAAAAACCTTAAAACAGTCAACTTCACTCTCATTACTAAATGGACAGGAAACCAAACTAACAGTGAATCACATGGAGAGTCTTTTTATTTGCACCTAGGGTTGCCCAAATATAAAAACATTTGAGTATGGACGGAGCCATACTTTGATGCTGCTACGGTCATATCAATGCCCCCCTTCCACTTATTTTTTCCTTGCACAAGCAAACCTTTTAACATCAATAATGCAATATATAGCATCAATTCTAATTTCTTTTTATAAAAGTAAACAATTCCAAGCCCTCCCCCCCTTTTTTTTTCGTTTAATTACAAGTACTTTTTCTTAGTTTTTCCTAACTCTGTGTTTTTTTGGGTTAATTATCACGAGGCTAAAGTAATTATTTATCTAAG
>Ga0307518_10004300_pt1 | contig 10220 bp, 7 predicted proteins | sample 25_EM_MG_FD_203889 | JGI IMG/M metagenome (GOLD analysis project Ga0307518, IMG submission 203889) | Populus trichocarpa ectomycorrhiza microbial communities from riparian zone in the Pacific Northwest, United States - 25_EM | ecosystem: Host-associated > Plants > Roots > Unclassified | place...
TACTAAGACTTTCAGTTTGTGCATTCCTCTACATATGTTGCTACTTATTTCTAGAGAAGGATCCTCACTCCTTACATGTAAAAATTTAAGTTGTGGGTACTCCATCTCTCTAAGAAGCTCGATATTTGAACTTAACCAAATTTCTTTATACTTCTTTAACATATTCTTAGCAGACCATTTTGGTTCAACCTCATCACCCCCAACAAATACGTGGCAGTCTCTAAAAGCAATTGATATAGCAACATCACGCACAGCATCATGCATAGAAAATTGCCAATCGCTATGATTTTCTAGCAACAATCCAGAGGCCTTGAGTTTATGAACCAACGAATGCACTCTGTCTTGTGCTTCTTCAACTGTAACAAAGCCAGAAAACAAGCCCAAACCCATACCATATTTCAACAAGTCGCGAGTGGATGCATTATAACCCATTCGACTACAAAGAAGAAAAGTTGATTTCAACTCCTTACTTTCAAGATGATTATAACTTAGTTCTATAGCCGCATAAACATCTTCCTGCACTCCTGCGAAGTTTCTTGGAGATGGTCTCTTTAGTTCCCGTAATGCATTCTTCCACTGGGACAAGTTCTTGTTCTTCAGAGCTCTTGCAACAGTTACAATGGCCACCGGTAAACCTGCACACATTTTGGCCACCTCAATTGCCAAGGATTGCAAATCTGGATGTTCAACGTGATCTCCTGCTAAGTAGTAATATAGGTTACTGTTAGCTTTTCTCTGGTTCATGGAAGCAGTTGCTTATACTCACTAGAAAACAAATGATTAACATTTTAGATTTTTGTATTTGCGTGTCTACTAGGTAGTGATATATGGTATTGATAGATGAAAAAAAAATTAATCACCTGCCATCTTTTTGAACAACTCCCACGTTTCTTCTTCAGATAAAGCATTGATGGGAAAGTTCTTTTGAATATCCATTCCACAAGATAAAACATCAAATTCCCTCGATGTCACCAGCATCTTGCATCCTTCGTGTTCATCCTTGAGTGGAATCCCAACTGCTTCTAAATCAAGACTCTTCCACAAATCGTCTAGAATAATAAGAATTTTCTGCTCTTGTTTCAACCTCTGGCGCAATCGACCACCTCTTCCACATTCACTTTCCTCATCAAATTTTAGACAAAGCTGGTCTGCAATCTGCCCTTGAATTTTCTTGATGTCTGGGGGTTGGGTTATAGTGGCAAACACTACCTGGTTAAATAATTTCTCCTGAATGGCTTGTCTAGCAACCTCTTTTACCAGCGTTGTCTTCCCCATACCACCCATTCCATACACCCCAACCATGTTCACATCAGCAGTTGTTAAGGCATTCATAATTTCCTTCAAAACGGGTGTTCTTGATGGCATGGCGTCATAACTTCTGAAAGTTATAGCTTCCATCCCTTTTGGAGCAGCTCGACGGGAAACTGTGCTGAAACCATCTCTTTCATCCAGGAGGCTGGCAACAAAGCGTGTTTCCGCCTTTGCTTTCTTGCTACACTGGTATCGTGCCTTGAGATCCGGACACAATCCGATGAAGCACTTCTTTCTCGCTCTATCTTCATCTTCCAAAATCTCCCTTTCCACTTTTTCTGAAGCTTCTTCCACAAGAGATAGCCACTTTATAACATCCTCAAGAATTGCTTCCCCATTGTTTCTGGCATCGTCAACTAAATGCTGCACCCTCAGCTGGGCACTTTTCAACTTCTTGACTTCCCTCTTCAGATTTTCAAAGTTGTGATTGTATTTCAAACAATGATTGATCTCACGTGCAATTGGAACAACGGTGTGCTGGGAAACAACGCCGATGGTGGAAATAATGCTTTCCAGAACCATTCTCTCTCCCCTTTTCCTCTGATTTTCTTCGTTTCCTTTCTTTCTCTTTTGGTCGTAGGTTGGTTACAAAATAACGCAAGAAGTAGGACATCAAGGCAGAAATAGAAGTACAAAGGACGAACCTCACTGTTAAATGACAATGGTCCAAGATGATCTGAGCATGGCAATGCCTTCCCTAATACTGCAAGTGTTGTTAACTACTCAAGCAACATCAACAACAACAGCCACAACCCACAAGTCGGAGATTCCAAGTTTTACTTTTTATTAATGTTTTTTCAAATAAATTTAAGAGGTTAATCAGAGCAACATGAAAAGAGAAGAAGTTTGTCAATGATAATAATCATAATAATAAAGATTCCATCAAAAGTGTTATTTATAGCATCATCAGTCAATAAAAATCAGCACTACAAGGAAACAAGAAAGGCAAAAAGAAACAACTCGACGCGTCCCCTGCTGGGGTGTCTAATATTGAGTAGCGGGCCGGTTATCAAGCCCTATTAGCTATCATCTCTAGATTTACATATTAATAAATATATAGCTTTAAAATTTATAAAATTTAAATTGATAATTTTTAAAAAATAAATTTAAAATCTGATCAATTAAACTAGTGATTTTAAAATTTGTAAAATTCGAACTAGTAATTTTTAAAAAACAAACCTAAAACCTGACCAATTATACCATTCCTTCTAAAATTCAAACATAATATCTCTTGTTTAGATTGGTTCAGTCAACAATGGTGGGAGGAACAATTGTCATGGGATTACTTTCACGTCTCCACTTTTATTTCTTTTATATATTACTGTAGATGGTATATGTAATTTTTTTTATTTAATCTGTTTTTTAAATATTTTTTTAGTGATTTTATTTTAATTAAAAATCAATTAATTTTAATTTTTTTTTAAAAAATAGGATTACAAAAAAGAAAACTGATTTAAATCATCAAAATAGATGAAATTTATAAAAACAATTTTAGCAAAATCAGATGATATATTGTCTGTCTAAAGTGCAATGAAAAAAAATCAAGGTCCAATCGTGAGGGCTTGCCTTGACAACAACGTTTTATCCCCTTTTTTTTTCAATTAATGGTTCTTTTTATTATTTATTTTCAAAACAAAATTTATATTTCAATTAATATTTCTTCTCTTTTTTATTTTGTTTAAAGAGTTGCTTTTGAATAAGAGTGATTTTTTTGTTATGTGTTTAATTTTTGAAGAGGTTTTTCTGATTCATTTGTAATTTTTTTTATCTTTTATATAGATGAACTATATTAAAAAAAAATGTTTAGTTTCAGATAATGTTTCTAATATGTATAGTATTGCATAATATTTTTATTTTATTCAATTAATTGAATGTATTTGTTTATTTTTATTATCGTTTGGTTGAATAAAAAATTTTTAATATACAAAATGCAGCAAACATGACTGAGAAATGTCCTGTCTTACGAGATTAAATATCTTGATCCACATCTATCTCTTAATTTTTTAAATTTTATTTTTAGATGTTGTTAATTATTATTTATTTATTTATTAGTACATATGGTTCTCAGTTTTTTTTATTACTTATATACATAAATTTTTTATTTGCACTTAAACTTATATACATAAATTTTTTATTTACTCTTAAATTTTTTGAACTATAAAAATATATATAAAAAAACTACATGTATAATTTTTTCATAAAAATAAAATATATACACCGACAATAGAAAATTCAGTAAAGGGTGTGCTACTGTGTAGTGGTAATGAACAGTGACAGAGTCCACTAAGCAACAACACAACCTCGACCAAGGTACACTTGCACGATGTCCTCTTTTTTTGGTCTTTTCTTTTCCTTCTGCTTGCATTGCCCAAGTTTTACATCAGTCAGTCAATAGAAATCAGTACTACAAGGAAACAAGACAAAGAAATAAAGTTTTGAAAGGCAAAAAGAAACGACTCGACCCTTATATTGGTGCCCAGTCGCGTGGGCCTGTCCTAACAGCAGAATCACCTGATTTTTTTTATTATTATTTATATATATAAATTTTTAATTTACACTTTAAAATATTTAAATTACAAAAAAAAATTAAATAAACTACATATATAATTTTTTTCATAAAAAATAAAAATATATACACGTGAAAATTCAATAATGGGTTTGCTACTGTGTAGCGGCAATGAACAATGACAGCGTCCACTAAGCAACAACACAACCTCGGCCAAGGTACACTTGCACGTTGTCCTCTTTTTTGTCTTTTCTTTTCCTTCTTCTTGCATTGCCCATAAAAACACACTCTCTCTCTCCTCTTTAGAAATAATTGACAGGGTCCATTTGATTTTAAAAAAAATAATAATAATAGAAATTTTAAAATAGAAATTTTAATAAAATTTATGAAAAAAAGTATTATATATTTATTAACTAAACACTTTTAAATTTATAATTAGAGTAAAACATAAGCCACATAAAAATATCTATAATCAACTAAAAACATCTTAAAAATACTTTTATAATCTTAATTCTTCAACTCAAAAAAACTTTTTAAATTGGTTTAAAAACAAAGAATCAAATAGAAAAAAAAAAAAAAACTTTTTCAACCTCTATCCATATTTTTCAACAATATAAAAAATCAAAAACTTCTCAATGGCATTTCTCTCATAAGGAAAATCACTTTAACATCAATTTTTTTAACATGATCTCGCCAACAAAAGTTTTCTCCCTCCTTCGTTGTATTTATTTACTTTTAAATTTAAAGAGTGATATGTGAATAAAATAAAATTTGGAATAAAATATATAATTTTTAAATCAAATGAATCAAAAAAGATATTTTACAAAATCCAAAGGTAAAAAAAATAAAAAAACATGTTTTCTAACATTAAAAACAAAAAGAAGCGTGAAAATACTAAATAAAGATAAATTTGGTTGTATTAATTAAAAAAATAAAAATAAAAAAATTAAATTTGACAAAAATAAAAAGACGCGTAGTCAAATGGGTTCCTTTTTTTTTAGTTTTTTTCTTTTAATTTATACAACCAAATTTATTTTTGTAAAACTTAATATCAACTAAATATTAGAATTTTTTTTTTATATTTTGAGATTCCGGCAAACTAGTCAAAACAAATTCTTAGGCACAAATTCAAAACAAGACAGTGTGCAATGATGAAGCTAAAAAACAAATTGATAACTAAATTAAAAAAAAAACTAAAAAATTAACAAAAAAAATATATAGGGTAGAGTTTTTTCATTGTAGCATTAGACATGATTTACCGTTAATTGTTGTAGTGAAATTATCATTTTTTCCTAGACTAGAGAAAAATGGGAGTCTCAATTGTAGAGGTAATTTAATTTTTTTTCAAAGATTTATTTTTCATTAAAAAATTATTCGATGGTGTGATAGTTTTTTTCAAATTTTTTATATAATAAAATAATGAGTTTACCCCCAAAGTCAACAACATCTATAACGGTTAACCTAAGGTTATTTGATATTTTTTAAAACTTTAAAACAATAAAAATATGTATTTACTCCTAATATAATAAAAAAAAAATTAGAGTTGTTAACCAAAGGCTTTTTTGGTTTTTTGCTTATTAGAATATGGTTAAAATATTTTTTTAGCCTTAGAAAAGATTAAAAAAAAACAAGGCATGTGTCTAAGGACATTTCTATCCTTCACATTGTTTTTTTTTAAAAAAGTCCTGGTCTCATGGAGGGCATTATGGTATTTTAAAGTTGAAAAAATATTTTTTATTCAAAACAATTGTTGGAACGTGCTCGTTACACACTAGCGAATGAGTAGCACATGAGATGTCATCTGATGGTCAAACATGACTTTTCATCATGTTCTTGAAAACGTTACCATGCTCTTTTTCTATTAATATGATGTGTGGCGACGAATGATAGATGATTTGTCACTGGTGATCATTTCTTTTTTTTTTTCTATCTTCTAGAGAAAGTATATGTATATTCTCTTTTCATTTGATTTTTCAATTTTAGTCCTTATGTTTTTTTATTGCATATTTTTGTCATTGGCCCTTTTATAAAAAAAATTTATGTTTTTAATTTAGTTCTTAAATTACAATTTGTTATTTATTATTTTTTTCAATTCGGTCTTTATTATTTTGATTTTTTATTGTTTTCATTGCTTTTCAATTTCATCCCTCAATTAAAGTTTATGTTGTTTTATTTTTTTCGATTTAGCCCTCATTCTTTTGATTTATTTTTCCTTATTTTAAAGTATCTTTCTTTTCAATTTAACCCTTCAATTTAAAATTTTTTATGCCCTCTAATTTATTTTTGTATTTCTATTTTCACATTCATTCTTTTAATTATAATTTTTTGTGTGATTGATTTTTTTTTCTTGGTTTCTTCCTTTAGCATTTAATTTGTTAGGTATTGAGTTTTACTATTTTTCCATTTGTGTTGCTTCCAATGTAACGACACGGGTAACAAGTTTGAAAAGTTGATGCAGTTTAATATCCTTTTTTTCTCATTTTATTTTATTATTTTATCATTCTACATTATTTTGTTAAAAAAAAGATTACTTTTGTGGTTATTTTTAATTTTTTTCTATTAGTTTATCCCGGTCTTATTCCCTAGGCCATGGGTTTTGCAGGATTTTATTATAGAGTTCTTTTTTTAAAAAAAAAATTGGTTTGTTTGTATTTAATTTTTAAAGATTTTTTTTATTTTATATAGGTGAGCTTTATTTTATAAAAAATATTTATTTTAAAATAATATTCCTAATATGTTTGGCCTTGCCTAATATTTATTTTATTTTATTCAATCAGTTTCATATGTATTTCTATTTCTATTATCTTTTATAATTTTAATAAATAAATTTAATAAACATAAATGAGTAAATATCTCATTTTACAGGATCAAATATTACGATCTATATTCATCTCTCAATCTTTTTAGTTTTCTTTTAGTTATTGTTAATGACTATTTTTTTGTTTATTTATATAAATGATTATCAATTTCATTGATTAGATGTTTACATAACCTTTTCGCTTTATGCTTTGAACTTTTTAATATAAAAAAATATCAAAATAGCTTGTATATCCATTTTTTTTTAAAAAAATTACGATATGCGGCAAAACGCTAGTTAAATAACTAGTATCAACAATGTTTTGTGAAATGGTGTACAATAATACCACTACCCTAATTAGTTTTTTTTTTGTAATTTTCTTATTCAATTGGGTTTTAATTTTTGGCTTTTTTTTTCAATTAATTTTCCTCAGATCATTGGCTCATTAAAAGTGGTTGCACAAATCACATGACTTTTGACAAGAGTTTTTTCAAAACATTGCAACCTACAAGAATTACAAAGGTTCGAATTGAGAATGATGATTATATAGCATTAAAGGGAAAAGGAACCATTGCAATCTCAATAAATTCAAATGTTCTCTATGTACCTGATATAGATAAGAACTTGCTAAGTGTTGGGCAGCTGATAGAAAAAGGAATGAAGATGATTTTTAAAGATAAATCCTATCATATTTTTTATATTACTGGATAAAAGATATTGCAGGCTAAGATGAGAGGTCAAAGTTTCTCATTCTCACCATATGAGAAGGAGCATACAACTTTCTCAACAAATATTAACCACACAAAAGTATGGCATAAAAGACTGGGAAATTATCATCTTCAACGCATGCACAATATGAAGAAGAATGATGTTGTGAAAGGTCTGTCATTGCATACTGATCAATTATCAAACTATCAAGCCTGTTAGTTTGGTAAGCAAAACAGGAAGCCATTTCCTAAATCTCCAAATGATCGATACTAATATGGCAGGCCTTCAGAAAACACCTTCATTAAAAGGTAGTTGCTACTATATTTTTTTTATTGATGATTTTACTAGAATGTGTTGAGTTTTGTTCATGAAATACAAGTCAGAAATGGTTGGAATCTTTTAGAGATTTAAAAAGAATATGGAGAATCAAAGTGGGTGCAAAATTCAAGCCATAAGATTTGACAATGAGAAAGAATACACTTCATCAAAATTCAACATATTCTGTGAAGATGCTGGCATTGAGCATCAACTTACGACTCTTTACACTCTAGAGCAAAATAGAGTTAGTGAGAGAAGAATCAGATACATAATGAAGATGGTCAGATGCATGCTACATGAAAAGGGATTGTCTAAGGAATTTTAGGCAAAAACAGCTAATATGACTATCTTTCTTTATAATTGTCTTCCAATCAAATTTTTGAAAGAAAAAACACCATTTAAATCTTGATATAATTACAAATCTTCATTAAGCTTTCTTAAATTTTTTGGCAGTATATGTTTTGTTCATGTTCCACAGGACAAGCAAGATAAGCTTGATAAGAAGGCAATTTCAAGAATCTTTGTAGGTTATAGTTTAGTTTCTAAAGCCTACAAAATATATCTTCATACATAAAAGATGATCATTACAAGAGATGTCCACTTCCATGAAGATGAACAATGGGATTGAAAGGATTCAGAAAACTACAAGCTATTTGAAGATCAAGACAAATCTCAGTGGCAAGATGAGCTAGTTGATGATTCACCAATCAGAGGAACAAAGTCTTTTACTGACATTTATCAAAGGAGACATGTAGCAGTTTGTGAACTAGATGGATATGAAAAAGCTCTCAAAAACTCTAAATGGCAGAAAGAAATGGAGGAGGAGATATCAATAATTCAGAAAAACTCCACCTAAGAATTGGTTGACAGGCCGTGGACAAAAACATCATTAGAGTAAAGTGGGTGTTTAGAACTAAACTAAATGCAGACAATTTCATCAATAAACATAAGACCAGACTGATAGTTAAGGGATATACTTAGATACTTGATGTTGTATTGATTATTCAGATACTTTTTCTCTAGTTGCAAGAATGGATACCATCAGACTATTGTTTGTTATTGCTGCACATAAGAACTAGAAAGTGTTTCAGTTATATGTTAAGTTAACATTCTTAAATGGTGTTTTATAGGAGGAGATTTATGTTGAACAATCAGCTGGATTTATGATTCAAGGAAAAAAAGATAAAGTCTACTTGCTAAAGAAAGCTCTATATGGATTAAAGCAAGCACCTAGAGTCTGGTATAGCAAAATTAATAATTATCTGCTAAGCTTTGGCTTTCAGAAAAGCTTATCTGAGGCAAATCTCTATGTAAGGAAGAATAACAATGATATTCTTATAATATCACTCTATATTGATGACCTTCTAATGACCGGAACCAATGCATAACAAGTTGAAGAATTCAAGCAGAAGATGATGCAAGCTTTTGAAATGACTGATCTTAGTCTCATGACATATTTTCTTGGAATGGAAATCAAGTAAAGTAAGAATGAAATATTCATCTACCTGAATAAGTATGCAAAGGAAATTTTGAAGCAATTTCATATGGAGAATTGAATTGCAAACCAATAGTTACTCCAATGAATCAAAAAGAAAAATTCAGCAAAGAAGATGGAACTAATAGAGTTGAGAAGAAAAATTCAGAAGCTTGATTGGTTGCTTGATGTATCTAATGACAACTAGACCTGATATACTCTATGCTACAAGTCTTTTATCTCATTTCATGCATTGTCCAAGTGAAATACATTTAAGAGCAGCCAAACAAATTCTGAGATACATCAAAGGAACTGTCAGCTTTGGTGTTCAGTTTTAGAGGAGTCAAAACTTAAAGCTGCATAGTTTTTCTGACATTGATTAAGGAGGATTTATTGATCACATGAAAAACACTTCTGGATTCTATTTTAGCCTAGGATCAATAATGTTTTTATGGCCATCAAATAAGCAGGACATTGTGGCACAATCCATTACAGAAGCTGAATTTATTGCAGCAACAGTGAATCAAACATTATGGCTTAAAATAAAGATTTTTGTGATTGTACATGGAGCATAAGGAAATTACAGAGATCTCAGTGGATAATCAAGAAGCTATAGCAATTTCACAATCTATTGTTTCATGGAAAAACCAAACATTTTAACATCAAACTCTATTTTTTTACTAGAGGTGCAAAAATTTATGAGGTATGTTAATTTACTGCAAGTATGAAGATCGGCTAGTAGACTTGTTTACAAAACCACTTCCAGGAAGCAAGTTTGAGCTCCTACGATAGAAGATTGGAATTTATAGTTTCTAAAGGAGGGAGGAGTGTTGAAGATTGTTTCAGGATTCCACATTACCTTTTTGTTATGTTAGTTTTAGTTTCTTATGTTTCCACCAAATAAAAGATTGTCCTAGTCTATAAGAGTTGTTAGTGAAAAGAATGAAGAGAAAGATTGAATTTTCCAGAGTAATTGTTATTGATACTGAATCATATACTTATACAGAGAGGCTGCAACTGATTCCTACAAGTCAGGAATCAGTTGCTGCATTGTAGCTTCAGTAGCGACATATTAGGCATTACAATGGAAAGTGAATAAATACATA
>Ga0307518_10004301_pt1 | contig 10218 bp, 8 predicted proteins | sample 25_EM_MG_FD_203889 | JGI IMG/M metagenome (GOLD analysis project Ga0307518, IMG submission 203889) | Populus trichocarpa ectomycorrhiza microbial communities from riparian zone in the Pacific Northwest, United States - 25_EM | ecosystem: Host-associated > Plants > Roots > Unclassified | place...
AGCCAGTAGCGGTCTGCGAGCTTGACCAGCTTCGCCCGCAGCGGTTCCAGGTTCCCACGCACCTCCACCTCCAGGCCCAACTCCTCACCCACTGCCTGCACCTGGCCTGCGGAGACCCGCATGATCGACGGGAGTTGGCGGTAGTGACCAGGCAGCACGGACTCGTCCGGGCACTCGCCGCGGAACGGAATCAGCAGCACCGCATTTCCCGCCATCTACCGCTTCACGGTTGCGTCCAGGGAAGTGGTGTACGGGTTCGACCTGATCCGGGGGTTTGCTCCGGCATCGGGATGGTGCCCGCATAGATGAACGGCCACCGGCTGATCTTCGAAGTGTCGAAGCCTCGAAGGAGATCAGCACGATGACCGCACCTGACAGTGTGCCCCTGCACGCCCTCGCGGAAGACAACCTTGCCGCGGCGAGTCCCGATCTGCTGCGCGCGATGGTGAAGACGTTCGCCGACGCGCTCATGTCCGCGGAGGCCGATGCCCTCTGCAATGCCGAGTACGGGCAGGTCAGCGATGAACGCGTCAACCACCGCAACGGGTATCGCCCACGCGAGTGGGACACCAGGGCCGGCACTGTCGAACTGGCCATCCCCAAGCTCAGGTCTGGCAGTTACTTCCCGCACTGGCTGCTGGAACGACGTCGCCGGGCCGAGCAGGCCCTCATCTCGGTGGTCGCCACCGCCTACCTGCTCGGCGTGAGCACGCGCCGGGTCGAGAAGCTCGCCGAGTCCCTGGGCGTCACCCAGCTGTCGAAGTCACAGGTCAGCGCGATGGCCAAGCACCTGGACGAGCAGGTCGCCGCGTTCCGCAACCGGCCCCTGGACCAAGGGCCCTACGCCTTCGTCTGGGTGGACGCGCTCACGCAGAAGGTCCGCGAGGGCGGCCGCATCATCAACGTCCACGCGCTGATCGCGGTCGGCGTCAACGCCGATGGGCACCGCGAGATCCTCGGCATCGACGTGGCCACCGCCGAGGACGGCGCCGGCTGGCTCGCCTTCCTGCGCTCGCTCATCGCCCGCGGCCTGTCCGGCGTCCAACTCGTCATCTCCGACGCCCACATGGGCTTGGTCAACGCGATCGGCGCCACCCTGCCCGGCGCCAGCTGGCAGCGGTGCCGCACCCACTACGCCCGAGCACTGCTGAGCCAGGTTCCGAAGTCGGCCCAGCCCTGGGTGGCCACCTTGTTGCGGACCGTCTTCGAACAGCCCGACACCGACGCCGTCCAGGCCCAGATGCGCCACGTCCTGGATGCCCTGGAGGCCAAGTTCCCCAAAGCAGCAGCCCATTTGGACACCGCCCAGGACGACGTGCTGGCGTTCACCGCGTTCCCCCGCGAGATCTGGCGGCAGATCTGGTCCAACAACCCGCAGGAGCGGCTGAACAAGGAGATCCGCCGCCGCACCGACGTGGTCGGCATCTTCCCCGACCGCACCGCCCTGATCCGCCTGGTCGGCGCAGTCCTGGCTGAGCAGAACGACGAGTGGACCGAAGCGCGCCGCTACATGGGCCTCGACCTGCTCACCAAGGCCCGCCTCCACCCGATCGAGTCAGAAACCGACGACACCGTCCTCCCGACCGAACTCACCGCCTAGCCTCAAGACGAGATCACCGAGTGGCCGTCAATACACCACTCCAGCGGACGTGACCCCTATGGGTGTCGGGGTCTACCGCCTGACCGGAAACGTACGCGGGGCGCCAGCGCATGCCCAGCGGTGAACGATGTCGGAAAGCCGGGTGCGGGAGAACCGTATGCCCGGTGTGAAGCGGCGGGGACTGGAAACGGAGCATCACGCCACCGCGTCAGTCCTCGACCCTACTTAGTAGTCGAGGTCGAGGTAGTCGATGTCGTTGAGGGTGACATCGGAGAGTCCTGTGGCGCGGCTGCCGTTGTCTTGAAAGTAGATCTCTTTGAATCCTTCGGCGATGATTCCGCGCATCTGCTGGTCGCTGGCGCCAGCCGTGCGGGCGTCGAACAGGCGCTGTGCGTAAGCCGGTGGAAGGTGCACGGTCAGTCGGCGGAAGCGTCCGTCGTCGGTGGTGCCGACGGGCGCGGTGTACCCGAACCGGGCCCTCGTCTCCACCGTGATCCCGCCCGTGGCGGCGGCCTGCTTCTGCCGGCGCTTGCGCACCTGCGGCTGCCAGCGCTGTCGTACCGCGTTGTCGATCTTCGCGGCGACATCGGCGCGGGCGTGCTTGCGGGCGCCGCGCCGGTAGCGGTTCACGGAGTCGGCGGTGACCCCGAGTTCCTGCGCGACGGCCTTCGCGCTGCCCATCTGTTTGAGTAGGTAGCCGATCTGACCCTTCAGCGTCTTCGGCGGCTCGCGGGTGAAGGCCTCCCGGTCGGCCCGCTCGATCGCGTCGTCGATCTCGCCCACAGGCCTATTCTCCTTCGTCCAGGACGGCGTCGCCGCCCTTGATGTGCCGGGCCGGGTTGAGGCCCTTCTCCATCAGGCCGACCGCCCACAGCATCGACTGCACGCCTTCCAGCTTCGCCAGGCCCGGCGTGGGCCCGAGACGGAACCCGCCGGGCTGCGGCTTGCCGGACGCCGCGTACGGCAGGAAGTCCAGCGGGCTCTCCCCCGGGGACGGGTAGACGACGCAGTCGGACAGCACGGCGAGCGGGTACAGGCCCGTCATCGTGACCATGTTGCGCAGTTTGCGGTGCATGTTGATCCGGGCCTTGCTGATGACGGCGGCGCGGATGTCGGGGCGCCAGGTGGGGCGCTGAAGGGCCGGCCACCGTTCACCCTCTGTGTAGGACTTGCCCTGCGGGCGCTCGCGCAGCTTGCCGACGCCGCCCTTCACGGTCGCTTTGATGGCGGCGAGGACGGCGGCCATCGCCGGGTCGGACTGCTTGTGCCGCTCCATCGCGGCGAGGAACTGCCGGTCGTCCAGGTCCTTGGTGACGCCGAGGTCGGCGAGGGTGTCGACGTAGGCGGTCTTGAGCCGGTCGTGCCATGGGTCCAGGTAGGCGCCGGTGTCGCGGCGCAGGTACGCCTCGATCGGGTGGACGTTGTGGCCGAGTTCCTGGGCGTAGGCGACGGTGTGCGTCTGGTACCAGGCCGGGCCGGTCGGGCGGGTGCCGTCCGGGGTGAACGGTGAGGGCAGGCGCGGGTCCAGCTCGATGTGGGAGAGGTCGACCAGCCAGCTCCCGGGGATCTTCGGGTTGAACTTCGGGGTGTGGAAGTGGTCGGGGGCGGAAAGGCCGACGACCAGACGGGCCGCGGCGGCGAGAAACGCCGTGTTGAGGTCAAGGCCGACGGCGAAGGGCAGCGTGCACTCCTCATCGCTGAGCAGGTCCACCGAGCGCACCCACTGGTACGCCTCCTCGTTGAGGAATCCGCCACTCCAACCGCTGTCCACGACGACGGGGTGCTCCGGGGTGGCTTCCGGCGGCGCCGGATCCATCGGCTCCGTCCCCAGCGAGCCCGGGTTGTGGCCGGACACCCAGTTCCCGGTTGCCGGGTCTTGCACGGCTTTCGTCGGCGGGCGCAGCGCCGTCATCAGTTCCAGGCCCGAGACGGCCGTGGAGCCGCGCGGGGTGATGACCCGCGTTGCGTACGCACCCAGGACGCGGGCGATGTCGGCCGCCTCCATCTCCGCGACGCCGGGCCAGGACCGCTCATCGAGGGCGTCCCAGGACAGGATCGCGAGCTGCACGCACTGCCGCTCACGCCCCTGCGCCTTGCGGTAGACCCTTGCCCACGGCCCGAACCCGCGCTGCGTCAACTGCCACCGGGCCTTGGCGACTTGCTTCACAACCGGGTGGTCGGCGGGCAGGCGCAGGGAGCGGCGCTGCTCGTGACCTTCCAGGCGTTCTGGCAGTCCCAGCTTCACGGCGGCCGCGGCGGTGAGGACGATCAGCGGATCGCTGTCCTTGCCGTACCGGTTGAGCTTGGCGGCACCGAGGCCGGACTCGCGCAGCGTCCACTCCACCAGTTCCACCACGCTGGTCGCGGGGCAGTCGAGCACGATGCCGTCGACGCCGTACGCACTGCCGTCCCCGTCCAGGACGGCGAGCGGGCCGTGCGGGAAGCGCGGATCGGCTGCGGGCTGAGCTGCTTTCTTCGCGGCCGGACGGCGCGATACCGCGGTCGGCGGGGTGGCCGGACATGCCGCTCCGGTGGCGGGAACGGGGGGAGCCTGCGGGGCATCTGCCGTCTCCGCCTCGGACGCGGCCGGTTCACTGGACGCCGCCGGTGCCGGCGCGGCAGCCGGGGCTGCACCGTGTGCGGGATACTTCGCGGCCCACCCGTGCAGCAGCCGCTGGTAGGCGTCCAGGCGTGGCGACTTCGGCTCCGAGCGGCCGTTCTCCCAGTTTTTCACCGACTGGGTCGTCGTCTTCAACGCGGTGGCGAGGCGGGCCTGGGTGATGCCGGCAGCCTCACGAAGCCGGGCACGCTCCGCCGGAGGCGGGAGATGCGGCTCCTCCTCCAGCAGAGCGTCGACGGACGCGAACAGCTCTTCCTCAGATGCCATTCCCTGCACCTTCACATCAGGACCCGATACCGGTTAACCCAAAACTTAGCCCACCCCTTAACCGTCTCGTGCCCACTCCAATCCCAGCGTGGCGAGCGCGGCGAGTTTGTCGGGGGTGAGCTTCGCGCGGCGGCTCTTCTGGTTCATGATCCACACTCCGAGTCGGACGTCGGTTCCGTCCTCCAACTGTTCTACGTGGCCCCTGGGAACCGTCACAGAGCCCGTGCGGGCCGTGAACTGAGCCAGGGCCGCCACGCCCTTCTCGAAGGCACCCGCGGGGGTTGCGGACGGCTTCGCGGGCACGTCCGTCTCCACCGGGGCCGCGGGCACGGGCGGAGGGGCGACGCCAACGGCCTCCAGGCGTTCGCGCTGCCCGCCCGTCAGGGCCTGCCAGACCTCGGGTTTGCGCTGCCGGGCCAGCCACTTCCCGATGTCCATGCCGTGGACGGTGAGGCCGGGCAGGACATCGGCCTGGCCGGCTTCGTCGCGTACGAGTTCGCGGAGCGCGGCGTAGTGGCGTTGCCAGTCCGCCGGCCACGCCGGGTTCCAGTCCTCGTCCACGGCTTCCAGTGCCGTCTTCCACTCGGGGTGGTCATCCAGCGCACCTGGACGCCGCAAATTCGCGAGCCACATCCCCAACGGTCTGTCCAGCGCGCTGGCGGTCCGGGGCGCACAGAGGGTCCAGTGCTGCTGGTAGTACGCCTTGGCGGCTTCCAGGTTTTCCTGAAACCGTTCATCCGCGAGGCTCCAGACCATGCCGAGCTGCTCCAGGCGGCGGGCGCGCTGGCCGTTCATCTGCCCGGCCCCGTACGCGCGTCGTTGTTCCGCGACCCATTGTCCAAGTGGTGTCGCGCCCTCGCGGTGTCCGTAGGGCACGCGGGCGTTCCCGGTCCGCTCGACGTAGGTCTTCAGCTTCGCCCAGCCGCGGGCCCAGTCCTGGCGTTCGGTGTCGATGACGTTGAAGGACACCCAGTTGGCGACCATCACAGGATCACGTGGAGCGGCAAAGCGGAGCAGCAGGCGGGATTCTTCTTCGTCTTCTTCTGGTGCGACACCGATGTTCACGGACGGCTGTGCCTCATCCTTCTGCGGCTCCTGGGGGATGGCGAGGAGTTCCACGGCCTCTTCGTCGTGGGCCCGCAGACCTTCCAGGACTTTCACCAGAGGCTTGTATGAGCCGGAGGTGAACATGTCCTGCGGCTTTTCTCCCGGCTGAAGGAAGACGGGCACGATCAGTGAGGCGAGCTTGCCCTGTCCGGGCTTTTGTCGGAGTGCCCTGCCGATGGCCTGGACGATGTCGTGCGGCGCGCCCTTGGGGTCCAGCAGGGCAACCGAATCCACACTTCGAATATCGACGCCCTCACCCAAAACGCGACAGTTCGAGAGAACAGCCCGCTGCGCCGTCGATGCGAACGAACCCAGCACCTCCCGCCGGCGCTCCGGGACGTACTCCCCGCACAGCCAGTCCGCCCAGACCCCAGCGGGGTACGTCCCCGGCCGATCCGCGTGCAGCTTGGCGGCCACGCGCTCCAGGCCCTCCGCGTACGCCTGTGCCTCGATGGTGCGGTGGTGGAAGGTGATGCACGTCGACAGGTCGTGCTGCGCCATCGTGTGCAACAGCGCAGCCTGCAAGGCCCCGAGCCGCTGCCCCCGCACCTCTTCGCTGCGCCGCTCCTCGCCCATCAGCCGTTCCGGAGTGACGACCGGGTCTTTCAGCTCCAGGACGATGATCTGGTACCGCGCCAGCAGGCCCCGGGAGACGGCTGATGCGAGCGAGAGCTTGTAGAGGACGGGCCCGAAGACGGTCTCGTCGTCCATGGAAGCTGCCATCTCTCGCGGCAGCGGGTCACGGACTCCTTCGGCGATCTCCCGGTTGAGCCGCTCTTCCCAGATCCTCGGTGTGGCCGTCAGGTACAGCCGCCGGGAGGCCGGGATGACGCTCTGGTCGTGGATGTCCGCCCATGCCTTGCCCATCGACCCGGAAGTCCTGTGGGCCTCGTCCACCACCGCCAGGTCCACCGGGTCCAACTTCTGGCCGTACACGCCCTTGAAGGCCTCCGCCAGGACACCCAAAGACGCGTAGGTGGCGTAGATGGTGACCGGCCCCTGCCCGTGCCACAGCGCCAACTGGATCGGGTTCGTCGTGGAGCGCACCTTCAACGACCACAGTTCCGGGTCGTCCTGGAGTGAACACACCGCAACCGCCGGCCCCTTGTGCCCGGCGTCGTGCCACGCCTTCACCGTCTGCGTCAGAAGATCCAGCGTCGGCACCAGCACGAGAACACGCCCCTTGGGCACAAGCCGCTTCGCCGACGCCGCCGCGATGATGGTCTTCCCCGTGCCGCACGCGGCGTGCACCTGCCCGCGCAGGCCATGGAAGGGAATGCCGCCCTGCGGGATGTCGAGACCGCGCACAATGGCGGAGACGGCCTCGATCTGGTGGTCACGCAGTTTCACGGCCATTCCCGTGTTCTCCTTTTCGAGGAATGCGACGCGCAATCAGAAAGGGGACAACCCGGAGCGGTTGAGAGGTCGGGGCTCCCCTGGGTGGCGGACACGCTGATACTGGATCCCTCTACGACTGCCTGCTCGCTCCGGGCGACGGGGGACCCGCCGATGCGGAGACCGTGCTGCGGCGCATGCTCCGCCTGGACGTGGTCCAGCTCGCCTTCTCCGGAGCGGCGCAGGACGTAGAGCAGGAAGTCGAAATGATCCAGGTTTCCGCAACGTCCCCACACCTGGTGACGGGAAGGCAACTGCACCACTTCGGCGCCTCCTGGCGCTCTTCCTGGCGGGTCAATGACTGGATCCACGGACGCCTGGACGGCGCCGAGCACATCGTACGGATACTGCTGTCCCCAGAGCGGCTTCGCCAACTCGGATCGGTGCTCGACCCAGAAAGGCTCGTGGAAGGCATCCACGCCTCCTCCGTGGCCGCGGACCAGCAGGAGGACGTTGACTGGCTGGAGGAATGATGGCAGGCCGATAGTGAGCAGATCCGCAGCTACATCCGCAACCATGTGGTCCCCACAACCAATCTCGGCACTGCCGAGCCCGATGCGGATTCGGTCGCGGACGCAAGGCTGAAGACCCGCGTCGAGTTGATCCCCTCCCTGTCAGACTTTCGTGAGATATGAGGACAATCGAGTCTTCTGTTGTTAATGGGGCGAGAACAGGATCTTTCGAGCGTGACGCTGAGCAGTGCCGACCTTGAAGCCGGTGTGGCCGATGATGAAGTCGTGGGCAAGAAGAAGCACGGTCCCCGCGCGGGCGGTCCGAAGCGGCGGTCCTCCACTCCGGAGTACAAGCTTCGGATCGTGGAGGAGCATGAGCGGCTGACCGAGCCGGGAGCGAAGGGCGCGCTGCTGCGCCGGGAGGGCCTGTACCACTCGCACATCATTGACTGGCGGGCCGCCCGGGACGCCGGCGCATGGATGCGCCGACCGCCAGGCCGTCCGGGCCGAAGGACAAGAGTCCGGCCCGGAAGGAGACCGAGCGGCTGCGGGCGGAGAACGAGAAGCTGGCCGCCGAACTGTGTCCTTGCTGAAAACTTCGTCCGTTCAGGTCACGCGGCATGTTGGTACTCGTAGTCCCCGTCAGTTTGCTGACGGGGGCTTTGTGTCTGTGCGGTGGGGTCTTTTCGGGGCTGGGGCAGGCTGGGGGCGCGGCTCTCGCGTCGGGTCGGCGCCGGGTTCCACTTCGCCGGTGTGGTGGTGAGGGTTGTCAGGGTGGCCGAAGTGACTGGTCAGCCGGGGTTCGGGAAGATGCGGAGCCTGTCGATCGCGTGAGTGATGACGTCGGTCCAGGGCCATCGGGCCGTGAAGCGCAGCCCGTGGCGGCGGCCGGTGTTCACGAATTGAGCGGCGGCGGAGAACAGCCGCAGGCGGAGCTTTTTGGGTTCCCAGCGGCGGGTCTTGCCGGTCAGGGCGAGCATGGGCATCCAGGCGAGGAGGTCGAGTGCGAGGGAGACGATCTCCAGCCAAATCCGGCTCTGCGCGGTGTCGTGCAGGGGCAGATTCCGTAGGCCGGTGTCGCGGGAGCCTCGGATGCGGTCCTCGCATGTCTGCGTACTCTCCGATGCGGCCAGTTCGGTACGAATGAACGTCCCCGGCTTGTCGGCTGGTTGGGTGGTGGGGCGAAGGCGACGCTCCTTGTGGTCAGGACATGAGGCGACCGATGATCGGGCTCATGGTCATGGCCCGTGGTTCCCTGGATGCTGTTCCTCTGCCGACGCTCTTTCCGCGGCTCTCGGGTACTGAGGTGGAATCCCTGCGATGTTCAGCTCTGGTCGTCGATGCGGCCAGGGCCGATGACACCGAGCTGACATGGCTGTGGGAACCAAGTCATTCGGTGTTCCCTGGTTCTGGGCCGGGGGCCGCAGCGATTCTTCTCGCGGAGATCACCGAGCAGGCCGAGCGGGGCGATCAGTTGGAGTTCCTGCTGGATGTGGCCTCAGAGATCGTCACGTACGGATCTGTGGGAGCCGGAGGGTGCGAATCCCAATGCCAGCAACTTAGGCGGCGCGGGGTTCGTCTTCGAGGCTTGGGTGGGCGGGTAGTTCTCCTCGCTGCTGAGCCTCTGCGTCGGTGGTGTTCGGGATGGCGAAGGAGAGTTGATAGGTGGCGTTCTGCGAGGCCAGGGCGGTGGAGGCTTGCCGCGAGGGGAAGTGGAACAAGGGCCGTTTGGCCATACGTGGGCACGTCCGGCAGGTGACGTGCTTCGTGATCAGCCGCTGGGACAAGTCGCGGTAGATCTGTTCGGCGTGGGTGTCGGCGTGCCGGGATGTGGTAGCGATCGAGTCCTGTACGGCGTCGCGGGCGGCTGTGAAGGAGATCCTCGCCGGCTCGAGGTTCTCTCCGCGCAGGGCGGTGAGGCAGATGATGTGGCGAATCACCTGGTAGACGATGAGGTAGGCCCATAGTTCCTGGCGCGCGACCTCGGGGTCGGCAGCGCGCAGGGCTCGGCCTGTGCCGCGCAGATACGTCTTGATCTCCCGAAACCCCGTCTCACTTGCCCACCTTTTCGCGTAGGTGGCCGCGAGTTCGGCGGCGGGCGCGGTCTGCGGGTCGAGCAGGGTGGTGACCAGCCGGTAGTGGCCCGTCCGCGTGGCACCGTCGTCGGTGCGTACCGTAATGGCGGCCTCGACCACGCGCACCACGGGGCCACGGGGTGCCAGCGGAGCCGGCTGTGCCTTTCCGGCCTGGCGGCGGCGTGCCCTCTTCTTCGCTTGACGGGTGGAGTCGGCGGGGTCGGTCAGCCGTGACAGGAAGGACCCGTCGGGCAGGACCTGCTGGACGGGCAGATGCAGGTCAGCCTGGACCCGCCACAGCAGGTGAGCGCCGGTGGTCCGGGTCGCGCACCACAGGCGGTAGCTGAAGAATCCCCGGTCGGCCAGCAGCAGCATGCCGCCGTGAAGAGCGGTCAACAGCCGCTCGGCCAGGGCCCGTTCACCGGTCCGGTACGTGCCGAACACCGCGCTGATGATCCGGCGGCTGCCGCATGCGATCAGTACGACCAAGCGTGACTGTGGATTCCCCGCCGCTCCCTTCTTGCAGCTTGGACGACCGAATGCCGTGGCATTCGCGGATGAGTCGGCCATGTCTACGTTGGTGCCGTCCCAGGTCGTGTCCCGCTGGGTGGTGTAGTCACGGCAGCTGTTTGAGTTCCGGTTGCGGGGTGATCTGCGGTTCGCGTTCGGTTGGCTTGATGGTGGAGAGGTCGGCCATGGAGG
>Ga0307518_10004302_pt1 | contig 10214 bp, 5 predicted proteins | sample 25_EM_MG_FD_203889 | JGI IMG/M metagenome (GOLD analysis project Ga0307518, IMG submission 203889) | Populus trichocarpa ectomycorrhiza microbial communities from riparian zone in the Pacific Northwest, United States - 25_EM | ecosystem: Host-associated > Plants > Roots > Unclassified | place...
ACAACAATACCACTAGCTTCCCTTAACCTTCTAGCAGCGCCGACCAAAACAAGGACCGAATCTTTCCTAAACGTCATAGATGGCAGAAGCCTAGCAGCCATTGGGTTCACAAAACTCGGAATTTCTAGCATAGCATCTGAGTTCTTGAACTCAGTTATGTCCATGTTCTGCTCATCATGAAGAACCTGTAAATATGACAAGCAACCAAGAAAAGCTGCTCCTGAGGAAGAGAAAACGTACCAGGGAACACCAAATTCATCGGCCAAATCTTTCATTCCCGTGCAAAACGCATCAAAAACAAATCCAGCAAGTCGAGGCGAGTCAGGGCTCAGATCGGACTTTGAAACGATCTTCGAAACAAATTCTCTGACATGGGGTTTTTGACCCTCTATCAAAGAATCTAGCCAAATACCTTTTCTTGATCTGAGTTCATCAAGAGAAGGCAATTCAATGAATCGCATACGGTCAGGCAAAGTTGATGCAGCAAGTGACTCGGTATACTTGATGGTACTCGAGTCAATAGCTGGTTTCATTAGAAGAACAGTGGTGGAAACTCGATTGTCAAATTCAACAAGAAGTTTAGCTGTTTCCACTGCTGGTACCACATGGCCCATGGCTGGAAATGGGATGAACACCAGCTCCGCTATCTTCATTTTGGTTGCAATTTGCAAAGATTTTGCAATTACTTTGTACTACACAGACAGATCAAATATGGAATGGAGTAGGCATAAAATTGGAAGAGATAATTGTTTTTTTGTCTGGACCATATAATATTGGAACTGATCTTGTTGGAAAGTGAACAATTGCGTGGCTTTGCTGGCATTGACTGGCTTTGTGGGTGTGGCACAAAATCTGCCACAATTAACCGTATTAATGACGTAGAATCTAGAAATTCTCATTCCTATAAGGTTAATTTTTTTTTTTTAGCCATATGAAGTAGTTATGTTGGAAATTTATCTTAATTAAAATAATTTAAATAAATTATGAGTGAATAAAAAATTAATTTTTAAAAATCTTTGGTTTTCTTACTAAAAAACACTCTAATTTTTTTTAGATTTAATCATTAATTTATAATGACTAAGCAAATATTAATAATGGTAAAAATTAATTTTTCAACCTCTTAACTTTTAAAATTCATTGTAAAAATAAAAAGTTTTAAATTTGAAATTTGTAGATTTTTACATATTTTTCTTAACCTTATATTTTAGTAATTTCTTTTTCTTTTAAGTTTTGATTTTTTTTCTTAAATCTAGAGTTTAAATTCATAGATAATATTCTAATATATTCACAAACATTAAATCTACAAATTAAGGCCTCCAAAATATACTACTGGGATTGATCATAATTTTCTAGTTAATTTAGGATTTTATTTGCATTATTTAAGAGGAGAGTTGTAATATAGATTTTTTATAATTATTGAGGATAAAATTTATGGTATTTTCTTTTTATTATGAGGATTGAGTATCATTGGGTTTTCTCGGTCGTTTCTCAGGTTCTGTTTTAGAGGTGTTAGTATAGGAGGTAGTCTCTTAATCAGAGAGAAATATAATATTAAAAACTTTTCCCTCAAAACAATAATAAATAAATGAAAAATGAATGAGATATTTAAGATGAGAAACAAATATATGTTTATGTTAAAATATAAAGAATGTCTAGAAAAACAAATTAATTTGAACACAATAATTACTTTGTCATTTTTCTCCTTATAAAACACTATGAATATATTTTATAGTTTTCTGAGTTGCTAAAATAAATAATTTTTTTAATTTTTGTGAAAATAAAAACTAAAAGAACAAAACCGAAAAAGAAAATGGAAAATGCTTTTCTATTACCGAATATATGTTTATGTTAGAGTAATGTGTTTTCTATTGATTATTTTAAATACTTCTCCGTACAAGGATATAACTCTTGCTGTATTGGTTATGCATACAAAGGAAGACCTAAATAATTATAGAGGAAATAATATACAATTCAATAGAAACAGAGACACGCAGAGTCTGTCAGCTATTTTCTCAAGTCATTTGGGTACACACAATTTCTTAGGGAATTCTGTTTCTCAACAAGGATCAACTAAAATTATATTGTGAACGAAACAATACCAAATTAATCATCTTTTAAGAAGAGTTAATTTTCTATATTATTTGAGAAGGATTTGAAAATTTGAGAAGGATTTGAAAATTTGAGAAGTATTAATTTTCTCGATTTTCAATGTCTGCTAGATTTGTGGGTTCACATCAAGAAAGAAATTGGTATAATTTAATTAGATAATAAAATAAAAATTAAATCATTTTAAATTAAAAAACAAATCATGAGAATCTAAAAAAAAAAGTTGCTAAAATAAAAAAAAGATGATATAAACTAAGATTTAGCCAATTAAAAAGAAAAAAATAAAAAATAGAAAAAAAAGAAGAAAAAACCACTGTGAACCAACTTAAATGAGCATGTCAAATACTCAAGCTAAGTCATAAGACCAAGATATGTCAATATAAAGTAAAAAAATACCAAAGTCCAACTCCAGCATAGAATGATGAAATTAAAAAAAAATCAATTAAAAAATAAAAAAAACAAATAAGCAAATTGGGTGAGTTAACCAAACTTTGCGATCTAAATCATGCAAATAAGATAACCTAATAGAAGACAAACCGAAAAAGATTACAAAGGTTAATTCTAAAACAACCTAGTACTGTTGAAGAATAAAACATGAAAAATATTAAATAAAAAAATATCCTAAAAAACCCTAAGTCAACATAGGCTAACCCACCAAACCTATGGTCTCTAAATGATAGAACTGAGATAATCGAATAGAAAATAAATCGAAAAAAATCATGAAGTCCAATATAAAAAAACTCTAACCGTAAAGGATTGAACTGAAAAAAAAATTAATTCCCAACCAATCTAATATTGAAGGATGAAATCGAAAAAAAATCAATTAATTTTTTTTTTCAAAGTAAATTCAACAAAGAAAAATAAATAAAAATAACTAAGATAACCCAATAACCCGAGTCATTTTCAAAAATAATAAATTTTTTTTTATAGAAAACAAAGAAATAAAAATAAAAGAATCTAATCTCCAATTGAATAAATGCTTATTTATAAAATTTTAAAAAAACTTGAGCTGAAAAAAATAATAAAAAAGCCAAGCAAATCCAAATGAACCTTCTAAATTTGGGTTAATTTTCAAAACTTGCAACCCATAAAATTCTTAACCTGAGTTCAATTAAAAAGCTAAATTCTCAATAATTTAAAATTTATGCGTTACTATTGGCTATTCATAGTTATTATTGGTTATTGGATTATGCCATGTATACTATAGATAAAAATGCTGGTAATACGCCTAGTGGTAAGAGTTTGGGACCAAGAGGTTTGCTCCTTCTGTGGTCTCAGGTTCGAGCCCCGTGGTTGCTCATATGATGGCCACTGGAGGCTTACATGGTCGTTAACTTCAGGGCCCGTGGGATTAGTCGAGGTGCGCGCAAGCTGGCCCGGATACCCACGTTAAAACAAAAAAAAAATGCTGGTAATACATAGTGTCATCAGCATATATAATGGTGTTTGCTCTGCATACAAAAAACCTTGCGTATGCTTATAAGTAATTATATATATAAAAGGTGTGCTAAGTCAGAATTAAACAGACCGGATCAATATTAGTTGTCCAGTTGAAAATTCCAGCCGCCCAAACTATAATTTTGAGCTAAAAGCCCAAATGACTGGAAAAATTCCAACCAAACGGATGGAAAAATATTATTATTAATTTAGATAACTAAACCAAATTAATGCCAAGGGATGATCCACTATATTTAAAGTAATTTGAACTTTTATTTATTATCTTATTACAATTTCGGTACTTAGATTTACAATGCTACTTATAGTTGCCCATAATATCTTCAATCAGATGAGCCAATGCAGAGTATGACGACCCATCTTCCATTAAAGCTTTCCTGCTTAGTTGACTCATCTCTTTCACCTTTTTTCTAATCTCGTTATCAGGCTCCATTACTAACTTTAATCCTCTTTTTATATCATCAGAACTCACAATTATACCATCTTTAGAAAAATCCCTTCTAGAATCTATTTTAATCTCCACTGCTAGCCCTAGCTCAATTACCATTTCAAAAGCATTAAATTGTTGCTCTCCATACAATGGCCATGTTGCCATTGGGACACCAGACAAAATACTTTCTAAGGTAGAATTCCATCCACAATGTGATACAAATCCTCCAACAGCTTTGTGCCCCAAGATTTCCACTTGCGGAGCCCATTTAATCACCTTTCCTATCTTATCTGATCTATCTAAAAACCCTTCAGGCAAGATTTCTTGAAAATTTACATAATCACTTGGTGATTCAATCTTACCCTTGCATGGAGGTTTACGCAGACACCACAAGAATCGATGTCCACATTGCTCCAATGCATATGCAATCTCTTTCACTTGACCAACGCTGAAACTTCCCCAACTCCCGAAGCACAAAAACACTACCGAGCACGGAGGCTGATCATCAAGCCATTGCATTATGTCCGTGTAGTCGTTGATATTATTTGAACCCACATCATAGCTATTTCCTTTACATCTCACAATTGGTCCCAACGGATATACAGGAGGGATTTCACCATTAGAAAGAGAGTTGATTGCATGTGATTCTAACTCTTTGAATGTATTTATCAAAATGCCCCTTGCGTGCTTCAACCTTCTTGCAGCACCAATAAAATGAGGGAGAGATTCTCTTTTAAACACCATAGAAGGCAGGAGCTTAGCAGGAAGCCTGTTCACCAAGCTTGGAATTTCCAACTCAGCATCCGAGTCTTTGTACTCAGGGAGATCCGCTTTCTGCTCATCATGAAGGGCCTGAAGATACAACATCGAGCCGATAAAAGCTGCACCTGAAGCCGAGAAAACATACCAGGGAACACCAAATTCTGCAGCCAAATCATTCATTCCCAAAACAAAAGTATCCAAAACAAACCCAGCAAGTTGAGGAGAGTCATGAGGGCTCAACTCTGACTGAGCCTTGATCTTGGAAACAAATTCTTTGACATGGGGTTTTTGGGCTTCAGCCAAAGAAGCCATCCAGCTAGCACTAGTGTTGTGCACACCGGTGTGCTCAAGACTGGGCAAGTCAACGACTCGCATGCGATTGGGTAGAGTTGATGCAGTGAGTGACTCAGTGTATTTTGTGGTGGTGGAGTCAAGAGCTGGCTTCATCATGAGGACACTTGCGGAAATTCGATCATCACTTTCAACAATAAGCTTAGCCATCTCTACCGCTGCTATAATATGGCCCATGGCAGGTAAAGGGATGAACACAACCTCTACTTTCTTCATTCCTAAAAAATATTTTGTTGCTAAGCTATTGTTCATGCTTTGTTTGAATGATTTCCGGACATATAATTATATATAGTCAAATATTTTACTAGAAAATGAAGCTGAACTATTGATTGATAGAATATATGTGGCTGCAGGTCTTGTTTCAAATATCATATTGGAGGCCAAAATTTAGATTTATGTGTCATGACTTCGATGGCTGAGAAGTTTCAACTCACGGTGGGCAGAATTGCTGTCGAAAGTGACCCGTTGTATTTGGCAGCACTTTAGGCAAGAGTTGGATGCATTATTAAGACATTGAACAAAAATCTTAGCTTTCTCCATTAAGTGGAGTGATAAACACCACCTCTGATTTCTCATTTCCTGTTGCTAAAGAAGTTTATATTCTATGCTTAAACCATGACTTTTGTCATGCAATTATTCTTTAACAAATATATTTTATTGTGTGATGGATGGACTTTTCAACCCAATTAAATTAAGTTGAAAAGTTAGAATTAATACAGAGAAACTTCAAAATGAATGTTGAGATTTCTTGATATTGAATTTTACATATTTTTCCACCAAATTATTTTAACGTCTACTTGGAAGTTTTTGTATCATAACCGGCCGTCATGGATGTCCGAGAGAAACAACACACGCCTTCTAGAAAAACACTCTAGCTAGAAGGATCATTTGTCACAATAGTCCAACTCATTAGTCATGATAATTACTGGCCATGTTTGATTATTTGTCTATTCTATACGAATTCTATACCAAACCAAGCCACCGTAAGAGAAAATAAATCTTAGCTTTTAAAATCTAAGAAGACTGGCATGATATTGGTTGTGAGGGTGTGCTCCTTTCTTTCTTTCCTTTTCTTTTCTTTTTATAATAATCAAAAGACTCATTAAAAACTCATGCTAGCCAATTATAGCGTTGTCTTTTGTATTTGTATAATTTTGAATGCAGTCAACAGTACTGATCCGAAGATCATTATATATTTATATCTGAAAATTAACTCAGACCTTCGAGTTCCTTTCTGGCCAATTGCATCCAATTTGACTTAAATGTGTGCCAAATTTGATCCATTTGGTACCCTTTGCCGTGAAACTTCATCTACTGTCATGTTCAAGTGATCGAAGCTAGTGGGAATTATCAGTTGCTGTAATGACCATCCGCTTTCACATAAATTTGCTGTAATGATCTGCACTGCCTCGGGGAGTACTCGGCCTAAACGGCTTTGTCCCATAAAATACATTACAGTCTATAATCTTAAATGATGATCTCTAATGATAGATTCATCAAAGTTTTTCTCATTCTATCTTCAGTCCTATGGAAGTTGGATATATAAAATGTTCATAATAAACTCTTAAATAAAAGATTCCAATCTCGCGACAGACAACCCTTTCTTTTTCAACCTCAACACACGCACCACTTTTCCACAACTCACACACATGGGAACCCACACCACCCGTAGAAGGACCTGTTTTGCAGGTCCACAACCCTTTCAAACACATACCAACAGAGTAATCAGTCACCTCACCTCTAGGTTAGAAGTTCATATGCTTATGTGGATTTAGAACCTCATCAATTGTATTTTTTTTTTTTATACAAAACAAGAGTACATAAAAAATATTTTTCTCCTAAAAAAAATGACAAATAGTAGCTTATTTGAAGCAAAAACTTAGAGCATAGTTGGAACAGTTGCTTCATGGCTGGTTGTCTATTATATCATCAACTAAACGACCCAAAGAAGAATACGAACATCCACCAGGCATCAAGGTTTTCTCACTTATTCTGCTCATCTCTTTTGCCTTCTTTCTTATTTCTTTACCTTGCTCCATAACATGCTTTATTGCTTTCATTATACCATCAGCACCCACAATTATTTCATTATCACCATGAAAATCCCTCCTGTAATCCATTTTAATTTCCACGGCTAATCCCAACTCAATTACCATTTGAAAGGCATTGAACTGTTGCTCTGCATATAATGGCCAGGCGACAATTGGAACACCAAACCTTATACTTTCTAGTATAGAATTCCATCCACAATGCGAAGCAAACATTCCTATCGCTTGATGAGCCAATATGTCAACCTGAGGTGCCCATCCGATTACTTTCCCAATCTTAGCTGTCCGGTTTAAAAACTCTTTCGGTAAGATTTCTTGAAAATTTGCATAATCACTAGGGGGTTCCCACTTTTCTCTCGGTGGAGGTTTACGTAGCGACCATAAGAATCGATGCCCACTATTCTCTAGTGCACAGGCAATCTCTTTCACCTGTTTCTCCCTAAAACTTCCATGACTTCCAAAGCACAAAAACATAACTGATGATGGAGGCTGATCATCAAGCCATTCCATGATGTCTCTGTCTCTGTGCTTCTTGCTCCCATCCCAACCCACATCATGACAGTCTGTTTCATGTTTAACAATCGGTCCCACCGGATATATTGGAGGGGTTTTACCATTTGAAAGAGAGTTAACCGCATTGGATTCAAACTCGAAAAATGTATTAACCAAAATACCTCTGGCTTCAGCCAATGCTCTTGCTTGCTCAAGGAAATTAGCGAGCGAATCTTTCTGAAACAAAACCGAAGGCAAAAGTTTAGCAGGAAGCGGGTTCGCTAAACTCGGAATTTTCAACTCAACGTCCGAGTTCTTGAACTCAGTAAGGTCCACTTCCTGCTCATCATGAAGAGCCTGAAGATGCAATTCACAACCAAGAAAAGCTGCACCTGGAGCAGAGAAAGCATACCATGGAAACCCAAATTCATTGGCCACTTCTTTCAGTCCTGTAGCAAACGAATCAAAAATAAACCCAGCAATTCGAGGAGCATCGAGGCTCAACTCAAATTGAGTTCTCGTCTTTGAAACATATTCTTTGACATGGGGTTTTTGGCCTTCAATCAAAGTACTAAGCCAGTTATTGGCTTTAGTATCTGACGTTATGGACTCAACTCTGGGCAAGTTAATGACTCGCATACGATCAGGGAGAGTTGATGCAGCAAGTGACTCATTGTACTTGGTAGTGCTGGGGTCAAGAGTTGGATGCATTACCAACACAGTTGTGTAGAGTCGATCATCACGTTGAACAAGAAGCTTAGCTATCTCCACTACTGCTACAATATGGCCCATAGCAGGTATGGGGATTAGCACCACCTCTGCTTTCTTCATTCTTTGCTAGAAATTTGTGTTTCTTGTTGTGAACAACTGCGGTCTGCTTGGGATGTGTGGAAGTCATCATGATCTTGTTTGAAATATAAATCTTGAAGATCTAGAATTAGAGTGATGTCATGGCTTTGCTGGCCGCTAACTATATACATGCATTTAATTTAAGAACATCTACGGCCACTAATCCATAGGTGTTCACAAAAATAGTAGTTATCACATTTGATTTGGGAAAAAATCTAAATTTGCAAGACTAACGGTGATCAAATATCTAGTTCGATTCAATTAAAAAAACCAACGGTGATCAAATTTTAAGTTTTTAAAGTAAATTTGTGAGACCAAGCTAACTTTAACTATGGTTGAAAAAAAAAGCTTGTAATTGATATCAGCTTTATTAGGTTTGAAAATCGTGGGCATGCTTATTCAATTAGTACAATAATATTAATTTATTTTCAATGGGTCTTGATGAGGTTATCTTGCCCAATAAAATCATAAAAATGTATATTTGTACATTTTTTAAATATTGAAATACAAGATATTAACACAAGAAACAAATTTATATTTTAAACAAGTTTTTGATAATGCAGAAGAAAAAAATTACGTGACTTTGTTATCGGAATCTTGGAAGGGAAAAGTCTGGCTAACAGTGGTCCATCATCAATCCAATAATTGCCGTCTCTTTCGATATATTTATTTCTTGACAATGACTAAGGACAGTCTTATCCATAGTTTTGAAATGCGGTCCAGATTCACGGGTCGATCCAGGATTTGACTGGTCTAGAACTGAACCGGACCGAGTTAAAAAAATAAGAAAAGGAAAAACTCGGTATGATCTAGTCAAAAACCCGGTTGACCCGGTCAAAAACTCGATTGCAATCCGTTAACTTTTGTTTTTTTACTAAAACAATGTCGTTTTGATTTTAAAAAAAATTTGACCCGGGCAACTCGGTGACCCGGTCAAAACCCGATGACCCGGTCAAAACCTGGAACCCGAGCCTTGGACCGGACCGGCCACTAGACCGGGTCTGAAAACTATGGTCTTAACCATAGTTATCAAACCCGACTTGGGGGTTGACCCGGTCAAGGGACTGGGTCCCGGGTTTCATGGGTCAACTCGGGTCAACCCTGGTCAACCTGGATTAACCTGAAAAATTTAAAAAATATATTTAAAATTTTAATATTTCATATGAAAAAAAATTAAGAAACAACTCATGTGAATATAGACCATACATGTAAATAATTATAAATTTTTATAATGTAAATAATGAAGTTTAAAAGAATATTTTAAAAAGTTGTTTATCCTACATTGAAAAGATACTATGTTATCCTTTTAAGTTGAAATATTTAAATTAAAAAAAAATTATTCTACATTGAAAAAATATAATTTATTTTTTATGAACATAGAGTATATATATTGAAAAGTTTCAAATTCCATATTGAAAAAATGATTTATTTCTTGTGAACATAGAGTATATATATTAAAGGGTTTCAAATTTTATACTGAAAAGATATTATATTATCCTTTTAAGTTGAAGTATTTAAATAAAATTTTTTTATCCCATTTAAAAAAAACTTAACTTTTTTTCTTGTAAACATAGAATATATATACGAAAAGATTTCAAATCTCATATCGAAAAAATATTTTTTTTTAACATAGAATATATATATTAAAGGATTGTAAATTCTATATTGAAAAAATAAAATATATTTTTAATATTTTTTAAAATAAAAATAATTTTTTTTAA
>Ga0307518_10004303_pt1 | contig 10214 bp, 3 predicted proteins | sample 25_EM_MG_FD_203889 | JGI IMG/M metagenome (GOLD analysis project Ga0307518, IMG submission 203889) | Populus trichocarpa ectomycorrhiza microbial communities from riparian zone in the Pacific Northwest, United States - 25_EM | ecosystem: Host-associated > Plants > Roots > Unclassified | place...
CGTCCATGTTGCATGCATTTGCTGGCAAAGCAACTCTGCAGCAGTACACCCGCAAGAGTTTCTTAAAAAAAAAAATAATTTAAAAATAACAATATTGAGTTATCCCTGTAAAATATTGAATTCCAGTGGCATAAATCTTGTTTTTAATTATTATTTTGTCTACTTAGGTTTTGGGATCAATTATCCCTGTAAAGGTAAAATAAGATGGAAACTCATCATTGAAAAAAACTCATCTCAGTAAATTTATTAATCATATAATATCATCTATTCGTCTTTGACCTTGTTCTATAACAAAATTTATCAGTTCTCACAAATCTTTGAAAAAAACTATCCACTACAAAAAAAAAAACATAATTCACATAAACCCTAATAAAAAATTACAAAATTTAACAAAATTCATTAATTCTCGTAAATTATCACCAATTCTCCTAAAGTCTATAAATCCTAATCAAATCTTACTAAAATTACCGATTTGACAAAATTATTAAATTATTAGCAATTCTTCTAAAATTCAACAATATTGCTCGCAGGTTACATAAGCCCTAGTTAATTTAATTTATACCCAATGGATATAATTTATATTCAATTTATACCTGGTTGATCTACATTCAACTAGACCATAGAATAACAAAACAAAATCTTAACATTCAAACAAAAAAATTCTTTTTATATATAAAATTAAGAGTGGGATGGAGTGCTAAAACGGTGGCGATGCAAACTTGCAGGGGGCGAGGGGGACCGGATAGTTGTGTTATTTGGAGTAGCACAGTCCACCACAAACCATGTTAGGCAAAAGTTTTAGCCAAAAATTTATTTTCTCGATTATTTTCTCGAGCGTGTTAGTTAGCCAAAATATTTAGCTAGTTGTGTTATTTAAGAAAAATAAAAGAAAACTCCACGCACAAACCATGTTAGGCATATGATGAGAAAATTTCATGGTGCAGGGAGTAATTAGTGACGTGTTAATAATTACTCTCTTATTTTACATTGAAGAAAAAAGCAAACCCAAAAAAAATATATATATAAAATTCATGACCTACTAAAAATGATAAAAAAAATTTATACTAGGAAACTATTTTTATTAATTGTATCTATTTTTTTTTTCAAGTGAACTCAGGAAGTAACTAATAGGGTGTTACTAGTTAGTCTCTAATTAAGAAACATAATTTTTTTAATGATAATATTAGTGTTTTTTTTAAAGAATATATATGAATCTAATTTGCAGATTTTATTAAAAAAATTTCTCATAAATATTTAGCGAGATATTCTGTTATTTTTCAGACATGATTTTTATATCTTTTTGTATACATAAAAAAATATTGGGGTACAAATTTTTTTTTAGTGAAAGTATCGTAAGTTTTTGTCTAAAGAAGTTTTCATAAAAAAAAAACATGAAATACGTAAACAAATTTTTTTTTGATAGAATAACATATATTTTTACCCGAGAATATAAATTATAAAATTATTACAAATATTTATTATAGCAACTGTATAAATATATAAAAATAGGTTTCAAAGCCGGCTCGCAGCATCGTAAGGGCAAAACACTGGTTTACACTAATTAAGGATCCATTTGCTTTACAGGACTCGACAAAGTGGCTTATGAGTTGTTTAGTGCTCTCGTGAACAAGATCAATAAGTGATTTTTTTGTCTTGTCCCACCACCTTCTTCGGGGCCAAGCTTGTTTTGTCTCGTGGTAAAAAAACAAATCTAAGCAACCACCTCTGCTTGTTTCTCTTTAATTTTAATTTTTTTTTTTTATCATTATTCTGGACTTGTGAAAAAAATAAATATATTTTATCTATGAAACAAGAAATAAATATTTAAAATAAATTATGTGATTATGAAAATAATAATAATATTTATTTTAAATCATTTAAAAAAAATCATAAAAAATTTAATTATTTTAATTTATGACTTGGAATAAATTCTGGCGTTGAGACTCCATCCAGATATAAAACTAGTTTTGTGGCACTATGCTGCGGGGCAATAATTTTTTTTCCAGTAAAAAGTAAATATATGGGTTTTAATAATGTATTTTTAGAATAAGAAAATGGATCTAAAAGTTTATATATGTATCTAATTAATGAAATTATTATTTGATTAGGAGATAATTAGGATTAAGATATTTGATTCTGTAATACAAGTTGTGTACTATGTTATGTGTAATAATTGTGTTTCATAAATATTATTTTTATTTAGTGAAAAGATTATTTATGCCAGTAAAAGGTAAAAAGAGTTATAAATAAAAGTGAGTACTATTAAATGATGAAATTAAAAAAAAAACCCGTGTTAACTTTAGAAACTCATGACTATAATCATGTGGTTGGGACTTTCCACCCAGAAGGCAAACTCAAAAAAAAAAGAAGCAAGATTTTTAGTTAAAAAAATGTCTAGGTATAAGACTTAAAATAAATAATTAAAAAAAAACAACGAAAAAAAAAGATCAGAGTCAATCAGGGTTAACCCGCAAATCCCAAAATCATGAGAACATAATTCGAATAACACCATAAAAATGAAAGTGAGGGAAAAAAAGCAAAAATATCAACTCTTATTTTTTTTAAATGACGGATGGAATTAAATAAAAAAAAACCAAAATCAACCCATATTAATATTTGAAACTCATGATCGTGGTTAGGAGGCCGAGACTAATCATGTAGAAGGCAAGTCAAAAAACATGATGAAGCACAATTCTTAATAAGAAAAATGTTGAGAAACGAAACTGATTTTTTTGTAAAAAAAAAAATAAAAAATTATCAAAAACAACTCCAGTTAACTCATCAACGTCGTAATCATGAGAATAAGATTTGAATAATCCTATAGAAAAGAAAGCGAAAAAAACACAAAGATCAATTCAAAAAAAAATTAAATATTAAATGATGAAATAAAAAAAATCAATTATGCAAAAGGTCTAAAAAAGACAAAAGTCAACTTGTGTTAACCTTCGAAATCCGTATCTTAATAAAAAAACATCGAGGGATGATTTTTTTTTAAATACAATAAAATAAAGATTCAAAACAAAATTAACACCAGTAAAAGGAATGGGACCAAATTCAACATGTAAAGATTGAAATCAAATGACAAGGAATAAAATTTATTGAGTGGAAAGGTTTAAAAATATCAAAAGAAGAAGGAATAATTTTGATATAAAAATCAAATACAACCTAGTGATTATGAATGAAATTAAAGAAAGAAATCAATTATAAGAAGAAAAAAATAAAAAAAATTGCAATAAAAAAAGGATTAAATTGGACACACAATATAAATGGCAGTACACACTCTTATACTTTGATCAAGCACTTTTTCTTTTTATTAATATTTTATACCTGTAAAAGATTAAATTGTCAATAAATTAACTTTGATTATAACAAAAAAAAAAAAAAAAACTAAAATGAAAAGACAAAAAAGAAACCCTTAAAACGAAGCTTTATTTTTGTTGCTTCTTACGACAATTTAGAAATTTAATTATGTTTAGGAAATAAAAATATCTAAAACACCCTTGATACAAGTTAAAGATTTTTTCTTATAAGTCTAATTAAGTTATTTAACTATTATTCACGATGGAGGTTTAAAGTTAAATTTATCCCAAATCAATTTGTCAATTACTAAACGTGTCCTTATAAAAAAACCAAAAAAACCCCTCAATTCTTATGTTAGAATATGATTGTTTTTTTAAGGTTTAAAATGCAAAAAAAACACTGATTGCTACAGTAGTTTATTGGTAATAAAACCACTTCAGCTCTGCACCCTGCTTTGCCTTGAAGGATAAAGCTGCCATTTCAGTTTTCTTCTATATGAAATAAGCCGTCCGGATTCATCAAAATCAATAAAATTGGGTTGCGATGGACTAATTTGTCTTGAATTTTTAGTATTTAATAGGAATAAAATTCTGCGAGCCATTAATCATATATCGTGGAGAACCAATTCTGCAGCTTAATTTAAAAAATTATGACGTATGAGAAAGGAAGTTGAAGACAGTAATCTCCTTGACCTCGGCTATCAATTTAATGTATACAGTTGAAGTAATTGGGTGTTATATATAGATAACTAACTAGATATTATCAAGTAGTTCTTAAAAAAAAAAAAAGAAGATAAATTATAGCTCATCATATAATAAATTGGTAATCCATCTCTCTGTCGGATAAGATCTATTAAAATCTAAACTTGAGAGATATAGTTTAGTTTAATTGATAAATTATAATTTTTTTTAAAAAATTATTAATTTAATTATTATAAATTTCAGAATTATTAAAGGTGTATGTTTAGAATATTGAGAAATTATTCTTTAAAAACTCTTACAGTTACTGAAATTTTTTTTTATCACAGCTCGTACTGCAAATACATGTGATAGGCAATTTCATAAAAAAAGAAGAAGAGAAAAGCCACAACTTTTTCCTCTATTGTCAGTCTGTGGCACTGTACAATCTGTCATGGTACAAACCACCTTAATTATTGGCCATTAATTGCTAATTGTCATAATGTACGAAGCTGTTTAGTTTCATAAATGTCTCCAATGCTTTCTCCTGTACCTTGGAGGAAAGACAGCTAATCAATGCAGTCCTGTCAGTTCATTTAGCTGATGTCTAGCTATCAATCTCTAGGGTAGTGGGTTTGTTTTGGTGTCGAGTAAAATCGGTTCCCATCTCAACATGAAAGAAAACTGGCATTATATTTTTTTGGACAAAACTCCTTCATTTTTCCGGCAACAACTGGATAATTACAGGCAGTTGAAGATAGATCACCAAGACCAGCTGACTCTGTAAGAGAAAGTAGTTGTAAGTCGAAAAGTTTTAAGGGAAAAAGGTGGCCAAACATCAAGGGTCCTGATTAGGTAACTGGCTGCTTGTCAATTTCACTTCACCACAGATGTGTGTAGATGGTTGAAGCAGAGAGGGAGAGAGAGCAATAAAGGATCATTTAAGGTAATGGCAGCCAGTTAAACATTGGAGATGAAAACAATTGTTTTTCACCAAAACATAGATGGTCTCAAGGCCGCAGCATGTTTCTCTCCTAGGGTGGCTAAAATGATGGAAAATATCAATCTTGACATTATCTTTTAGGGTTTGTTCTATTTGATCCATGTGAAACTTGTCAGCTGGTAAAGTGGTCTTTTCTTCACAAGCTGACAAGGCGACTTTTACAGTCATGAATGGAGATGGAAATTTCTACCTGCAAGAACCCATAGATCCATTGAAAACCGTTTCAAGGACCCGTTGATGTTTTGGCAAGTTAATAACCTCTATTAATGCCGAGGACAGTTAAACACCATACCGGAACTATACTGGCTAGATTTTGATCTTTATGACATTTGTATGTATGTGTGCAGAGGGGGGGACCTACTTTATCAACAAATATGTAAGAGAGCTGAATGAGGTTATGGTTTTTTTTGTATTTTAAAAGTGTTTTAAAAATTAATATTTTATTTTTTATTTTTTGTTTTAAATTAAGATTTTTTTGTGTTTTCAGATCATTTTGATGTATCGATATCAAAAAAAAATTAAAAACATTATTTTTATACATTTCTGAACAAAAAATACTTTTAATTAAAAATAACCGTTATCACATTCTCAAACACTCACTAAAATTAAAATTACGACTCATGCCACATTGTTGTATTGCCATTCTACATGAACATTGTGACTCTATCTTTCTTTTTTTTTTCTTTTTTTTTTTTCTGTTTTTCTTTTTTAATAGCAGCAACTATGGACCATCAAAATCCACAAAAACACATAAAAACAAGTGAACAGAAAAGCTACCCCGCTCAGTTATTCTCCTTGTATCTGCGTTCAATGAATAAAGAGTAGCCCTTTAATTTTGGCACACAGAAGCTCCATCCAGTTAGTTTGGAGAGTGTATATGCTGTTTAATGGCAGTAGAACCATGAGTTCTAGGAAGCCCCACTTCGCAAGCAAGGAATCGGTGCTCTTTCTTGCACCAATACTTATTAACGGTGCTTAACTACTGTTATTTTGTTAGTTATTTCTTGAAATTTATTTTTTAAAAAAGGTTGATATATACGAAGAGAAGAGAAAAAATTCTAGATAGATGTATATATTTTTATTATTTTTATAGGTTATTTTTTTTAAAAAATATGAACCAAGATAAAGAGTAACGAATAAAATATCAGTAATTATTTTTTTATTACTGTAAATCCTTTTCTTATTCACCTATCTCGGAGACAGAGGGAGCTGTAGTGACTAGTGAGGTCAATTTGAAACTGCAAAAGCCAGTCAAATCTTGAGGAAAGGACGATGATCATAGGATATCTCATTCACTTTGGTGTATGGAATATTATATATGACGATTCTAGATAATGCCATCATTTTAAAGGCGCTGTACCCTTCTTTAACAAACACAAACCTATTATTTAACACTACTTTATGTAAATAATCCCCTGGGATGATCCATGCTGTAGTTCTTAATAATAAATAAAAAAATAATTGAAATAGAATAAGATTAATTATGTGTTGAGTAGATTTCACGGGGAAAAGTTTTCCGGTTGGAGAAAAAAAAGGCACGGGTACATCTCAAGATCCACTCATCCTGTTGAGATCGGGAAAACTTCGAGGAAGACCTGGTTCTTCTCAAGCTCGAGGGATAGTACGTGGTGGCTATTAAGGGTTGACATGGCTCGAATAATTGTAAAATAAGTTCTCTGGTGGGTCGAAGACTCTCTAATAATTAAATCAAAGGAGGGAATAGTGCCTAAAAAGGCTAGTAGTTCAGAGTTTATTTGCTGCTATCTTGTTTTTAAGTTTTTATTTTATTTTTTTTATGTCTTTTGATCTCTGATGTGTTTGATATAAAAAATAAAATATTATTAAAATAAAAAATACTTAGAAAATTAATTATTACCATAATAACAAACATACTATAAGTGCAAAGTAAAAGAAAAGGAACGTCAACTATATACTAAAAAGAGCTCCTTAAAGTAGTGATTTTTAAAAATTTTCAATTCAATTCTTAAATTTTTATTTTACATCATTTGTCATTTTGAGCCTATAAATCAGCACTCAATTGCATTTTTTTTAGAGAGAGTTGATTAAAAAACAGAGAACTAAAGTGAAAAAATGTTTTATTTTTTTTTATAATATTTTAAATATATACAGCTTTGCATAATATTTGTTTCCTTTTACTTTATTCAATAAATTTTATATGAGTGTTGATTTCTGTTACAAATTAATTTTAATAAATAAATTCATCAAACATGACCGAGTAAATAGTTTATTTTGCTATATTAAATATCTTGATTTATATTTGTCTTCTATTTTTATTTTTATTTATTGTCAATTTATTTTTCTATTAAATTATCTTGCCTTCAAGACCTGGGACGTGTAATAGACATGCAATCTAGACATATATTATGTCTAGGTCACGAGTTTCACGTGTTAGCCCAATTTTGTTCTAGGTAATATTGTTTTTTATTTGTTGTTGTTATCTTATTTTTTTTTATTATATCATTAAATTAATTAAGATTTAACATGATTATTTAATTTCTCTTACTTCTTTAAAAACATAATGGTTTTCTATTTTTTTTTAGTTAAAGCAATTTTGGTTTGGCCCGCTACATTGCGCGGGCCACCAATCTAGTATGTAGCTATTTATGACAAATTGCAAGTTTGTAACTTGAAACACAATTGGATCTAGGGGTGATCATTTCCGGTTTGGTTCTCACATGAAAAAATTAACCAAACCAAAATTATTATTTTTTTAAATTCAAAACCGAAACCGAACCGAAATCAGTTTAAACTGACTGGTTTCAGTTCAGTTCAGTTTATGTTGTTCAAAAACGATAAAACCGATAAAAACTTATAAGCTTAAGAGAAGTTCATCAATTAAACCAAAGTCCATAGATCGAATCATCAGTTTCAAAACGTGTAAAACAATACTTTATCCAATTTTTCCAACGAAGTGATCGAGATCAATAAGGAAACTTACAATTGTTCTTTCCTTTTTGGAACCTCATTATTTTTACAGTCCACATGAACAAGAGCAAAAAAAAATATATACAACCATGAAGAAAAGAAAAATGGTAGGAAAAACAAAATTCAGGAACTTGTTCTAATTTACATGGACCAGGACATGATTGAATTCTATTTAACATACAAGCAAAACCAGAATTGCAAATTACAACATAATAAAAAAAGCAAAATACCGCAAAACACCCCACAAAGTGTCAATGAAAACAAAAGCTGAAAATCATTCAAGATTGGAAGGAAAACAGATCTACTCAGCCAACTACTTTAGAAGCAATTTATTGGGTCAAGAGAGAGAAGATAATGTGATGGAGGAGATAAGATTCAAGGATGGATTTGGGAGAATTCATCCCAAGTAAGTTGAGAGAATTCATCCCAAGTAAGTTTTAATATTTTATCATAGTAATGTATTAGCCTTGGTGTCTACACTTTGTTGTGGAACTATCACTAGTACTACTACCACCGTCACAATTATTATTACCATTAGTATTATTATCACAACCATTAACACCACTATTATTATCACTATTATTATTATCATTATCATTAGTGGTAGTATCATTGTTAATACCACTACTATTATTCTTATTATCATTATTAATTTTATTATTATTGTTATTGTTATTATTACCATCAATAATAGTATTATTTTCATTACTATTTGTATTATCATTATCATTATCATCAATAATATTAATATCTCCATCACTATTTCCATCTCCATCACTATTATTATTATTAGTACTACTACTACTACTAACATTACTATTGTTATTTTTTATTAGCATCATCATCATCATTATTATCATTGTTATTAATATTATCATCACTATTATTACTATTACCATTACTGTTGTTGTTGTTATTATTATTGAAAAAATAAAAGTCATGAAGTTGATTTGAATGATAGAATTGAAAACTATAAAAATTATGAAAACCATAAAAATTTTAATAAAAATATAAATTACAAAAATAAAAAACTAAAAGTAAAAGTACCAATTCAAAACCTTGGTGAGAGCTAAAGGTCCCCGGGCACACATGCATCCCAGACATAGTTTTGAAACCCGACCCGGTCATTGACCCGGTCTAGTGATCGGGTCACGGGTCAGATGGGTTGACCCGGGTCAACCCAAAAAAAAATGCAACAAAATTAACACCACAGTGGCACAGTCACTTTTATTAAATCAACACATTAATTTCTTCTTCTGCTCACATTAACTATGGTTTCTCCGTTCGTGGCGGCGGCGACTGTGCTACCCAATGAGGTGGCTCCACAATCGGAACTGGTAGTGGTGAATTCGGTGGTTGTTGAGGAGTATGATCCGGCCAGGCCGAATGATTATGAAGATTATAGGAGGGAGAAAAAAAGGAAGGCGATGGAAGCGGAGAGGTTGAGGGAGATTGAGAGGAGGAGGCAAGAGGAGGAGGAAGAGAGGGAGAGGGAAAGGGAGAAGGATGTGAATATTTCTGGGGAGGAAGCGTGGAGAAGGCGTGCTGCCATGAGTGGAGGTGTTCTGAGGAGTTCTTCGCCACCCAGGAATGGGGATGGGTTTAGTATTGGGACGTCAGGGACGGTAGGGTTGGGAGTTGGTGCTGGTGGAAAAATGATTGCGGCGCAGAGGATGATGGCGAGGATGGGGTGGAAGGAAGGGCAAGGATTGGGGAAACAGGAGCAAGGGAAACATGAGATGGCGATGATGACGCCATTGATGGCGAAGAAGACTGATAGGAGAGCCGGGGTTATAGTGAATGCTAGTGAGAAGAAGGTGAAGAGTGTGAATTTCAATGGAACTCCTCCAACTCGGGTTTTGCTCCTTAGGCAGCAGCTGCAGTAGGCCGGGACGCGGAGGTTGAAGGAAGAGAAGAGGCAGCGGCAGGGAAAAAATTGATCGGGTCTCACCCGGGTTTGACCGGGTGGACCGGTTCCCGGGTCGACCCGGCGGGTCGACCGGGTCTCCCCGGGCCAATTCCCAAGCGGGTTTTAGCCTCCACCCGGACCAGTCCCAGGCCCGGGTCGGCCGGGTCGACCCGCCGGGCCGGTCCGGGTTTTAAAACACTGATCCCAGGTGTATCAGAACCAAGGAAAAATTAAGTTGAACCAGAATTTATAACAATTCAACTCAAATTCCGAAAAGATGGTAAGAAACGGCGTTGCAAACGGAGAAAAAGGTAGAGATTATAGGAATGAGAACACGGAGAGCAAAGCACTCTAGTTTTTTTAAAAACACACTAGAAAA
>Ga0307518_10004305_pt1 | contig 10208 bp, 7 predicted proteins | sample 25_EM_MG_FD_203889 | JGI IMG/M metagenome (GOLD analysis project Ga0307518, IMG submission 203889) | Populus trichocarpa ectomycorrhiza microbial communities from riparian zone in the Pacific Northwest, United States - 25_EM | ecosystem: Host-associated > Plants > Roots > Unclassified | place...
GAACCTGTGCCATGATGGTGGTGTGTTACCCCTCTGCTGACAGCTTGAGAGACAATTAGGTGATGGGGTTGGAGTCTCACATGGGCTTGCTTTCTTAGGGTTTAAAATTGGTAAGCCCATTAGTAATTTGTGGCCTTTCTATTGTTGGGCTTCTTTTTAGTAAAGAAAGTGGTTGGAGGTTAAAATCTAACTTTAAGCTTTAAGCAATAAGGGACACAAATTAAGCGAGTTGAATCTAATAAATAAAAATAGTATTGTTTTATTTAAAAAAAAAGTTAAACTGGTATTTTTTTTTTTAAAGATTTTTTTTAAAAAAAATTAAATTATATTTTAACTAGATCATGGATTGACCCGACGAAGAATCATCAAGTTCAATTAAAAGTTAATTTATTTTATATTTAATGTGGGTAAAAAATGATGTCATACTAAATTTAATAACTTTACTTCAAGGGGGTCAAGAGATTTGCTCTTCCTGTGGTCTCAAGTTCGAGCTCTGTGGTTGCTAATATGATGGCTACTGGAGGCTTACATGGTCGTTAACTTCAGGGCCCGTGAGATTAGTCGAGGTGCACGCAAGCTGACCCGGACACCGACATTAATAATAAAAAATTTACTTTAAAGTAATTTAAAAATTTTAAACTCGATGTTTTTATTTATTTTCTAATAAGTTTCACATATCAAGAATAAATTGCATCTCTATAACAGGTTTTTAGTATATCATTAATTTCTAAGTGTGGTGTCAAACATATTTCACAAAACTTTTTTCTTTTAAATTTAAACTCTAGTTGATAATGTAGATAACAAATCACTTACCATCTAAGTCAATACCGCAAAATCAAAAGTTATGAATTAAATAAATTAATTACTAACATGTTTCTCTTTTGTTTTATTTTTTGAATTTGAACCAGAGATCTTTTTATCTCTCAAATGGCATAATATATTTTACTTTTGAAACCATGTGTTCACATGGCATCTTTCAAGTTAAAAGGAAGAAGATCCATAGAATATATGGACCACAAACAGGCCTTGCGCAAAATCAAGCCAACATAAAGGGATAAAAGACAATAGAGTCTACATCAATACATGCCCTTTGTTTTCTTTTATTCCTTTTGTGTCTTGTTTGCAAAAAAAAAATAATAATAATAAAATAAAAAATCAGACCCCATAAAAAGAACTCAAGTCCTCCCCTTGTCCATTTATGTAACTAATATCTAAGCCCATTCATCACATCTTGACAACTTACACAGTTTTGATGTTAAATAATTACTTATATTATAGTGACAAAGATATGATCGCGACACAAACTTAGTAATTTAGAAAAAATATATTAAACTTTATCCAAAATTCAGATTATAAAATTGATGGGTTAACCCGGATCAATTCAAAACAACTTTATTTTAACATATGTATTTTATAAAAACAATTAAAATGATATCGATTGTATTTTTTTAAATCAATCAGTAAATTATCGAGTTGAGCCGTCAAATTAAATTAAATTTAATAACAATGTTTTTTTTTAATGTATTACCATGTCTTTTTCCCGTGGATTATTTGCAAATTGCAATATATCTACGAGGCCAATGAGAAGCACTTAAATTAATAAGGTTATTTCCAAAGTCTAATTATTTCTCTTTCCTTAAAAAACAAAGGTGATGTTGCTGCAAGCTATCTTGGATCCATAAAGCTCTAATTTGTTACTCTTCGGTCTTTACCAACATTCGTATGTTGTTGACCTACCCTACTAAATTCCTATCAAACCATCCATTTTCCCAATCACAAATCCAATTCCAATGACCAATACACCCTCGCTTGTTTTATTTTTATTTTAACATATGATCTTTATTATTAATTGTAATAACTAATTTTGTGACCATGTATCTGTTTCTATTCATAATTTTATTAGATTTTTTTTTTAAATAAAACTAAAATTTAATTGGGTCAATCGGCGGAGGAGGATTAAAATTCAATTCTATTCATATGGCGGAAACGAGTTTAATAATACTGCTTGTATCGATAAATAACTCTTTTTTTTAAAAAAATAAAAAAATAAATAAAAACTTAAACCCACTTTATCTTGTCATTTCCCCTTTTCAATTTAATTATATCTTTATCCACTCTCTCAGGTCTTATCTTTTCCTTTCTAAATTCCAAGATAAAATAAAATCCCACTTGCAAATCCACCCGATTTACCTCCTCACCCCTGCCTCCACTCCCCTACAACGCCCAATCTGCAAGCCCAAAACCGTCATCCCGCGTACCCAAAATGACAGACTAGAGCTCCAAGAAAGAGAAGACTTCTTCAAATACCCATTATACCATCTCAAACACGCCTCTCACCGGGGCAAACCGTCATTTCCAGTTTGAAAACCGAGAGGTCATTTCCGTCCTTTTGAAAATTATAAAGAGAGAGATAGAGAGAAAGTAGACAGAGAAAGAGACAGAGAAGTTTTCTAGAGAGAGAAAGAGAGAGGTTTCTAGAGAGAAAGAGAGAGTTACCGTTTGTGTCCGTTTTTTCCGTTAAAAGTATTTGTGAAGAGAGAGAAGAGAGGCAAGCCATGGTGACGGACCAGGAGATAGCGAAAGGAGTAGAGACGGTGCTGCGGCAAGCAGACCCAAGCGCCGTTACTTCATTAAACGGTGTCGTACAGCAACTTGAAGCTAAATTAGGGTTAGATTTGTCACACAAAGCTGCTTTTATTCGTGACCAAATTGACCTTCTCCTCCGTTCCCACCCTATCACTACCACCGCCAGTGCTACGGCCCCCGCCTCCGTGACCACCACCGGGCATCCGCCACCACAACATCAAGCTTTTCAGTTCCAACAAGGACAAGCTCTTAACTTAACCCCTAAAGACCATTTTGCCCTCCAATTTCAACAACAATTTCACCCTTCCCATTTTGCCATTCACCAGCACCAACACCAGCACCATCCTCAACAACACCACCAGCACCAGGTTTTTTCTCAGGACCTTAACTTTAGGCAGCCACAAGCGGTGGTGACTCCCCCAGCTCCGCCACCTCAGCTGCAAGCACAGCAGCAGCATAGGCAGACACAGCATGTGCAAAATGCTGGGGTTGTTACTAATGAAGTGGCAAAAGAGAGGTAAAAGTTGAGGGCTTTTTGTCTTTTTGTCGTTTTTAGGTTTTTTTCATTGCTCAATTTGAGGTTTTGAGGGTTTATTTGTTCTATTTTAGTTGCAAATTTAGCTTTTTATTTTTTTTAAAAAAAATTTATGTGTTTTTTTTTTAAATTCGAGGGTAAATTATAGAAGTAAGTGATTAGTTTATAGGGTTTATAACTTCCATCTGTTTTTGGTTAGTAAGATTTATTATAAAGTTTGAGTCTTTGTAGTTACTAAAAAGACAGTTAAAAATATTTTAACTGTCACTTTTCTTGGTTAAATAGTGACCCAATTGGAGGTTTATTATAAATTTGTTGCCGGGTAGAAAAATCCATTATTTGGGCATTTGTTAGCTTATGGTTAGTGTGCAAGTCTCTATTTCTGGGTATTTTTAGCTGATGATTAGTGTGCAAGTTCCGGCCGTTGTTGATTTTGTTTGATCGGAGCTTGAAGCTGTTTTGAAATGCAAAATCATGCAGCCGTTTATAGTATGTGGTTGAACTTGAGATTGAACTTGTGTTTGTATTTTACTATTTTGCAGCAGTGCTCCAGTTGGATCCAAAAGAAGAGGTGGACCTGGTGGGTTAAACAAAGTATGTGGTGTTTCACCTGAACTTCAGGCCATTGTTGGTGAGCCAGCGCTGCCAAGGACTGAGGTATATGCTGTTGGTCAGGCGCATTTCTTAGTTTGGCTGGGTAGCTTTGCTGTTCATGGAGTAATTCTTTGTTGTTTCTAAGAATGGTGGTTTGTGTTTGTGCAGATTGTGAAGCAATTGTGGCAATACATAAGGAAAAACAACCTCCAGGATCCAAGTAACAAGAGGAAGATAATTTGCGATGATGCTTTACGTGTGGTTTTTGAGACAGACTGCACTGACATGTTTAAGATGAATAAGTTACTGGCTAAACATATCATCCCGCTTCAACCATCAAGTATGTTCTATGATAATTACAGTAAGCATGTTGTTGTTGGTGTTGTTGTTCTGCATTGACTTTGAGATGGTTAAAATTTTCTTCTTGTTAATGTGTGTTCAGAGGAATCCAGTCAACCTAAGCGAGCAAAGGTGGATGTTGAGACCCCAACTGAAAATACTGAACCTGGTGCATCACTTGTGGGAATATCTGAAAGACTTGCTGAGTTTTTGGGGACTACTGAGAGGGAAATGACCCAAACAGAAGCATCCAGACGTGTTTGGGAGTACATAAAGCTAAAACAGTTGGAGGTGGGTAATGAGTGTAGATATCCATCTCTTTCCCCATGCACTTTCCATATTAGCTCGTTAATTAATTTTCTAGAATGGAACTTTTGTTTTGGATAAATCTCTCTTTTATTATATACTGTTTTTTTCCCAATAAACCTTAATTTTTATTTTAGATAAGTTAGCTGGAATTTAAAAGTTCCATGGTTTTCATGTGTCTTTAGGATCCGTTAAATTCAATGGCGATACAATGTGATACAAAGCTTCGTGATCTTCTTGGATGTGAAAGCATATCTGCAGTGGGGGTAGGAGAGGTGTTAGCACGGCATCATTTATTCAAACGGTCATGATGTTCCGTGATGATGACTGGTTAGTATGATCCACAATCTTTAGTGTTGTTGTGTCTCCTGTTTTTGTGTTTTAGTTGGTGATTTGATTACCCTGCTGCTTATTTATAAATTTTCACCCGAGTAGTTTAGCTTTAGAAGTTCTGTTGTTGCTGAATCCCCTTGCTGTCATCCTTTGGGTTTAAAACCTTTTTGGTGTGCCTGCTATCTTTTCTGTTCTTCATATGTTGATTAATTTACTCGCAGTCTGATGCATACCAAACAGGTAATCAGACTAGTTTTTTTCTTGTTACTTGCAGGTGCATGGAACAATGACCATCTGCTCACTTCTGATAGTAGAACAGATAGCGAAGAAGCTTATTTTGTTTTTCCGATCGTTTATTTTTTGTTGTGTCCTTTGTGAATTAACGTGGTTAGATGAAATGGTGATTACTCGACTCTGATCAGAATGAAAATGTAACAACCGTCACTGACCTTGGATGTAGTAGGTTTTCGTGCTAATTTTATTGTCAGTTTGACTTCCCGATGCCTAACCCTCGTAGTAGAATGAAGGAAACCGCAGTGGAATTGTAAAATCCTGTCAACTTGAAAAAGACCAATATGTGTATCCTGTTATATAGCCTGTTGTTTTCTACTGCACAAGTAAGCATCGTTTCCTCTTTTGTTTGTGATCTGCATGGAATTACTTCCATGGAGGCATGTGCAGCTTATGTAAGCTCTGTTGCACTACTGAATGGTGGAAATCATGTGGCTATTTATTTGTTCTCATCACCATAAAATTTATCCAGGTTTGGATACCCCCCCAGAATCTTGATTTTGATCAACACAATGGAGATCATACGAGCATCATGGGACAAATTTCTGATACTGGATAATGAGCAGTCTAATTTGGTGAAGTTGATGAGTAAAAATTAAGAACTGAATGCCTGTGAAAGTCCAGACCATTGTTATTAGAGCTGGCCCGCCAGGCCATGTTGATGTGAGACTTGAGCTGGGCTAGGTATAAAAAAACTAGGTAGGGATTGATTTGGTTGAGGGTTACAATCATTTTTTTTTTAATAAATGATATTGTTTTAATTGATTCATCTCACATGATTAAAGCCTTGATCTAGGTTATAGACTGATCAGGCTTAATAACTTTGGTCCATTAACATGAAAATAAAGACCAGAACAAGGTAGGTTTCAGGGTCAAGAGAATTGAAGTTAAGATAGATAAATTGACAAAATAGAGGTATCTTGAACAGCATATTGTGTTTTCTGCTGTTTTCTCAGGTTTTCAATTCTGTAAGCCCATAATAAGAGAATGCCATCTAGTTTGGACTCGAAAGTGACCAGAAGGTGGGCAGTGACTACAAGTAATTAGAGCCACCAAACAACGTATAAAAATTCAAGAAGCACACTAGGACTTGAATAGTTTTGTTGTAAATGAACCTTAGCTATTGCAATGTATACCAGATTCAGAGCAAGCTGTAAGCTAGCTACATACTGTGTTAAGCAATGATAGCAGAACCTCATGGAAAGTTACAGAAACTGAACGATAGTATTTGAAATCTTTCCTTCCAAATGTCTGTTCATATATGTGTAATCAAAGTAATCAATCCTAAATTCTACAATGCAAGTAGTTGAACCTCTAGCAACTAATCCAAGATCCTGAAAATAAGTTTCTTGTGTGTTCTACAGAGATATCCGGATATGCATGTTAAGCAATAAAGAAAAAAATTTAGATAACGATTGAATAGGTGAAAATCTAACGAGTCAGACAGCCGAGTCTGGTGATGTTTCATATAACTCGAAATAACAAAGATTGAACAGTATCTTAGTCAGGTGAATTCAAGATTTCTGCAGAAAAATCAGTGCTATCAATGCTCGCACGATGTTGTTCATTAGTATAACATTTGCAATCCATCATCCAATCCAGATATGTAAACGTGAGGGATGCACAGAAAAGTATATCAGAACCAGTCTAACATCGCAATAATATTTCGCACCACACACTCAGTATTAGTAATATCAAGATCAAGCAACACATAATAATATGTTGAGCTGTGATATAATGCAAGCAAGAGTTTGAACTAGTTAGTCTTTACATTTTGGAAAGAATTATAGCTAAGGTTTTTTAATATGTTCAAGCATGATAAGGTGATGGAGATCTCAAAGACAGAAGGCGGGGCTACTGTATTCATATTGCCCCCACCAAACCCCAGCCGGGGAAAACAAAAACATGAAAAAGAAACACTAACTGAAAATGTTCTGTAACCCTTGTTTCTTCCCAGCTTCAAAGCTTCACATTCACTTGGTTTTGCCTACGGTTTGAGCTTGAATCCTGATGAAAGGAAGTCATCCCTGAAAAGTACAAAGCCACAACAGGGTAGGCTCAAATCTCTAATATGAAAATGCTAATGATTGGATTATCCATGATACAATATATTGCATTAGTAATTACATCACCAGTTATTCTAGTAACCTCAGATACTAAAGTTCAACTGAAAAATGCAAACATTTAGCAATTCAATCATCAATCCCAAGACTCCAAGAAAAACAAGATCAAGCAATACCTCTTCTTCTTCGTTCTTCTTTTGCTCTTTCGTCGGCTGCTGACTGTTAACAACTCTGTCATTACCATCAGGAGGAACAAGGGAATTCAAACATAAAATTGCTTCCAAGCGCTGTTTCTTCCTTCCTTGAATCACAACATCCACAACCCTTCTAGTTTCCATGCCATACCAAACAAGTCTTTTCTCATCCAATTCTAACAAAACTTCTCTACCTCTCCTAGAGTAACCCAACGGCCTTACTGAATCATAAGACAACACATTTCTCGAAATAGAGAACACCTTACTCCAAGACTCCTTAACCCCATATTCTTTCATAATCCAAACGTCAGCACTCCAATCTCTAAATTTAGCAAACACACACAAAAAACTGCCCAACACACCAAGATCAATGTCAATCACAATATTACCCCCATAATCAGGTTGTGGCACCTCTCTAAACTCATCCAATCCAAGATCAAAGCCAACAATTCTATCCCTCCAACTACCAAACCCCTTAGCAATCCAATGCAATGATCCATGAACGTAAACACCCATTTTATCATTCGTAAACAGCATAGCATAAGGGATCTTAATAACCCAACACAAATCTTTCTTTGCACTATAAATTGTCATTTCTGATTCTTTGAAACTAGTAAAACCTATTCCAAGAAACTTGGCAATACTCACAACCTTATAGTCATTAGAAACTGCATCGTAACCAAACCCATATCCGCTTCCCCAAACCCAATGCTCATCTGGTGCCGAACTAACAGAAAGTTCAAATCTATGTCGAACAAGAGACAGTATCCCTTTATGTTCTCGCGTTGATTGATTAAGTATAACAACGTCACCATCATCATTGCTTAAACACACCAAACCATTACAAGAACCCATTAGACGAACATCTTGCCATCCTATTGAAATAAATGGTTGGTCTTGCAAGTTTAACAGGTCACCAGGAGAAAGATCGTTGAAGTTTATGGGATTAAGGCCTCCTTCTCCAAGAATAAGAAGGGTGTTGTTAGTGTTGGTTTTGATTGACAGGCTCATATGGGTGTTGATAAAACCACTGCTGTCTATTAAAGAACGCCATTCTTTTGACACGCTCCTGAAGCATAGGAGAGTCTTGATGTCAAGAATGGAGAGGATTCTAGTTATGATATCAAATGGGATATGGCTGGACATTGATTTGGGTTTGATATTGAGAATTCTTTAATGGTAATAGTAACTGACACAAGGAGTTTGATGAAAGGTCTGACTGAAAAAATGGCAAAACGCAAAAGCTCACCGGGAATTCTTGCCGCTAATGGTATTTTTGATAAGAAGACAGAGCAAGTTCATATAAGAGTACATGACCTTTCTGCATGGGACGTGCCAGGCTTGTACCCAATAACGAGAGAAGCTAACTTGACCCCAAAGAAAGAAGAGTTAGTGACCTAGTCCCTGTAGTTTAACACAACTAATTAGCTAGTCCTTGTGGTTTTGAAAACTCTATACTTTAAATTTCATTTTTAACTTAGTCCTTGCCTAAAGTTTATGTTTTTTTTTTAAAAAAAACTTATTTTCTTTCCTTTTTTTCAAAAACAAAACATAAAAAAGAAAGGTAGGTAATATGGATCTAACCAGGAAAGAAGGAATTTTTGAAATGTTTTTTTAGCTGGATTAAAGATGGTAAACACTGATTAAAAGATTGTTTAATTAATTTTCATAGTACACTGACAAAATAATTAGTATTAATAGATTTATATAGTTTAAGTCATAGTTATAAAGCCTAGACTGAAAGATTGACCCGAGACCTATTTGAATTGGAGACTTGATTTGATTCAGATTGAAAAAAGAAGAAGAAAATAATGACTTCATCTCATCTGATAAAAAATCTGATACGACTCAGGATCTTGAAAGAGATGCCCAACTCCAATCCTTCACGATGTCTGTTAATCAATCAGCATTCAGCATCTCCTATAGTCTGAGAGATGCAAAATATCACATTTCGAGCAAAAAGATTCTTAATTAATCCCATTGGATCAACTTACATGATAATGGCAATTCAAAGGTGTTATATATGTACCAATTTTCCAGTGGGAATGTGTTGTAAATCATTGGAAAATTATTGTAATTATGGACAATTAGACTATGCCAATAATCAAATACTAATAATTATTGTAAATGGATTAAAGGCATAAAATACTTTGAGCAACAACAAATATGGTGATGTTTATCAAATAACGCAAAATTATTGTTTGAAAAAAGAGGGAAAACTCAAGAAAAGAAAGATTGATAGGTTCGGAAAGTTATGAAAGGTGTTTGTTATTTTATTATTTAATTGATTGAATGTTTAAGACATTTTGGCTATTTGTATAGCTTTACTTCAAACTCCGGACTCAACTCTGGAACCTGGCTGAGTTGCTGACTTTAGGAGTGATTCTGTCGCATAGAATGTCTCTTATTTCTAGACTTCTCTTCTCCTCTTCCTTTCAGGGTTGTTTCTTTAATTTATCTTCCAGTCCAATTTTTGCTGAGAAAAATCCCTCTGCTTGCCGACTTACAAGCTTTGAATTGGATGCTTCAAAATAGATTTTGAAGTTAGATTTACATTTATGAGGTCTAATATGCCTGTCGGCATGTTGTGAAATCCATGTGAAGGCCAAATTCCGATGACATAGTGAAGAAGACGACTTTGAATGACGTGTCATCCCATGAGTGACGCTTTGTTCATCTCTCTTTCCACATAACCTGGGCTGTATGGTGGCCCAGGAGTACTCAGGTCTGATTTGGTGCAAGCTGGAAATAATAATCGAGTACTTATGGATTGGATTGAGCTTTTATATGAATAAGTAAAAAAAATTAAATATCAGTACTTAGGTCTGGTTGGTCTTGTAGGGTTACTGGGGCACAAGGAAAAAGAGTGTCAAAATCAACTCAATAAAGATAATCACCATCTCCTCCCTTCTTCTTGGATGAAAAGGGTTTTGTTTGTGTTGGTTTTGACTGATTCGTTCATGTGGG
>Ga0307518_10004306_pt1 | contig 10207 bp, 14 predicted proteins | sample 25_EM_MG_FD_203889 | JGI IMG/M metagenome (GOLD analysis project Ga0307518, IMG submission 203889) | Populus trichocarpa ectomycorrhiza microbial communities from riparian zone in the Pacific Northwest, United States - 25_EM | ecosystem: Host-associated > Plants > Roots > Unclassified | place...
CCTTGTAGTTACCTACAGGTATATACTAATATAATAGTAGCTTGCCAGACTACTGAGGTTACCTACAGCTCTCCTTCTCCCTTTCTTCAGGCTAGACCTTCCCTGTGCAGACCACCACCTTTCTATACGCCTTGACCGGAACCTACGCAAGGGATCAACGCTCGACCCCCTTGTCGTTGAATCCAATCGGTCTCAACTCCGGCCGGACTAATCCCTAGTCCAGCCCTCTGCCCTTCTCCTTCGTCCGTTTCCATCCAGACTTGACCAGACCCCCTACTGGAGTAGACCCGGACTTGACAACTACTTACAGTGTTGAAGGTGATTGTCAATTTCCAGCAGGCTAATAGCCTCTAGTGGTGCTTGACCATAGTCAAATAACCTATTAGTACCATTATTAGACAAGGTAACATGTAAAACTTACCTTTAGTTCCAGCACTAACATTTGTTGTGTAGTCAAATAACCTATTAGTACCATTGTTAGATAAGTTAATATGTAGTGGTAGTGGGAAACTTACCATTAGCTCTGGCACTTTTGTTGTGTAGTGAAATAACCTATTAGTAGCATTGTTAGACAAGTTAATATGTTGTGGTAGTAGGAAACTTACCATTAGCTCCGGCACTAACCTTTGTTGTGTTGAGCCCACTCCTACATAGTAGGAAAAGGCATCTGTTTGGTCAAGTTTGCCATGTTGCGCAAGAGGAGTGACAAACAGTGTCCACAATATTGCATTTTTGGCATTTTTGGGCACTTAGTCAAATTTTGGACACACAATGGCAGTACCAACTACCAAGTGGTACTACACTTTTGCTACACCACAATTATACTATGCATTTTTGGTAATCAGCACTACACCACAAACACTACACAACTTCTCCGCATATTTGGTAATTAACACTACAACACAAACAGACCACAACTACTACGCATTTTTGGTAATCAACACTACACAACACATCCTAATAGATACTACACATTTTTGGTAATCAACTCTACAACACAAACACATCACAACTACTACGCATTTTTGGTAATCAACACTACAACACAAATACTACACAACATTTCCTAATTGACACTACACACTTTTGGCAATCAACACTACAACACAAACACAACAGAACTACTATGCATTTTTGGTAATCAACACTACATCACAAACACAACACAACACATCCTAAGTGACACTACACATTTTTGGTAATCAACAATACAACACAAACACTACACAACATTCCCTAATTGCTACTACACATTTTTGGTAATCAACACTACAACACAAACACTACACTACATTTCCTAATTGATACTACGCATTTTTGGTAATCAAGACTACAACACAAACACAACACAGCATTCCCTAATTGTTACTACGCATTTTTGGTAGTCAACACTACAATACAAACACTACACTACATTCACTAATTGATACTACACATTTTTGGTAATCAACACTACAACACAAACACTACACAACATTCCCTAATTGAAACTACACATTTTTGGTAATCAACACTACAATACAAACACTACACAATATTTCCTCATGGATACTACACATTTTTTGTACACATTTGACTACACTTTTAGTACACTTTTTAGTACACTTTTCTGTACACTTTAACTACACTTTTTACTACACTTTTTACTACACTTTTTTGTACACTTTGACTACACTTTTGACTACACTTTGACTACACTTTTTTGTACACCTTTACTACACTTTGACTACACTTTTTTGTACACTTTTTACTACACTTTGACTACACTTTTTTGTACACTTTTTACTACACTTTTACTGCGCTTTTTTGTACACTTTTGACTACACTTTTACTACACTTTTGGTAAATTGATTAGGTTAAGTAGTGTAGTCACAATTAGGCTAAGAAGGGTAGTCATGATTAGATTAAGAAGTGTAGTCATGACTAGGTTAAGAAACATAGTCATTATTAGATTAAGTAGTATAGCCATGACTAGATTAAGTAGTGTAGTTATGATTATGTTAAGAAGCATAGTCATGACTGGGTTAACAAGTGCACCCCAAAGTGTAGTCAAAAGTGTAGTAAAAGTGTAGTAAAAGTGTACAAAAAAGTGTAGTAAAAGTGTCATAAAAGTGTAGTAAAAGTGTACAGAACAGTGTAGTAAAAAGTGTAGTAAAAGTGTAGTCAAAAGTGTAGTAAAAGTGTAGTCAAAAGTGTAGTAAAAGTGTAGTAAAAGTGTACAAAAAAGCATAGTAAAAGTGTACAAAAAAGTGTAGTAAAAGTGTAGTAAAAAAGTGTAGTCAAAAGTGTAGTAAAGGTGTAGCAATAGTGTCAGTAGTTAGGAATTTACAGAGTTGTACAGAGTTGATGGGTCTGTACAGGCTGTACAGACCTGTACACAAGTCATGTGGTCTGTAGTGTCTGTAGCCCAAAAGTGCTGTTTTGCTGATGCTGGACCTCCTGTTCGACCTCCTCCAGGTCGACCTCCACCTTGCTGTCCTCTTACTCCTTGTCCTTGTCCCAAGGCGTTGTGAAGAAATGGCACTCCTCGAGGAACGTCTTGAGGCTGGCTCTCAGCTGCTCGTTCCCTTTGGCCACTGAGTGGGTGGCATCTGTGACCCAGCATATCTGCCCAGTCATCTCTTCCACTGCTCCGGTCAGCCAGTCCAACTGCTCCAGGAACGGTCCAGGGTCAAACCTGGACCATTGCCCAGACAGCCCCAGCACCTCAACGATTTCGTCATTGTCAATGATGACCTTCGCGACTGTCTTCTTCTTCTTCCTCTTCTCCCCTCCTCGTGGCAACATTGTGACTGCCTTTCCCTTGCCCTTGTTGCCACTGGACCTGGACCTGGCACTCCCCACCTCTGGCCACTTGCACTGCTCCTTGAGCCTGGTGCACTTCATGCATGCGCACTGCTTGGGCTTTTCTGGGTCCCTTTTGCATTTGCACTTAGCATTGTGCTTGGCACAATGGACGCACCTGCCAGGAAGTCAATAAAAAGCAGAAAAGAAGAATAAAAAACTACCTACCAGACTTCATCACTCCGGTCACCACTCAGACCCGCCTCCAGTTCTTCCCTTGCTCTTTTCTTCAATGCTTCCTGCACCAGCACCCTCTGCCTCACTGCAACCTCTGCAGCCCTCTGCTGCACCTCCACCCTGTCCTTCTCCACCTGCTCATGCACTTGGTGCTCTGCCTCCTCTCTTGCTTTGTGCTCTGCCTCCACCTTTGCTCTCTCTGCCTCCTCTAATGCCCTCACCTCCACCTCCTCGTGTGCTCGCCTCTCTGCCTCTTCCCTGCATTGCTTCTCCTCCCTCTTCACTTGTTTGCATCAACGATGCTCCTTTGCTTTGGCATCAAGGACATTGGACTTGTCCTCACTACCAGACTGTAATTCTGGTGTTGAGGCCTTTGTCCAATCCTTGGACTCAGTAGCAGTGGGGACAACAGGGCTGGTAGACTTGGTGGTGGCAGACATGATGATAGAAGGTAGTAAACTGGGGGTAAAGGAAAAACCGGTCTGATCTTTATAGATCCAAAATTCATACTCAGACATTCACTCTGGACTCTGCATTGTTCTAGGTGACCACATGACAGCCTCATTGGGGCCTCATGGGTTCAGCCCCTAAAAGGGGGATACTGTTACGACCATGTCCAACTCTGGATCTTATCTGGTTACTCTGGTTGCATCACAGCCCTATAGCTCAACTTTGGTCACTCTCAGTTACTCTGGTCATAGTCATGCATATACATCTCCGTTAAACATGACCCTTAGTCTAACCCTCATCCAGTCCTTACCACACTTGTCTGTCAACCCTGCCTGGTCATGAGTTCTCCATGCTCTCATTATATCCTTTGTCCTATATCATTTTCACTGGACCTAGTTTATTTTCATCGGACCTGACCTAGTACTTTCTCTGGTTATGCCTTGTCTGCCTTTTAGGCTGTTTACTTGTCACTGTCAGAACTGGTTCCTCTGATGAACCCTGACACAAGCAGAGATAAGTATGAAGGGATGTCGACCACAGGCAGAGGAGATGCGGAGGTGTTGAGGACTTTGGCTTCAGCATATGTGCTGCACCCTTGCAATACCTGCATCCTCGTATTTCGGAGGACTAAGGGTCAGAGTGATGGAGGTCCGACAAAGGTCAGAGTTGCCAGAAGGCAGAGGAGACAGAGGAGAACAGAGGGGAGTTCACAGGAAGTACAGTCATTTATGGGCACTTGAACCACCTTGTATTTGATGCACAACAACACAACAAAATGTAGATCAAATGGTGCGAATACCTTTATATGCACTAGATACACTCCTCTACAAGTGGCTTTGGAAATACAAAATGTTTTGAATGAATAGTGAGGTGAAACATGTTTGAGGGTTTTCATCACTTGAACCACCACCAAATCTGGTAAATCGATGAAATCATTAATTATCTAAGTTATCTACATGGTTATCGCCGCAGCATTAATCCTTGTTCCCATCAGACTCCATGCCCTCGCCATCATTCTCACCGTTGTTCTCCTCGTTTTCAACCATCACCTGGTTACCTTCACCACTTTCAACAACAGGCTTTCGAATTGCAGCCTCCAGCTTTCCCCGCTTTGGTTTCTCCCATCCAACCCGTTGTTTTTCCTGCTTTGCCAGCTCCTTTTCTTCATTCCACAGGTGCAACTCTTTGTGGTAAGCATCTTTACGTTCCTTATTCCTTTGTTTACGTGCCTCTTCTGCTTCTTTCCAGGTTGCTAATAGCACAGCCTGCTCTTCCCATTGCTTTTGACGATTTTCGGAAGCAATTTTTTCCTCAGCAGCAACTTTCTCATGCTCAACAACATGCTGATAGAATTCGTCACCTGTGAGTAACCTTGGTAGTCCATCCCCCACAAGCTGACCCTTCTTTTGTCTTTTCTTTTTCTCCTCCTGTGCAGCAAGCTGTTCTGAGAGGTGGTCACAGTACATTGACTGCAGTACAACAGTTGACTGCATCCCAAACTGCAAGCCCTTGTACTCTGCTTCACGGTCATATGACTCACAAAGTGCAACCTGGTAAGCACGCTCCTTCTCTGTTCTCGGCTCCTCATCCAAAAAGGGGTGTTTACATTTGCGTGTTGGGGTAAGAGATGATGGGGTGTATCAAGGAAGATGATCAGATGAAGTGAGCAGTGTTTCGTCAATAAGGAATGAGACTGACGTTGATGCCAGTGTTTCGACTGCATCTCTTGCAGCCACATCCAACAATGGCTGATGTGGGCTTCCTTGCCCAGCCTGATTGGCATCCAACAAGGTGGGTGCCTTTCTTCCCTCAATGTGAGTGCAATCAGATTTGGAGGCTGCCCTGCTGGTCTCCACTTCGTCAGGGGTGTGTTCAAGTTGACCACTGCAAGATTGATATTGACGCATTAATGCTGAAATAGCTTGTACAGGACTCGGCTGAGGGAGAGGTAAGTGGCCTTTGGAAGATGTCTCCAAACTTGGAGCCATCATTTCCTTGGTGACAACACAAGGGTTGAATGGCCAGATGCCAGTCTTCTCGAAAGCTGTGCAGACTAATTCTGGCCTTAGGGTCTTGTGGTGTGCATGTCCATAAATGGATACGAATGTCTGTTTGGTGATTCGCTGACGTTTAGACCCCTCATATTCTTTTTGTTCATCGCCCCAGCATCCTTTCAATGGACCAAATATGACAACGTCAAGCCCTTGATAAACATGAGTGGAATGCGCAGGATTGCATAAAACATGGATATTATGCTGTCGTGCATAGTCCAAGAACTCCATTGTATAATGGGAATTATGCCCATCAACAAGAAGAAGGCGAGTGCGACCATTTGCCTTTTCACATGTCTTCTTATTGAGGTCTTCTATCCATAGGCGTGTCAAGTCCGGGTCTACTCTGGTAGGGGGTCCGGTCAAGTCCGGACGGAAACGGACAAAGGAGAAGGGCAGAGGGCTGGACTAGGGATTAGTCCGGCCGGAGTTGAGACCAATTGGATTCAACGACAAGGGGGTCGAGCGTTGATCCCTTGTGTAGGTTCCGGTCAAGGCGATGGAGTCGGAGACAGACAGAGACTGGAGTAGAGACTAAGTTGATTTCAGACTGAGGAGTACAGGACAGAGTACAGGGTACTTATACTAAGGAGGACTAGGGTCAAGTATTTACGGTGACAAGTAAACATCCTAGAGGACGGACAAGGAAAGACCGGAGTTGGGACTAGGTCAGGTCTGATGAAAATAAGTAAGGTCCAGAGAAAATACTACAAGGTAGAAGATATAAACTGGGCACGGAGAACTCATGGTACAACAGGGTAGACGGGGAAGTGTGGTAACGACTGGATTGAGTCTAATGCAAAGGGTTGCACTTAGCAGAAGGATATGTGCACGTCCGGGACCAGAGTAATGCGCAGAGGTCCAGAGTTGAGCTACAGTGCTGCGATGCGACCGGAGTAACCGGATAAGAGTCCGGAGTTGGACATGGTCTTGACAAGGCGCCCAATAACTCCATCTGTCCATCCTTTCTTGGAATGTGCAACACTATAAATTTGTGAGTTTGTTGTCTCATCATTCAACATTGCTAATGCTTACGATGCCTTTAATGTGTTAACTTGATGCCAGTTCATCGAAAACGACTGTCCCTTGTAAATTATAAGGGGTGCGATAGAATCCCCATCAGTGCATATAGATACCATCACGGTAATATTCTCACGATTTCTACTTTCCTGCTGATGTTGTATCTTTTTTTTTGCAGGCCCAATGACACGCTGTCTCTGGCCACCAGTCCCTGGCTGGAAGCCTGTCTCATCTGCTGCCCAGATACAGTCAGGCTTGATGTTGTTTTCATCCATAGTACTTTTCAGGAGCTCGAACCATGCTTCGTTGGTGTTCTCGTTGACTGCACGGCCATGCTCAGTGTCTAGTGGGGCACTCCAATAGCGATGTAAGCGTTTGGAATGGCGGTTCAAGAAGCGGTGTGTCCACAGCTTTCCAACCCCCATTTTAGGGAAAGTGCTCCCTAGTCGAGCATGTAGAAGCGTGTCAACATGCTGCTTGAGGCCTTCATGAGTGAGCGGGAAGCCTCTTTGAGCAAGCTGAAGGCAATAGTTGACAGTGACTTCTTCTTCCTCCAAGGTGAGCCATCCATGGTTCTCCTTGTTGGCTTGTTGACAGCTTCTTCCTCCATCAAGACGCCTCTTCAGTGTGACATGAGTGAGGGTAACATTATTTTTCCTCTTCATCATCTCCACTTTGACCTCATGACATATTGCACGCAAACTTCTTCATTCATTTTCTGGCTTTGCTTCATCTTCCCGGTGCAGTTCAATCCCATATGCTATGGCTTCGGCTTCCTCATGATTCTGGCTGTTTTCATGTTGCTTCTGGTCTTGTGACTTTGCATGACCAACCATGGCTTGACAGATACATTGAACTTCAGCTGTCTAGTATGAAATTTGTACCAATGGTGCTTGTATTGTCCACCGTGCTCACATTGCCTTTTTAGGTATATCTCTTCCGCGATACCTGATAACAGCCACACACCACTCTCATCTCTGGCATTGTGTTGGCAGCAGCAACAATCACTTCTGGTTCAATCGGACATCACAGAAGTAGAGATGGGACACCCCTGCACACATATCTGATGTTTTATTTTATTCTAACTGTTAATTTATGGTGTACAGTACCAAACAGTCAGAAATTGAGCAGAAAACATGAGGTAGCGAGTGAAGAAGACATTGTAAAATATTCTCATTCTATTGGGAAGTGAAGGAAAGTATCAAGGCTTGTTGTCCAAGGTAAACTTTTGTGATGAGTAGCCATATTTCGTGCTGTATCTTGTTTTGGTTCAAGTGCCAGTAATGGTTCAAGTGCCCATAAATGACTGTATTCAAGATGATATTTGAACTGAGGGACAATCCCCTCAGTGTGCGGAGTACTTATACTTTACATCGGATATGTATAGTAACCGAGAAGTGGAGGAGAGACATAGTGGAGATGTAGCTAAGAGTCTGCGGATGACAGACGGATGAGTAACATACATGGAATGGAGATCAGTGATAAGTATAATGGATCAAAAGGTTAATGGGACACAGCTATGAGTAATCAGATCTAATCTAAAACGGGAACAAAGGAAACAGGAACAGAAGCGGAATGGAAGCATACAATAACCAGAGGCGTAAGTGTGGAACTATATACTAAAAGGAGATGGAGTGTCAATTGTCGGAGTGGAGATGGATATGTAGCATCAGAGGTGTCCGATCACGATCGGACTTGAGTCTACAACAGTCTAGAGGCTTTGCGGAGTCACGAGGTGTCACATGGTCATGACAGTATCCCCCTTTAGGGCCTGAACCCTTGAGGGCCTTTGTGCGTGTGGACTTCGCAATTTTGGCATTGTTCTGCTGAGATAAGCATTTTGATCGGAGTTCGGAAGTTACCGTGAATGTGTATAAGAGTGCGCCACATGTTGTCTGCATTATTCAAACAACTTGTCCTTCTACCCTCAACATGACTTCTCAGTGCAGCACACCAACCCTCTCGCAAGCCCAGCGCTGTGAGTGGCAAGAAGTGGAGGACCATGAGCTGGTCACTGACTTGGAAGATGATGAGGTTGACACAGCGGTGAAGTCCATTGAGTGCGAGCGGAGGGAAGCAGTGAAGAAGGCGGTGTAGGCAGAGCAAAAGTGGAAGGTAGAGGAGGCACAAGTGGAGGTGCAGAGGAGGAAGGAGGTGAGTAGCGAACATTCTGTTCATGGTTTAGTATTGACACGAGGGTGTGTGGACAGGCATGCAGAGCCGAAGAGGCTTGTAAAGCAGAGGAGGCAGTGAGAGTGAGGCAGTGCGCAAGGTGGAGGAGGAGCATCAGGCCGAGCTGGTGAGGGAGCATGCGGAGGCTGAGAGGTGGGCGAGGGTCAAGGCAGTACAGGAGGTGCACATAGAGTGCCAGAAGCGGGAGTTCAAGGCGAGGAAGGCACAGGAGCAACAGCAGAGGTCGCAAGCATGAGTGGAGGCCATTGCGGCCACTCAAGGTAGCAGAGAGGCGACGGCGCCATTGGTGGCAGCAGACGGGAGGTATACTTCATGCATGAGGTGTCGGGACCACCTCAACAACCCAGTGGGGTGTGTGGCCCAGGTGAAATCAAAGGCGACAGTGTGCGCGCTGTGTCAGGGCACGCGCAAGTCCTGCTCTTGGAGCACAGCAGGAAAGGCGGCAGAGACTTCAACAGTCGCAGGGAGTGGGACAGAGAATGGCAGAGCAGCGACACCAAAATGGGTGGTGAGGAGGCGACAGTGGAGTGAGGCGAACACATTGCCAAAGGGGGCCAGCAAGCGCAAGAGGGCGCGGAACATGACAGAGGAGGATGAAGCGGACGAGGAGGTGTTCAGGGTGCCCCGAGCAATGGCAGAGGAGCAGCGCGATGCACTGGGTATGCTTACCCAGACAGTAGCACAGCTTGCAGAGCAGATGGGGGCGTTGGAGGCATGGGAGCGGGAGCAGGTGGAAATTGAGAGGGAGCGGCTCGAGCTCGAGTGCGAGAGGTTGGAGTTGGAGCGGAGGCATGCTGCAATGGAGGAGAGGCAAACAACGGACATGGACCATATCAGCATGGCCATGCGTCGCCAGTTTGTCGAAGGGTTGTTGTTGGGGACAATGTGGAAGGAAATTGCAGCAGCAGAGCAAGAAGAGGAGAAGGGGACGGATGGAGATGACAAGGATGGGATGGCGGATGTGGAGGGTGAGGAGGATTAGTGGACTATCTACATATTTTTTTGTTTGTTTGTTTTTATTTTGTGTACTACAATTTTACTTGAATGGATTGTTTTGTGGACTTGAAAGATGTCGGAGTGAGTTTGGAGGTGGTGGAGTGACTTAGGTGGATTGGTGCGGACCAGGTTTGCCTGGGTACTTGTGATGGAAGTCTTCGACAAGCTCTGACACATGGTTGAGCTCAGTGGCAAGGAGCCATGACGTTTCTTCATCTGTACCGGCATAGCCAGCCCAGCAGACTAGGTAGAGGAGTTGGCAGTGGCGTCTTCTGCAGTTGATCTTGGAGTCCAGAATTTCTTCGACTTCAATCGGAGGTGGTGGAGATTGGACGCGGTGTCACGCACCAAACAGGTTTGGTACAGTGAACATGGAAGATAATGTCTATATCAAACGATCCTGATGCGAAGGATGAGCACGACGGAGCCTCATCGTAGCCATCTATTGCACAAGAAGACTATCCTGATGCAAGAGA
>Ga0307518_10004307_pt1 | contig 10207 bp, 4 predicted proteins | sample 25_EM_MG_FD_203889 | JGI IMG/M metagenome (GOLD analysis project Ga0307518, IMG submission 203889) | Populus trichocarpa ectomycorrhiza microbial communities from riparian zone in the Pacific Northwest, United States - 25_EM | ecosystem: Host-associated > Plants > Roots > Unclassified | place...
ATTTATTTTTACAATTTAAATTTATTTTGTATTTTTCATGCCGTGTTAAAATCATGACGTTAACAACCTTGGATGTCGTCATAGCTGTCTTGGCAAAGACTCCTCCCAAGGTTACGCATGTCAGTGTCTCAGCAACGACATGACTCTAGCGACCATTCTTCTCCCTTCTCTTTTCTTCTCTCATCTTTCTTTCCTCTCACGGTTTCCGCCTCTGGCTTGAAAAAAAGAAGCCGCTACTATATATCATCTACAACGTGAGATAATCCACAATAAATCCTCCATGCCATTTAGTTTTTTATTCTAATTTGAATTTAATTAATACATGTAATATACGTTGGAATTCTTATAAAGTTCTTAGAGTAAATTAAACAAAAAGCATAACTTTAGGGTTAATCTCATTTCCTATCCCCAAAACTCTCTCTCTCTCTCTACACACTAGATTATTTTATACAATCAGATAGGTTACCTGAAAAAATAATATATTTTTTTTAATTTTTCCACAAGCAGATAATTAAGTTGCCTAGAAAAATAAAACTATTCTGAGAAAATTTATATTTTTTACAAGCAGGCTCATCACTTGAACAGTTGGACCATGTAAAAAAAAATTCATGTATTAATTCCAAATTTTAATCATTTTTTTTTTGTCTTTTTAATGTGTCAAATTAAGAGGGTTTCCTGGAGTTTATGCTCATTGTTTTTCCTGTGATGTGAGGATCAGTTTTAAGAGATCATACGTGCATATTTTATTTTCTCCCATGGCTTACAGTTTTCCTCTAATGCAAGAAATATATAGCCTGCTGCCTCACTCTGTCGAGGGACAAATTTTAACATACAGTATTCAAGCAAATTCATTCATATCTCTCCGAGTCTACGTGCGAAACCTATGTTGGCAATCATATACAGAAGAAGAAGAAGAAGAAGAAGAAGAAGAAGAAGGGGGCTTTGGTTTTCCAAGTCATTTGCTGTCATAGTATGAATAAACTAAAAAATATCTTTTCCTTAACATTTGCAGATCGCATGTTGATTTAAAAAAAAAATAATAATAACTTCAAATATATGACAATATATATCATCGCCAAGTCCTTTTTAAAAATTATTTTGTATATATATATATAAAAAAAAACATTTATCTTATCAAGTCTGCGTTTCTTTTTTTTTAAAAAGGAAGTTGAGTTTTTTTAGCGTTTGAAAAATACATTTGTTTTAGTATTTAAATAAAATAAAAAATAAAAAAAATTTAGACGCGTATTAATCTTTATAACAAGTTTATAAAGTTCATTAAAGCTTAACCTAAATTAAAATATTCAAATTAAAAAATCCATCAGACCGACTACACTTGAGATTTCAGAAGTTCAACCTTGATTTTCTGAAAACCTAATGGAATATTTTGTTATTCAAATTAAAAAAACATTTTGTTATTCATTTTCAATATTTAAAGTAAATGGACTCACAGTGTATCATGTAATAATGGAATATTTTTCCTAGGGTTTTACTGGTATGGCGAACTTCGCTTTCCTTGCAGTAACTGGAGTAACAAATTTCATGAAGGTACAACTCGTGCTATTTTCAAGCTGTTTCCCTTCAAAATTCTTGACTAGATCAAATTGCATTTTCCCTTGTTCTCTTCAAAATCTGTCCAGAATTACATCCTATTTTCATAATACATACACTGAATGGCGTACATATGGTTGTTTTACACTTGTCCATAATGTTGATGGAACACTGTCATTTCCCCGATTACTCCTGCGGAGTCAATTATGATTTCCCTGGTTGGTTTTTGGTGCAAACCGCCAGAGATCTACAGCAATGTCCATCTCCCTTTTCTTGTGAAATTTGTATAGCTTAGGCACATCAAACCGAAGCTGGGGGGGAAAGGTACGGAAACAAAATTAAGAGATATTTAAAGGGAAAAGCATTCTTAACATCGACGTCATTTTCCACGACCATGGAATGCTCCCCAAAAAAATGAATAGTAAACATGTGGCTGCAAAGGCACATTTACCCACCTCACATAAAACCTCTGCACTGCTAGCACCAAAGCCCCGCAAGGCTGCCTTTTTAACATGCTGCAATGACCAGAAAAAATAAAATCCATCGTGGTTATCACAACAAAAACGCTTATAAGAACTGGTTAAAAGGGCTAAAAATCCATGACTTGAATCGATGTAGACAAACATGCTGTGGCCAGTTAATAGGGAACAATTGATCTGAACCTTACATCAAATGCAAAAGGGGCAGATAAGTGTAGAAGCCTGGGGGTACAACCATGCTACTCTACCTTAAAAAACGATGCGGCAGCTATAAATTTGTGAAGAAATACAGTCAACTAGATGAAAAATTGCAAGTCCAGTGATTATACTGGTCTTTTGACCTAATCAAATATATAGTGCAGACAACCAATGAGAAAATTCTTTCACATAAGGAGGCATACATCATCTAAAAGTATTGCCAGGATGAGTTTTTTGCAGCCAAGGCCAGAAGAAACAGGTCCTACATCCGCAACAGTGTTTACATATGACACAATAGTTTGAGGTGCATGCCAATGCCTTGGGTTAAATGCTCAAAGCAAGCAATTGGGTTTTGGAAATGAACCAGTTAGTAATAGCACATGTTTGGCACATACATTTAAGAGAGACTAACTAGAATGTATTTGCAATGATTAGATAGAGAAAGCTATTCCCTTAGCTTGATAATGCTCTAGTTTAACGAGCACCAACTTGTATTGTGAAATACACTAGTTCTAGATACTTCCAATACACAGGAAATCCACCATCTAGTAACTTGTTAATCTAAATTACTGGTGCAAGGGGCAGAAGCAAATTCTCTGTTCTGCTGCTAAAGCCTAGAACTGTCAAAGGAAGCCACTTACCTCTCTTGTTGAGGTCTTGTGTAATGAATAAACTGCTCGAGAAGCAATCTGGCAGGTAAAGGAAAAAAGTAAAAGCCACCCTTGTTATTACAATTCAAGAAAGGGATACAAAAAATAAATAAATAAAAAATCCAAATACACCTTTAATGCTGCTGAAAGAAAATCCATGTCGGCACCATTCCTTCGGGTCCCAAATGGAGGATTCATCACAACAGTATCAACAATAGGACCTAAAAAAGAGATTGAGACCCTTAGATCCAGGTCTTTTGGTAGAGTTGAATGCAAGTGAGAAATGAACATGTGGGATACAGAAAATCAATTAAAGCTATTTTTTATTTCTCGAAACACTCTAGAGGTGCACTGGTTGTCCATAAGACAGGAAACAACAAAACATGAAGCACTCATTTTGTTACCTCTCCATACTAAGTTCCTGATATCACACTGAATGAAGTTTATGTCCAGCTGCAGATTTCAGCATATAAAAAAAAGGCGCATCAGATAAGAGCAACGATGCACAATTTCATTAAATAAACCATCTCAAATAAATGAGAACTTGAAAACAGACACACACATATACACAAACAAAGAAATGTCAATTTTATTTTCTCCAGAAATGCTACTCTATGAAATATAAAAAGCACAGTCATAGATGTGGAATTTCTTCTTCTGTTAAATGAAAGTATGAGATGAAGGGGCAAATACATGAAGCCAGGTAAAGCTATAAATAGCACAAACAGACAACAATACCTCAAGATCCTCCGCATTTAGAGATGCTATCTCAAGAGATTCAGAATCAATATCGATGCCGATAACCTGCCTGTTCCAAAATTACAAACAGAAAACAGGAGTCAAATTTAAGAATGAAGTAGGTTAAATCACAAGAATCATCATCGTCGTCATCATAACAAGTCTCCAGTTCACTTCTTTTTTCTTTTTTTTTAAAAAAAGAATAATAGGATGGATGCAACTCACTCTGCACCCATAAGAGAAGCTGCAGCGCCCAATGTGCCACACCCACAACCGAAATCTGCAACTATCTTGTTGCTAACATCCCCTAACGAGTTTTCTGCCTTTTCAATTACAAAAAAAAAAACACAAACACATAGTTACGCATGAAAAACTACTTTCTTGTTTTTTTAAAGGAAAAGGGGGGGGTGATTTCACACATACGGTATAGAGCATACGAGAAGCAATGTGAGGTCCAGTTGGGTACTGTTCCAGCTCTGCCTGCACGCACTCACGCAGGTGCAATCATATTATTTTTATTTTTTTCTGGAGAAGGAGAAGGAGGATGAGAAAGAGAGTAAGGTAAGATACCTTTGGATTGGAGAACTGTTGAAGCTCACCTAACATGCTTTCTAATTGCTTCAGCTTCATTTCTCTCTCTCTAAGAAAGAGAGGGCAGTAACAAGGCACCTATCAAAGCAGAAGAAGGGAAGAGGAAGAGAGGAGATGAGATTCTAAAACCAAAGAAAGGAAAATACAACCCTAATTATTCTGAATCAGTATCAGAATCAGAATTATGCGTACCTACGGATAATTCTGGAATTTTATTACCATCCAATGGGCTCATTCAGGTTTTGCTATTGTTCACTTAGGCTGCTAACCCCAATGGGCCATACCTTTATACACTTTCCTTGTTTTTAGTTTTTTACGAGGCCCAATTGAAGCCTTCTCCTCTCAAATTCAGATCGTTCGATCACTGGCCTGTTTCAACCTCTAACGGCATACAAAATCAGGAGGAAACCACACCAGACCAAGCCAGTGCTCTGCTGTGCTTGTAGTTTAGGGTATGTTTAGAATTGTACTAAAATATTTTTTATTTAAAAATATAATAAAATAAAGTTTTTTTATTTTTTAAAAATTATTTTTTACATCAACATATCAAAACGATCTGAAAACTTTTAAAAAAATTTATTTTAAGCAAAATCAAATTTTAAAATTTGAGAGAACGCGATTTACATCACGTTTTCAAATGGGACTCGCCTCGATGACCTTCACCTTTATATATGCACTTGTGATAGCCTGGTATACAAATTAATGATGATTAATTTTGACACAAATATGGCATTGACTTCAAAAATATTTTTGAGAAAGTTTAAAGTTTTTTATATGTTGTTGTTAAAAATAAATTTTAAAAAATAAAAAAATATTACTTCAATGTATTTTCAAATAAAAAACACCTATAAAATTTTAGTAGAATAAAAAATACAAATAAAGCCTTTCCAAAACAATGTCCTGGGGAGGGAGAGTTCATGAAAACACAATGTGACATCAAAACAGTATATCAATCATCTTAATATCCCTAAAATCTTTCTTCTCGGACTCTAGTTAATTAGTTTTTACATGACTAGATTGTTGTCACGTGTTGGGGTCAGATTATTTTTTTAATGTAAAAAAAAGAGTTCAAGTATTACTAATATATTTTCTAATAAAAAATATTATTATGAACTTGAAATATAATACATGTTAGACTATATTTTTTAAAAAAATTGATATGATAATATATTGAATGACATTGTTTTTCAAATATTGAGTTAGTGATATATTGTATCAACCCGAGTTAACATGTCAAATTAATGACCCAGTTCATGAAACTATAATAACCCTATAGAAAGAAAATCAAGATAAATTATGAAAGCCAATTCCTAATCAACCTAATGTTAAATGATGAAATTAAAAAAATATATATATTAAATTAGAAAATGATAAAAAAAAAACTACCCAAATCAACTCAGATTAACTTGCCAAACCCCTAACCCGGGTTATAATATCAAAATAACCCTATGAAAAGTAAGACAAAAGGAATTTTGAAGCCCAATTTCCAACCAACTCAATGTTAAAGGATGAAATCGGAAAAATATCAATTAAAAAAGAAAAAAAAGAGCTAACTTGTTAAACTTGTGGCTTAGGTTATGAGGCCAAGATAACTCCGTAAAAATCAAATAAAAAAAATTATAAAGCCCCATTTCTAAAAGATTCAATGTTGAATGATGAAATCGAGAAAAAAAACTAAATTCATTATAGAAAGTAAATTAAAAAAAATATAAAGCTCAATTCTTATTTAAGCTAATATTGAATGGTGAAATTGAAAAATAAAAAAAAAATATTGATTTGTTAGAGGGTGAAATTTAAAAAAAAAATCAATTAAAAAAGGACCTAAAAAAATAAACCAATTCAACATGGATCAATTTTTCAAACCCAAAATCTAGGTAATAAGATTGAGATAACTACATAAAAAGCAAATAAGAAATAGGACAAAACCTAATTTTCAACCAACTCAATATTGAAGGATGAAATCGGAAAAAAATCAATTAGAATGGAAAAAAAAAAACAACATGAGTTAATCCCAGTTAACCTGTTAAACCTGCAACCTAGGTTATGAGATCGAGATAAATTCATAGAAAGAAAAAAAATAATGAAGCTTTATGTTCACCAGATCTAATGTTAAAGGTTAAATTGAGGGAAAAAAAATTAAGTCCACGTCATACGGTTCAACTATGGATTTCTCATGAAAGGACTTCAATTTTGTACTTGGGTTTGATGGGGAGGCCATTCAGTCAAGATTGTGTTTTTTCTTGGAATTTAGCTTATGTTCCATTCGGCCATGATAGATTTTTAGCATGAGATAGTTTTCGCTAGCCTTGGTTTATATATGATAATGGGTTTGGTCCAATCTCTTTGATGGTTTATTCGGTCAAATCAAGTCAGCCCATGTACGAGTCTAATTTAGGCAGCAAAGTAGGCTTCTTAGGAGCTTGAATCATGTCTGATTTGGGTTACATTAATGAGTATGAATTTGAGTCATATGGGGGAGGGGCTAAAGTTGGCTTGAACTAATTAAGATGTTGGGATCTTTTTCTTACAAAGATCAGTAAAATATTCTCTTACAATTAAAAGGAAAATTCATTCATTATTGTCTCTATTATTTATGAGAATATTTAACAACAAAAGAGGAAGTTTCCTAGTCATGCAAGGAAACTAAAAGGGCTATTAGATCTGGATCCTAGACTTGGAATGATTATTTAATGCTAAAAATTTGATTATCATAGTCAAGAAAGGAAAGTGATGGGCGGTTACAAGAGAAATTAATTTCTAAGATTATTTTCTATGTTCTGAAGGGAAATCTTAGTCCTACAAGGAAAGAAGACTTCAATAATTAAATTCCTATTAGGATCAGATTTCCTAGTATCTAAAGGACTTTAAAAGTTGGTTAAGCAATCCTAGAGTATCTAGGAAGTGAATCTCGGCGGCCAAGAGTTATTTAAGCTATGAAATTAAGATATTTTATCTTATTTTTCTTTTTATTATATGCTGCATCAACAAGCTACTATCCAGACTTGTTGTTTTCATTATTATTTTCATGTTCGAGCTTAATTAATACTTTAGTTTTCAACTAATATCCAATGCTTGTTTGAATCAGGGTTTGAGCTTACTAGTAAAGGTTTTGGGTCGGTTTTTATAAATGGATCAATCCGGCCCACAATGGTAGATCGATTAGAGTCAATTTCTCAGAACTATTTAAACACATGTAAAGCCTATTTTTTTAAAAAAAAAAACCTTTGATGAATAATACTTTTGAACTTTCAATTTAATGCGTAAGAGAGATTCTTGCATTCTTTGATTCTTGAACGAACTGAATCTGACTTATCGAAGATTAATTGGTTTTGTGGTGTCATTTGATTTCATTCCAATAGTGTTAGTGCCTTGGGGTAGGTTTTCATTGTGTCACAGTTCTATCAGATCTTTTTTGGCTTTCCGAGATCGGATCTCAATCCTGATTGTGGGTTACGTGATCATATGATTACAAGGTTCGTATCATCATGAGATCAATATATATCCTAACATGAAGAAAATAAAAAATATTACGAAACACAATTGCCAAAACAACATAATATTAAATGATGAAATTAAAAAACTAAAAAAAAGGGTTGTTGAAGGAAAAAATTGAAAAATAAAACACGAAATACTATTCTAACCAGATTTGCAGGCTCACACTATATCGCAGACCGAAATAATTTTTTAGAGGTAAAAAAAGCTTTAAGGTAACACAAACATGTTTTTAAAAAATATGACTCGAAGCATATACCTGAGTGAGAATAAAAATATTGATATTATTAATTAGATAATAAAAAAAAACATATAACAACAATAAATGAACTAACAAAAAAAAAATCATGAACAATGTTTAAAGAAATGAACAAAGCAACGAAGCTAAGATGCCAGCCAATCAAAGGGGGGAAGAACAAAAAAAGACCCGACCAGAGCTAATTCAAGCAAGGATACCAAATATGCAAGCCACATCACGAGACCGAGATGAGTCAATAGAAAAAAAAAATTGAAGTCCAATTATAAACAAATTCAATGTAAAATGATGACATTTAAAATAAGGTCAATAAAAAAAAAGAATAAAAAAAAACACAAAGCAAACCAAAAGAGTCAACTTAACTTCGTGACTCTAATAATGTGAATGAGATAATCGAAATAGAAGAAAAACATGGAAACATTACGAAGCTCAATTCTAAAAAGAACCTAATGTTGAAGGACGCACATAAAAGATATTAGATTTAAAAAAAAAACAATCATAATAAAAAAAACAATCCAACCTGCCAAACTCATGTTCTAAGTGATAGGACTGAGATAAACGAATATAAAGAAAATTGAAAAAAAATCACGAAGCCCAACGTATAAAAACCTTAACTTTGAAGAATGGAACTCAAAAAAAAAATATAATTCTCAATGGATATAATATTGAAGGATAAAACCAAAAAACAATATCAATTTAAAAATCCCACCAAAGTAAACTCAATAAAAAATAACAAATAAAAAAACTCGAGTTAACTCGGATCATTTTGAAAATTCACAAAGAATCCTATAGAAAACAAGTAATGGAGTCTAATCATTAACAATATAAATATTGAATGATGAAACTGAAAAATATAAGTTTAAAAAAGGAAAAAAATCAAGCAAATCTAACTGAACCTTCTAAATTTGGGCCAATACCTCAAATATGCAATCCATAAAATCCTAGACTCGTGCTGCATAAAAAAGTTCAATTACTAACCAATTTATATTGAAGGATGAAATCGAAAAAAATAAAAATAAAATGATCTAAAGAAGATTGAAAAAAGAATGAAAAATAAAAAGACTCGAGATTACCCGAGACAATTTCAAAATCAGTAAAAAAATTCAATAGAAAGCAAATAAATAAAAATAACAGAGTCCAATCTTCAATTGAATAATGCTGATGGACAAAACTGAAAAATATGAACTTAAAGAAATGAAAAAAAAAATAAACCAGGACAAACCTCATAAACTTGGGTTAACCTCTAAAACTCGCAACCCTTGAAATCCTATACATGAGCTCAATAGAGAAGCTTAATTTTCAACTAATTTAATGTTGAAGGGTGAAACTGGAAAAATAATAACAATTTAAAAAAAAAATCAAGGTAAAAAAGATAATAATAAAAAAATATGAATCAAATTTGACAGGACAAAAAGTTAAGGAGGATGAGATTTTTTTAAAAATAAATTTTAAAAATTATTTAAAAAAAAATAAATATCAATCAAAAGAATGAATATCAAATTTGAAAGATTAAAAAATTAAAGGGGGATGAAATTGAAAAGAATTCTAATTTTATAAATTATTACAAAAATGTTCCAAATATTGAAGGATAGAATAAAAAAAAATCAGTTTAAAAAATCAGCCAAAAAATTAAATAGAGAATAACAAATAAAAGACTCGGGATAACTTTGGTTATTTAAAAAATTAATGAAAAATTCTACAAATTACAATAAATAAAAATTATGGAGTGTATTCTAGGGGTGAGCAAAAAAACCGAAAAACCGATTTAACCGAAAAAACCGAAAAAAAATTAACCGAAAAAACCGAACCGGTACAAAAAACCGATTGAACCGGTTAAAATATTAAGGAAAATGTCCGGTCCGTTTCGGTTTCCGGTTTTGGTGTGCCTGAACCGGCCAACCCGAACCGAACCGAACCGGTTCGGTTTAAAAATGAAAAAAATAAAATAAAGTAATAAACCAAGCGTGGGCCACCCTTCCCTTCCATTAGCCAACCCTAGCAGAACTTCATCATTTCTTTCCCTTGCACACAGTCGCCCTCTCCCTTGTTTAAGTCTTTAAATGCTTTCACATTGAAGGGTCCCTTCATTCATAGCCCCAATGCTCTCTTTGTCTCTCATCTCTCAACATGAAGGAAAAGTAAAGATTACAGGTAAAGCTTTAATATTTCCTTTCAACATTTGAGTAAAATTTGTCTTCTTCTCTTCCAATCTTCCATGCTTTCTGTCTCTCATCTCTCATCTCTCAAACTTG
>Ga0307518_10004309_pt1 | contig 10203 bp, 5 predicted proteins | sample 25_EM_MG_FD_203889 | JGI IMG/M metagenome (GOLD analysis project Ga0307518, IMG submission 203889) | Populus trichocarpa ectomycorrhiza microbial communities from riparian zone in the Pacific Northwest, United States - 25_EM | ecosystem: Host-associated > Plants > Roots > Unclassified | place...
TTATCTAGCTATGCAGGCAAACCTTGCAAGTACATTTTAAAGTGACAAGCCATGAATGGGGTGTCCCAGAGGATTAAACAAGCCCTCAATGCGGGAACAACTATATAGTTGGGAAGGCATGTGGATACGTGTCCCATTGAATGCATTGGGCCACAAAGTTGATCTCCCTGTATACCCATTAGGCCCTAGATACTATGTCCTCTATATAGATGTATTGCCATGCATATAGTGTTAAGTAACTACCGTTAGGCCAAGATCCAGCACGAGGAACCGTCGGCACTAAATTGATGCAGCAATAGATGCGGCTGACACATAACACCCAGCACCACATATCAGCGGCACTGCATATCAGCAGCACAACATCTCATTGGCACAACATCTCATTGAACATGCCAGAGTGTTGACTTTGCCGCACTGTTGACCATGCCGCAATGCTGATTGACCAGCTCACTATGGTGTTATTGCTGCCGTCAGATTTCACCACACTGCCTCCATTGCATACTGGCTCACTTATTCTATTGGTATGCTACTCCTCTCAGCCTGAGTATTTTCATGACGACACCCATTTGTCCAACTTAAGACTTTCACCCTACCCCACAATGACAACAGAGCCATGGGCCCACCATTGCCACTTGGTGACAATGCTGTTGGGGCCTGACCCCTGTGATACGGCAAAGCTCTAGTCATAAGCCTCACTTCCACCAGCCCATGTAGCACGGCCAATTGTCATCGTCCACTGACCGTATAACATGGCCTACCCAGGTGCATGGGCTCATTCAAGCACAGTATATGCCTTCAGTCATGATCATGGTTAGTAGTTTTCTTTTTTGTCTCTGGCCTTTTGGCTAAGGAAGGGTAGGTCTTCCAGACTATGGGTACTTCAGACACATATCGAGATGGATGCAGACACCTTTGCGTGCTATATGGCTGACAACCATTGTGTCCATCTTACTGGGTCCTCCTGATCTTGCATCTTCAATCGCAGCGAATGCGATTTTCGCTCTTACTGCCATGGCCCTGGATCTGAGCTATATCATACCTATCTTTTTGTACGAAGCTTTTCCTTGTTTTCTGATATATTTCCCTCATTGTTGTAGATGTTGTGTATACACAAACCACCCCGAAGTCAATTTAAGCCAGGTGACACAAGAACCAAACTTAATGAAGCCTAACCTACAAATGAACCTGTGAGTCATGACTGACTCACCAGACCCTATAAACAAGAAAAATGTGCAATGGAATTACATCATCTAGGGAATAGTTGTTCTCCATCGCTGTTCCACCTTCCATACTCGTCAGCCATGTCAATCCCTGCAGGAATTACCCTTTGCGTACCTTCAAATTATGACCACAGTTGGTAATTGAATGTGCAATGTGGTCCAGAAGCCTGAGGTATTGTTCAATTTCACCAGATTTTTACTACCCTTTTTCGAGAACTACAAAACTCCTCACCATTTCCTGGATTTGATTGGTGGACTACCTATACATATAGATAAATAACTTCCAAAGAGACACATTTATGATGCCAGCACATCGGGAAGTTGTGGCGCCAGCACGAAGATAGCTAGTCTTGTGTTGTCGGCACACTTGGTAGGCTTCAAGCTCGAGTAATCACCACTTTACAAGATAGTGATTTCAGGAAGGAGAATCCTAAGTACACAGGGCATATGGACGATAGTTTATATAGGCGACTACGTAGAATCACGAGCCTCTAAGGTATAATCACAGTCCATAGCGCGATAATCACAAACAAGAAAAAAAGGGTATCTATTAGCTGGAGGTCTGACACGACGGACAGCCAGGGCAGCCATCACATTCTCCCCTCCAGAGGGCCGCCAGCCCTCTCAAACGCCAGTGCTCCCAGACGGATCGTCACTGAGGATTGTTGCCATCATAGAATCGGCGGTGGTGGAAACATCTGCGCTCAGGTCTGTCAGGTCGTCATCAGGCCCGACAGGGATGTCCTCATCGAGATGGAAATCGCCGAGATCGACGGTATCAACAGCGATCTGATCGTCAACGCGAACATTGGGGCTGACAGGGAGGTAGGGGTACATCTCGTCCACCAAGCGGTTGTCGTCAGTGTGAGTGCGTGGGCTGACAGGAAGGGATGGGGTGTCATCTACCACGGAGATGGCAGTGCAGGTTGGAATGGGGGGACGTGCGCGATTGGCGCGAGGGGGTTGTTGGTCGTGGCAATAAGGATTAGCACGATAGTCCCGATGGCGAGGGCCAGATTGGAGCCGTTCCTTGAGGGAAGAGCCCTCGAAGTTCTGTTTTTCCTTACGTTCCTGGATTGCACGGCTACGAGCCTTCTTTTCCCTCCGCGTGCGGTCCGCCTGTTCCCAAAGCATATCACCCATGATTTCGGTACGGTCTTCTGAAAGCCAAGATCCCTTTTTCTTCTTCTGCTCTTCCTCCATGTGCGCTTCCGCGTCACGAGCTCCCAGGATATCCCGAAGGGTGGGAGCAAGCGGGGACCTCGTACAGTCACGGCCGTTGTTCGTTAGTACAACAAACTGAATGACTCCGTGCCGACTGTTGTCATCAATGTTGAAATGCCTGGCGAAGGTTTCATATCCCAACGGAAGAGGGTGTTCCAGCTTGCCTTCCCGTAGTGCCGCATCATAGGTGAGGTACAACTGGATCTGCTCGAGTCGAACGAGTACCGTCTCACCTCCAGGCTGGAGCGTGTAGGAGTTGGGCCCAGCCCGGCGAAGGGAGTAAATGGGTGCAGAGTGCTCGGGGGGCATGGTCCAGTGGGATGAGCAGCGGGTGCGAGACACTGGATGCCGTTGGGGGAGGTGGAATGATACGCGGAGTGATCTAAGCACACAATTGGGCGCTAGGCAGGGACAATGGATTGGACACTGCGGACAGTTTTGGTAGCACGTGCACAGCTCAGCGTCGGTGAGCGTAGGTGTCTGCGGGCGGGCAGCAGGCTTATAGCGCGTCCCTCGTTGTTTGGTACGAGACCGGTCTGTGGACGGGCCTGGTGCTGGTCTAGAGCGGGATGTGCGGGAAGGATGGTATGTGCAGCAGTGGGCGTGAGCAAGTGTCGATGTGCGGGAGGCTCTGTTCGAGCGGGGAGGAGGCGACGAGGGGGTAGAGGAGCGATGGGACCTAGAATTTATATGGTGAGTTGAGCGGGGGACGGTAAATTTCACGTGTCCGAGAGACACCTGAGGATCGTCGCCTGGCGACGCCTCAGACACTCCCCGCAAATTTTCAATGCCATCCACCCCGAGTGCCTCAAAGTACTCTTTTAAGGGGCGGAGATGCTCCAGATCACTGTAAGGTACCCACGATCGATCGCCCGAGGCCCACTGTACCTCGAATGTTGCGTCTGAGTGGGACCCTCGATGCGTCAAAATTTTCTCAATGGCCCATTCTTGTCCGACACCGCCGATGTCGGGAATTTGTTCCTCACTTCGGCTGGGGAACAAACGATCGTCATTCGCTATGTGAATTCTGAGTAGAGACGAATGAAAAACATTGTGAACTCCCCTTTGTTTGAGTGAGTCCGGCAACTCGATACGATATGAGTTGTTACCGAAATCTTCGGTGATCCGGTAAGGTCCAATGAATTTGGGCACGAGCTTGCGTGAAGTTCCTTTAGGGAGGTGTATATTCTTAGTTGAAATATAAGCAAGGTCTCCCTTTACGAGGGGACTCGCTCGTCGTTTCCGATTCGCTTGGATAGTCTGTTTGACTCGGGCTGTTAATAAAGCATCATGAGCGCTTATTAGCGCAAGCTTCATACGTTGGGCGTATACCCGAACGTTTGGGTACTCATCTTTTGCTGGGGTATCCCAGATCATGGATCGTGGTAGTCTTCCAGAGTTTAAGAAGAATGGAGAGAATCCGGTCGACTCCGATCGCGCGAGATTGATAGCGAATTCGATAGCCAGTAGTCGTGAAACCCAGTCCTTTTGGTTTGGACCTATGCAGGATTGTAACATTTGTCCGACTGTCCGGTTGGCGCGCTCCGTTGAACCGTCGGTCTCTGGATGGTACGCACTCGACATCTTTTGTTTGATTCCGATGAGTTTGTTGAGGTTTGTCCAAAACAAACTGGTAAACAATACATCACGGTCGCTAATAATGGCACGTGGTAATCCATGATGTTTGTATACTTCCGTAAACATCAATTCTGCAACATCTTTTGCAGTGTAGTTACTTCTACTAGGCACCAAATGTACCATAGCTGTAAGTAAATCAATTATGACAGTAATAGAGTCATATTCACTATCCCGATCCTTAGATTCGGGCAGGGGTCCTACAAAGTCCACACCAACAGCCTCCCAAGGCTTGGCCGGAACAGGTAATGGATTAAGTAAGCCATATGGCTTCTGGTTTGGAGGCTTGCTCCGCTGACACGTCGTACAAGATGCGCAGAATGCAGTCACATTGGAGACCATCGAGCTCCACCAGACATACTCTCGCAGGTAAGAGAGTGTCTTCCGTGCCCCGAGATGTGCTAACAGTGAGTGAGCTTGGTTGATTACAGCCTCCTGAAGCCGTCTATCGCCCACACGGATATCAGGTACACAGAATACTGTTTGGTCGTGCAAATGCAGTCGGATGAAACCATCGGCAACTTCAAAATTCTTGAACGCCTTCGGTGAGTCAAGTATCCGCTTATAGAATGGGTCTTTCGAATACTGATTCTTTGCTTCGCGCAATAATCCACTTTCATGTGGATAAGTGACCGGTATGTCGTCCATTCTGTGGCTCTGTGGCTCACCGTCGTCGCCAGTGGTCGGTAGGGGAGTAATCCCACTCTGAACATTGTCAGTAACAGTGGGTGAGCTGTCGGGTGAGTTTTTTGCTCCCTCTCCCCCCTTCTTCCGTTCACCTGGGCCCAGGAGAATGAAACGCCCTGCCATCCGGCGAGCAAACTCAGCGCCCATCTCTGGACGGCCTGTCTCAGTGGGCGGGGGTGCCTCCCGGGGGCGCCGTACACGTTTTGGGGGCACGGCACCAGCCTCAATGCTGCCATGTGGCGTGACACAAGGCGATATGGCTGGAGGAGCAGCCGGTGCGGGTACGGGCTTGGGAGCCTGTTCCGGTATTGTGCATGGTGCAGGCCGTTGTCGAGGGGGCTTAGATACCCCCACAGGGCGAGGCTTATCCACAAGACGAGAACTGCACTGGGGAGAGGCGGCAACCGCTTCTTCCCCAACCAATACCGGTGCAGAGAGGACAGCCACGTCCCCCAACCCCGCAATCGGCACGTCGTCATCATGAGTGACGAATTCTGTTAACGCGCGTTGGGTTCCAGGCGCATCAAATTCGTAGATGCGAGACAACGCATCCGGGAGAATGTTCTCCTCCCCCGGAACGTATTGGACCCCAAAATCAAACTCGGACAACTTTTCTAGCCAGCATGCTTGCCGGCCAGACAAACCCTTCTGGGTAAGTACGTGCTCCAAGCTTTTATGATCTGTTACCCAAGTGAATTTAGCGCCTTGCAGGATGTCTCGATGGCGCAACATGGTTTCAACACCCGCCAGGAGTTCCTGTTCATGGACCGGGTAGTTTCGTTGCGCTGAGGACATTTTAGCCGAATAGAAGGCGGCGACCTTCGCGGTACGCCAGTCCTTTCCTTGTGCGACCACACCTCCAACACCATTTCCACAAGCGTCAGTCATCACCCAGATCGGGTCAGCGCCGGGCCCATAATTCAACGGTACGCGGCTACTCGACGCACACGCGGCAGTGTATGCTTTAGCAGCCTCGAATGCGCGCTGCTCTGTAAATCCCCATACGAATGGCTTCGTCTCAGCAGAGGCCTCGGCCAGTACTCCCAACGGTACGCGGACCTTGTAGATGTCATCCGCCAAATAACCAACTGATCCGATGAATCCCTTGCAGAGCGTCCGGTTGGTCGGGACCTTCCAGTTCATGATACTGTTAACCTTGTCAGGGTCCATTCGTATTCCATCGTCAGTAACGATACGCCCGAGGATTTTAACTTCTTTACAGAGGAATTTCAATTTCTTTTCGCTAAGGTAAAGCTTTTCGCACTTGAGAATACCGAGCACAGTCCTAACATGTCTTACATGTTCTTTCAGTGTATCAGAATAAATGATGATATCATCCAGGTAAACATCCATAAAGACGCCTATGTGCTCACTGAATAAGTAGTTCATGAGTGCTTGGTAAGTGGCAGGTGCGTTACAATCGCCTTGCTGTACCACCAGGCTAACCATATTTCCGTCAGGTGTCGTCACCGCCGAGCGTGCGACATGTTCAGGTACGATTCGAATTTGCTCGTACGCATCCTGACCATCTATTATAGATTGATACTTCTTCCTCGCAACACGGCGTAAAATGCCGTCCATGTCCGGCATAGGCGAGGACAATTTTCGAGTATTCTTGTTACGCTCGCACAGGTCAACAACAACGCGCAGCCGCGGAGGGCTTCCGGGTTTCGGTAGTAACAACATTGGACATGTATTCCTAGCAGCGGTCATTTCCCACCGGCCAGTTCTAAGGTACGTGTTTTTCTTTTCTACCCAGAGCGGCCTCAACGCTTCTGGACAGCGCGAAGCTCGCCAGGGGTATATCTTACTCTCATCAATAAGTGGAATAGAGTGATTGATCGCACGAAAGGGTGGTAGGGCGGTGGCACTGGACTGTGAGCATAACGGTTTTGCCTCCGCCATCAATTGTTCCCTGACTCTCCCTAGGTTTTCTTCGTAGATATCGGTGGCTCTAGATTCCAGAACAGATACCTGCGGTCCCTTCATAGCCAAGGGTGTTTTGCTACCGAGGATCACACGTGGTGAGTTCAATCCTACTAGAACTTGATGTTGAAACAGGAAGGGGGTCCCTAATATCAGATCATAGCTTTGCAGGTTGATTACATCGAAGTATCAGTCGTAATCGGCGCCCTGGTATTGGAACCGGACTTTCGTCCCGAAATTTACCTTCGATCTCGAACCTTGGACAGCCAGTTGAATGGTCAAGGGCTTTTCCAAAGGTAATCGTTTCACACGAAGTTGTTCGGCGAGCGTTAATGACATGAAGTCGGCTAGGGAGCCGGTGTCAATCAGCGCTCGCGCTGGTTGACCTTCAATGTGAACTGTAACCACCACCGGGCGGGGGATAGTACGGGTAAAATCGCAAGTGATTGCGGCGTTGCGCTGCAACGTTGAGTACCCGCCCCTCGATTTCTCAATTCCATTTAGTTCTATATAGTGCGATGAGAGACTAGGCTCGCATGGTGAGTCCAAGTTGCTCACATCCAGAGCAGACTGTTGTTCATTGACATTACCTATGGTACTATTCTCCATCCGTCGGATGAGATCATCGTCAATATTACTTACGACGTCTTCATTGCGCGTCCATCGATCCACCCGCCTCTAATACCAGGTGGACACGTTAAATCATGAGTATTCCGCCAGGTCAGTTGTCAGATACATTCGTAGCATAAGGTGCTGATCTCAGATTTCGTAGACCTCCTCTCCAGCGCGGTACAGGCATTGGAAACGATGCTCATTACCAAGCCCGATTCCATCTGGCAGCACTCCATCAGTCAGGCAGAGTACAATCCGCTCTGCTACAGGAGTTCCCATCGGAGGTGAGAAGTCTGCTCTCATGAACTCGGCCCTATACTCACGCGAGGACCATCCAAGAGACTCGGCGCGTTTGCGCCAGTACCACTGGTCTATCGTGAATTGTGGATACCTCAACAGGCACGTATCAATTAACACTTCTTGTTCGAATGGTCGCAAGGCATCGAGAATGGCGTGTTGTCCGCCAGCAACCGGATGGACATGGAATCGTCCCCTGTCCAACACACCAGGGGTGCTGGCGTCCTCCCCAGGATAAGCAATACCGTCAAGTCGTTCACTAGCTCGGTCACCCAGAGGATATCCCATCTCTCCTGGTCGCGACTCGCAACAAAAGAACTGAGATTCGAATGGCGGGTCCATTGTGGTGTCCGACCCACTAGAGTCAGACAGGAACTCAACACCCTCGCTCTCGATACTCATTGCACAAGATTCGACCCAGGACGAATCCAGAGGGTCACACGGAATCACGGGCTCTTCGTTACTGACGTTATCCCAGTCGGACAGTTCACCGACTTCGCTTGGCGTTGTCAACACTTCGGAATTAATTTCGTCGGCATTCCGTAAATCGGGTAAGTCGCCTTTTCTGCCTTGCGTGTCCACGCAAACGGCAAGACTGATGGTACCTAGGGATAGGTTGGCTTTTGTCGCGCACGACGATTCTCGCTGTTCTTCAATGGTCGCATAGTCAATATTTACTCCAAAGCTCGTGACGCCTGGGGGGTTCGAGCCTGTCGAGCTCAATGTCACTTTGTTCAGGTCAGGGCAGTTTCTAGAGAAGTGTCCCGCCCGATGGCAGTTAAAACAGAGTCCCTCGGACTTGTGTCTTTCCTGCTCATCCTTGCTTAGCTTGGGCTTGGACCCTGCCTTCTTTGGTCTGTCCTTTCCCTTTCCTTTTGACTGACCATCGGTCTTTCCAGATTTAGGATCATTATGCTTCTTCTCGCGCCGAGAAGAACGTCGAGACCGGCGTTGCGCCCGCTCTCCGCCATCGGGCGTAGCTGCAGCGCTGCGGACGGCTGTGGACGTCTTAGTGCGCCCTTTCCCATTGGTTTCCGAGGTAACTGACTGCGCGATTTCTATAATCTCGGCAGCGGCAATCACGTCTTTCAGAGATGAAATTTCAGGATTCAATTTCTCGCGCCAGAGATCATGTTGGATCTCTTTCCGGAGGCCAAACCACAACTTGTGAACTTGGGTTCGTTCGTCTGTTTCCCCGATCATCACCCATAACTCATTTAGCTCGTAGATGTAATCTCGAACCTTTTGGTCATTCTGGTAACAACGCAGTAGTTTGCGCCGCTGCTTAATCCGGAAGTCAACAGGAAAACAATAGTTAAATAGTTCCCGGAAGAATTCAGGTAAACGCCATCCATATGGGTCCCCCGATACTTCCCTGACGTAAAATTCGTGAGCTTTTCCCGTCAGATAGTGAGACAAGATAAATGCCCGCTTCTTTGACGGTACTTGGCCATCTTTGACATAGGCTGTTCCCTCGGTAATGAAACGGTGGAAAGCTTTTGAGTCCACAGACCCGTCATATTTAGTAGGTGGGATTGGTTTCAGCGTCATCCGCTTCTGACGCTTCCTAGATTTCTTGCTGCTCTTTCGTTTCGAGCGCTTAGGTCGCTTACTACGGTGACGACCGTGGTGCTTGTGTCCACGTCGTCTCCGGACGTGGGAAGAACTTGACGAACTAGAAGAGTCTGATGAGTCACCCGACTCGTCTGAGTTGCTTGTCGAAGAATCGGACGAATTATCGGAGCCCGTCATGCTGGACAGGCTAGTAGAGGAGGAGCCAGACAAATCGCTCGGGCTCCCTTTGTCCTTATTGGTACGTTTCCCTTTGTTCAATCGAGTCAACGCCAATCCGATGTAACTCTTAGGGTTGATTTGCTCAACAGGTTCCATCGCCCACGGTGTAGCCCGCCATTCGTGACGCGTGCCTGGCTGCGCAACAGTTTTGTCAACCAGCGCGCGTATGGGGTCAGCCTTCCTTGTCCCAGCAGGTTGTTCCCGAGCCCCTTTGGGTTCCTTGACCTTCTTGGTTCGGTCTTTCCTCTTGTGAGTTCTCTTCTTGTGCTTCTTTGAAGCTAATACCTCTGAAGCTTCAGTTTCCTCAGAAGAATTTTCAGTACCCCCTTGGCAGGAGCCAACGCGCTCGACTGCCTTAGGTATGATTGGAGGTTCAGTAGATACAGGCGCGCACGAGGTCGCACGACCATGTTTCGCGCCTGTATCGCTATCAGGAAGCTCTTCAATTCGAGGAACATCGCCCTGGGAATGCGCCCACTCTCGGACAGTTTTCCACGTCTCTAAAGCCGCACGCTGAGCATCCAGATCAATATCCTCGTCGGAAAGATCAATGTTTCCCCAATTACCAGGGTCTGGACCCTTCCCTTTACCTTTGGATGGGCCCTCGCCTCGCGATACGTCATCGTCGTCGCGTGGTCGTCCAAATCTGAACGAATGGGGTATTCCAACCGCGCGAGAATGCTTTTCGATCGTCTCGCGCTGGGGGGTGGTAAGTCGTTGCTCCGCCTCTTGGACAATTTTAGTATGTCCTGGACTCAGCTTATTCTCAGCTCCCGTCGGGGCAGCTAAGGTGGGTTTCTTTCGGCGT
>Ga0307518_10004312_pt1 | contig 10198 bp, 12 predicted proteins | sample 25_EM_MG_FD_203889 | JGI IMG/M metagenome (GOLD analysis project Ga0307518, IMG submission 203889) | Populus trichocarpa ectomycorrhiza microbial communities from riparian zone in the Pacific Northwest, United States - 25_EM | ecosystem: Host-associated > Plants > Roots > Unclassified | place...
TTTTTCAATCCAAATAAGGTTTATTTATATGAGCCAGGAAATATCTGAGATAGAAATTTAGAAGTGAATTTGTTTAAAATTCTTATCAAATTAATTATATGATGATATAATAGGATGATATCCATTCATCTATCAAAAAAACTAAAGTGGTCAACACATAAATATTTTTAAGGAGCATGTTTTCTCTTTCAATTTTGTCCCTAAAAATAAACAGCTAAGTAATTAATCAATCAATCAAGTCATTCATTATTTTGAAAATCCTAAATAAATATTATCTTAAAATTTGAGTTTTTAAAGCATCTTCCTAAAACTTGATGATTAATGATTGATCACATGAAAACTAAATAATATCTATTCAAAATAATATAAAATCATTTTTAAAATCTCAATTACGAGATGCTCAAAGGTAGAAGTGTTATTGGGTCATCAATGGAAGGGTTAAAACCCAAGTCTGGCCCTTCGGCTGAAAAATATCTAAAAAGTAACCTATCCAACCCTGGCCCAGTCTTGAAGCCCTCACTCATCGGTCCAAGAAAAATATAATGAGCCGAGCCAGCAAGCCAGAAGCTTCCAAAAGTTATCTTAAAGTTAAACTACCGTCAGATGGAAACGTGGCTTACAATGCGTGTAACTCAGCTTCCACCAACTTTTACTTGCACAGTAACACGCAGTAAAACGAAACTACTGGTGAGGTCAGGACAAGTCATAACCTAACCCGAGCGCTGCCTTCTTGATATCACTCTGATTGGCCGCTCGCTCTTGTTGAATCAACTCAACCGCAAAGCTGATCGCTTTTTCCTCTTCTTCCACAAAATGGCGGAAACTGCTGTTGCAACCACCGAAGCCCCAACCCTGTCTGAGGTTCCTCATCTCTCTCTCACTGTTCAAATGTTTACTTCGAGTTTCTAAATTTTTAAGCTCGGCTTAAAGTTTTTTTTTTTTTTTTTTGCATTTTCTTTATTCGGATCGTTAGTATGTTTTCGTTTCATGTAGAAAATTATTGGCGAAAATGAGGATAATTATGCGCTTTTTTCTTTGACTGGATCTTCTTTTGCTGTAAATCATGAAGGAAAACGTTGATGGTGATATTTTGATTGGTTGATTCTTTTTTTTTTCCCTTTTTTGGGTGGAAGAGTGAGAATCTCGATTTGTAGTTGCTACAGATTGTGCAAAAAACATATGTTTTGCATAAGAGATGTGCAATTACAGATGTACTGCCGGCTGCTGTTAATTTTTTTTGTCTCAATCTGTGTTAATGCTGTCATATTAACTTGCATTTTTGGAAACAAGTTCTGTCTCTGTTTTCCTTTTCTTTTTAAAGCGAATGCTTCTTCAAATGAACCTGTGGCTATATGTTTCAATTACCAAAGGATAAGTATTTGTGGGATCGGGACCCAATAGATTGATGCCTTTCCCTCGCTGTTGTGTTTTGTTATGCCCATTAAACTTGAGCTTGATCAACAGATCAACCCAAGCTTTAACAGTTGAGGGGCACTCTTGTTGGCGTCAAGATAGGCTACTATTTCAGTATAAAATCAGCTGCTGTTTGACCTGTTCATATGCTCTGAACTCAGCTGCAAATTGGTTTGTAAGAGATTGATTTTTTTCACAACATTTACTTGCTATGTCTGCACATTTAGAATTTGAGACAAATTTGATTTTGTGCTCACTAACGAACGTTGCCTTTCACCAATGTAAATGTCTTTATTGTTAACCTGCACAAGTGAAAAATTTGAAGTGTGATAAGATGTTAAACCTCCAGCCCTTTGGTCATTTTGCATGTTCAAGAAATGTTTTCTGCATTGGCGTGCTACTAGTATTAACCAACCCATTTGCTCACATGCTATGGCATGCAGCAATATTTATTGAAGGGAGAAGAAGAGAAGACCAATGTGGTTTCAAAACCTGTAGAAGTAAAAGAAGACGAGAAGCCAGCAACTGTTGTTTCTGAGGAAATTGTGGAGAAAGCTGAGGAACCACCAGCACCTGCTGCTGAAGAAAAAACTGAAGATACTCCTGCTGCTGTTGAAGAAAGCACTGAAACTCCCGCTACTGCTGAAAGCAACAGTGAAGATACCCCTGCTGCTGCTGAAGAAACCAATGAAGCTACAGAAGAGAACTCAGGAAAAGAAGCTGCAGAAGAGAAGCGGGAGATTAAGGTAACCATTTATCAAGATATTCTTCGTGGTGGTGGCATAATTGTGTCATATTCATTCTACTTCCATCTTCATGTTTCCCATATATTCATTTTGTGATGGGATTGCCTTGTTGATGTTTAGATTGAGACAGCACCAGCTGATTACCGATTCCCAACTACAAATCAAACAAGGCACTGCTTTACCAGATACATTGAATATCATCGGTAAGTGAAACCACACCCATGGTTCTTCTTCTTCTACTGCCATCTTTTTTTAATCATCATTCTTCCAAGTTGATGCTGACTCTTTCTTCCAAGATAAAACATTTATTCTTATAATTTTCTCCAGGTGCGTAGCTGCCAAGGGTGAAGATGCTTCAGAGTGTGATAAGTTTGCCAAATATTATCGTTCACTCTGCCCTAGTGAATGGGTATGTATATCTGAGATCTTCAATGTACTAAGGAGCATGATATTAATTTTTCTCTCAACAACAGGCTATTCCAAAGCTGTTTAATGCTCTTTAAATGTCGAAGGATGTATACCTGGCATAAAAATCTCGGAAGTTAAGACCTTAGTGTTACGTTGATATATACCATTGTCATGTCATGGGATGTTGAAGAAAGAAAAAACCAAGTCCTAAATATAGATCTTAATTTTCAACTTGATAAGCATGCTCATCACCTTTAAGATTGCTGTGATCTCACAACCAAGTCCTCTTCCAAACTCCAGATTTCTTTGTCCAAAGGTGCATTGGAATCCACACAGGTTGGCTCCTGTGTTGATTTGTTTGAGCGTCACCTTTGAATCAACTATTTAGGATGAACTTCTTGAACTCTAAAATCCATGCCAATTGATGTCCCAATTTGTGTGCAAAGCCTCCTAACATCTGTAAGCCAAAAAGAGTGCCAAGCAAGAGCTTTATTGAAACAGGCCCTGCACTATAGATGGGGCACCCCCTCTCATCACACAATAAACCGCTCACACCTGGCATTCCTGGCTTAACTTTAGGGGCTCCATCAAGGTTCAACTTTACACTTACGATTAGGTTTTCTATCTTTTCTGATGTCAAGATGTCTTGCCCGTTATAGCAGCAAGACTTGCTGAACATCTTTAGCATAAGACAAAATTGCACTTTCCTCATCATTTATAGGTCTGTTATCCTCAAACAGACTTCTACTCCATATTGTCCCTACCAGCCAACAACCAACTCCATAATCGTGACAGTCAAAATCTTCCACAAACCCATACTCAGATTCTGTTGAATTTAGGCTGTAAGCACATCTATAATTGCCACTGCAAATTCTGTTCTGGTTATCCGGGAGCACTATTAGATATTCTTTTAGCAGTGCTTTGTTCATGAGGCATCTTGTTTTAGGCTGCTATATTTAAGCTTCTCATTTATGCTCGGGCTGCATTCTGATACTAGGTTTTTAGATGATTACTGAGCTAAGTATCATAACCATGAATCATTGCTGCAGATCATAATATTACCTTTTAAGGTTGAATTGGGCATCAATGTTCGTTTCTGTCTCCTGACCTGGCTATATTAATGCTGTGTAAGCCAACTTTTTCTTTGTTATCTGGTGGCAGGTAGAGAGATGGAATGAGCAAAGGTCGAATGGCACGTTTCCAGGCCCCCTGTAGGTGGTTCCTGTTTGAATACCCCCATGCAGTTTGTTTTCTGCTGCTAAATCAAAGTTTCAACCAACAGATGAGTACCTTTAATGAAAAGTGTTTTCTCAGGGAATGCCCTGTTTGAATCATTGAGTTAATAAGAAATTTTGGCTTGTCTTTTAGAACTAGCTCAAGTCTAAACACAGAATGTGTTGCTTGTCTTAAGATGAAGCTTATTTTTTTCCCATTTTTTTCCTGCTTTAACTGTTGTGTAACAGTTACTCATTACTGTTTAGAACCCAAAAGAATCTTGAATTAGATAATAAGAACATATACTTCGCCTTGATTACTCTCAAGAAAGACTTCCTGCGGAATATCTCTTATCAAGTTTATACTTGTTGCTTTGCTGCTGTTTTACGCAGCTTAAAAGTTTGCTATTTACATCGAGCAAAAAATTGCGTAGTGGAATCAGATTCTCATCGATCTGCTACTAGGTGGTTCAAAACGCCACTTTATTTTCCTGCTGATGTGATCTGCGATCGATCATGCATCGGTTCATCTCGCCGGGAACCTTTTTCAGGCTCGTGTTAAGCGAAGTTTGAGCTCTAATCATTCTCGACTAAAAAGTTAAAATAGCTGCTGCACTCACATGTTATTTGTGCTATGAGCTAGTTTTGTAATGAAAGAGAGAATAGCCATTTACGGGCAGAGAATGAGAAATTGATGGCCCACTCAAGTTTCAACTGGAAACCAACAAAAATCCGATGCCAATCAATCCAGAGTTTTCGTTTGGAAATGCATATTCTCTTGATTATAATCATGCAACTGTGTATTTAAAGAAATTGCAGTTAAATCATCCATGAGGTCAAGGTGAAGGACACCTATTTGGGTCTGCACGCGAACAATAGTCTCTATTGTCTCCGCAACCCTTGCAGTCTGGTCTGCACCATCATTATCAATAATGTTCTTAGATTAAATTCTCATTCTATTTAGATTCGTTTTCACTTTTTTATATATTTAAACCAAGCTCTCATCCTGTTAATTAAATATCCAATAACAACCACAGCAAACAATTACCACCGTATTGACTAAAAATAGTGTTAAAATAAAATAAAAAAAACATGTTCTCTCTTAATTCCATTAAAACTAATCTATTTCTTACCCTTCTAAAGAGTAATTCAATACAATTTCACATCCTTTACACGCCAATTATTCAAACAAATCTTATCCCGGCCATAATTCTATTATCAAGGGTGAGGTATAATTCCTTCCAATTCATTGCAATCCAACCCTTACCCAATTACTAATTACTTGCATTTATACATAAGTTCCATCACAATTCCATCAAATAATCCCAACTTCCCATTACTAATTTTTCCTCTTCAGTTCTTTCAATTGGAATTTTACCCATTTTATTTTCATGACATTAACCATTACCCATCATCAAACAATATAAAAATAATAAGTTATTCACAATTTCACATTCAAATCACTAGTAACACATTCAACAATTCATATAACTCAAAACCATTCACTCTGATAATTTAAGTTGGGTTTCTTACCTCAAATGGATACTAAAACAAGAGAAAGATGTGAGAGAAGTCTAGGTTCTCTTCACCTTTCCTCTTCCACCTTTCTCTCTACCCTTTCTTTAACTTTTCAAATTTCTAAAAACCCTCTTGATTCATCAATGATTCATCAAAACACCTTCACTACACACTCTATAATTCGCCTTACCCCTTTAATCTCTATTTTTTAAAGCAATTTCCTAAGAAAATGGAAAGAAACCCAACTAATTTATTAAATGAACCGGTCGACCGCTTTCTTCCTTAGACCCCGCTAATTTTATCTTCTAAATTATGAATTATTAATTTAATCCTTCATCTTTGTTCAAACCCACCATTCTAAAATTTCAAGACCTTTCTTTAATTCTTTTAGTTGGGGTTTACATTCTCCCATCTTTTAAAAATTTCATCCATAAAATTTAAATTTTATACTTGAGTATGGAAAAAGTTCAGAATACTTCATTCTCATCTTCAATTCTCTTTCCCAAGTTTCCTCTTCTACTTAAGCGCTTCTCTATAATACCTTAATTATAAGATCTTCTTATTCCTTAACTTTTTTTTCGCTTCAATCTAGTATCTTCATAGTTTCACTTCAATTGTCAAGTCCTCTTTAATCTTCAAAGGCACTTGTGGTATCATCCGTGAAGGGTCCATCTCTTTTCTTCTTTCTTTTTGTAGCATTGAAATATGAAATGCATCATGAATTTTGGCCAAGTGTGAGGGTAAAGCCAACTTATATGCTACTAGTTTAGAGTGTGTTTGTCTACACGACATCAGTTGCGTTTTGAAGAAACCATAAAAAATTGTGTTTTGTTAAAGTGTTAACCATCGTTTTTAAAACAAGGGACCCACAAAAAAATAGCAAAGAAAAATAGTTTCAGGAGAAGCATCTTGCACTAGCTTCGCCGGCACTGTTCACTTTCACTCTGCACACAAAAGTGAACACGTGAACAGTGCAGTGAACTTATTCAATTGCACTGTTCACGTGAACAGTGCAGTGAATTTATTCACTTGCATTGTTCACGTGAACAGTAAAAAAATTCAATTTTTTTAATTGTGTTTTATTTGAAAAACTAGTGTTTAACATTATTTAATGACACTATATAAATTAGAAGGAGATCGCATGATGGCGTAGCATTTGTAGAATTTAATCGTAATCCCAATTTTATTCCTGATGATATTTTACCTGATTTTGTTGTACGCTCAAAAAACCATGGAAATTGTAGTCCTTGTCGGATGAATTTCGTACGTGATAGAATTGTAGATAGTTTAATGGAACAATAAATTTTTTTAATATAAAATATTATTTATTTCATGATATAATAACAATAGTTAAATCTATAATATTTAAATTAAAAACCATCAATATTAATATATATTACCAAACACATTAAATTATTTTTTGTTCAACCTCAATTTCAACCACAATTTTAACCAAACATATATAAATATCAAACCAACCTCAACTAAAAGTGCTTTTTATAAAATAATTTTTTTCAAACCACAACCACAAAAGCTACCATAATACCAAACACACTTAAGCATCTCACCACTTCAAAAGACCCAATATATCTCGACCTTAATTTGCCTTTCATACCAAACTACAACATATACTTTCATTAAGCAGCTTTCAAGAATAATTTATCTCTAACATCAAACTCAAGTGACCTCTATCTATTATCTGCATAACTTTTATGTCTATCTTGAGCTACTTTCATTCTTTCCATAATAATCATTATCTTTTTTGTGGTGATTTGGATCAACTCTAGCTTTATTACCTCTTTATCTCCAATTTCTTCCTAACATAATAGAGTATGACATCTCTATCCGTACAAGGCTTCATAAGGAATCATTCCTATAGTAGTCTGATAACTATTGTTATAGGTGAATTCCATTAAAGGCAAGTGATTCTCCCAATTGTCCCCAAATTCCAACACACATGCTCTTAATAAATCTTTCAAAGTCTGAATTGTTCTCTCTAATTAACCATTTGTCTTAGGGTGAAAAACAATGCTCAAACTCAATCTAGTTCCCAGAGCATTCTGAATATTGGGACAAATATGAGAAGTAAATCGGGGGCCATGATAAAATATAATGGATACAGGCACTCTAGTAATCTGACTACTTTATTCATATACAATCTCACCAACTTATCAACAAGATCCGTCATATTTATAGGCAGAAATAAAGTAAACTTCGTTAGTTGATCCACTATAACCCATATCACATTATTGCCTTTCTTCCCTATTGGAAATCTAGATACAAAATCTATGATAATGTTTTTCCTTTCCCATTCTGGTATTAAAAGCAATTGTAATGGTCCAACTGGTTTTTGATGTTCTGTTTTTACCTATTGACATATTTTATATTTGGCCACATATTCAGCTATCTCCCTCTTTATATTAGACCACCAATAATAATTCTTAAGATCTCTATGTATTTTGGTACTACCTAGATGCACAACAAATTTTGATTCATGAGCTTCTTTCAAGATCTCCTCTTTAAGAGTCTTTTCATCAGGTAAATACATCTTTTTTATCCATTGTTACTGTTTCATCTTCCAAGAATTGGAAAGGTGTTTTGATCCCTGCTTTCACTTTACTCTTCGCTTTCTCCACTTTTCTATCTCTCTAAGCTTCTAACACTAGATCTCAGAGTACAGAATGTACTTTGAATTATGCTAGCAAGGATCCTTCAGGTCTGATTTTCAATTATGCATTAATCTTCTTCAACTTTACTATCTCTTTTCTGTCCTTAACCACCATTTCTTCTTCCACTCCCTTTTCCTTACGACGAAGAGCATCTTCCACCATGTTAATGTTTCATAGATGATGATCTATTACACAATCATAATCTTTGATTAATTTTATCCACCATCTTTGTCATATATTTAACTCTTTCTATGACATTAGACACTTCATGATTTATAAATATTTGAACATGAGATTGAGATTCATATAAGTAGTGCCTTTAAACTCTCAAGGCAAACACTATAATGGCCAACTCTAAGTCATGAATAAGATAATTAACCTCATGTTGTTTCAATTGCCTTAAAGCAAAGGCAAATCACTCTTCCATGCCACATCAAAACACAACCTAATCCCTTCTTTAATGCATCACTATAAACAATGAAACCTTATGAACATGAAAAAAGTGTTAACACATGAGCAGTTGTGAGTATTCCATTAAATTCCTGAAAACTTTACTCACATTCTCTTGTCCATCCCACCTTACTTCTTTCCAGATCAGCCAAGTCAAAGGGGGTTTCTATTATTGAAAACCCCTTAATAAACCTTTTATAGTAACCGGCAAGCCTAAGGAAATTTAGAATTTCTATCATATTTACAGGTATCTCCTACTCCAGCACTACTTCTACCTTCCTCGGATCTACATATATTACTTCTCCTGAGATAACATGTCCCAAAAAGACTACTTTTAACCAAAATTCACATTTGTTAAATTTGGAAAACAATTGTTGATCCCTAAAAATTTTAATACATGTCTCAAATATTGCTTGTGTTACTGCTACAAGTAAGAATAGACCAGAATATCATCTATAAAAACCACAACAAATTTGTTCAAGTAAGGTATGAAGACTCTACCAATCAAGTCCACAAATATTTCCAAAGCATTCGTCAACCAAAACGGCATCATAAGAAACTCATAATGTCCACAGCAGGTTTTGAAGGTAGTCTTTGGGCTATAAGGGTAGTTCCAAACATTATATCTATAGAGACTCCAACCTCTCTTTCAAGGGTAATCCTAGCAACTCATATGGAAACACTTTAAGGAATTCCTAACTATAGGGATATTACTCAATTCTATCTTTTTTCTTTTCTAACCCCATGACATAAGCTAAATATGTTATATATCCGTTCCCTTGTTAGGTTTTTTACGGTCATAATCAAAGTATAATATTTCTTTCTTCCTTAAAGATTACTGTTTTTCCATCAATTCAATTTAATGATACTATTTTAGCAAAATAGTTCATTTACGCCTGATGGGCATCCAATCCAATCTAGTCCTAAAATGACATCAAAATCATCTAACTCTAATGACAAGAAATCTACCCTCATTTCAAACCCTTCTATCCTAACTGTTAACCCCTTATATACCTAATAAATATCTAGTGTTTCTCAAACGAGTGTACTAATTATTATCGCTCTTTTCATCTTATCAGGTAACACATTTAATTTTTTTCAACTCTAACCGATATAAACAAATGAGTGGCTTCAAGATCAATTAAAGCATATAGAGAATTCAACTGTAGCATACCTGCCACCACCTCTAGATCAATTCTGACCTCCTCCTGGGTCATGTGATAAACTCTCCCATTGGCCCTCTCTCCATGTCCTCTGGGGGCTTCGAGGGGAAAGGAATGCGGTAGCAAACAAGATGAAGGGAAAGCTAGAGCCATCAGAGCGTCAAAAACTGATTGAGGAAGGTATGGTTTGAATATTTATCATTCTTTCGGTTTTTTTATTGCTTGTATCTGTGTAATGAATGTCCTTTCATTTTCTTCAGGAAAGAATCTGAAAGGACTTGCAACTTCGGAAGAAGACCTGGTTAAACTTACAGATGAGCTTCAGATGGAAGCACAATGTATACCTAACATGCTCATCCACATGCTCCGATTGGAGGGGAAGATAGTTCAACAGTGAGAGCGATGGTATGTAATTCTTTCAACTGCTTCCTTATATTTCATGAGTAAAATGAAACGTAGAACAAAACACAAAGACATGAATTGCTTTTTGCAACTAAAAGACCGAGCAGTTGAATTCAGTTACAAGTTTGCCATTTTTTTGTACTTATGATGTTGCATGAGATAATAGCATAATTCATTTGCAAGTATGTTGTTAGAGAAGTGTGCGTGCGTGTGTG
>Ga0307518_10004313_pt1 | contig 10198 bp, 10 predicted proteins | sample 25_EM_MG_FD_203889 | JGI IMG/M metagenome (GOLD analysis project Ga0307518, IMG submission 203889) | Populus trichocarpa ectomycorrhiza microbial communities from riparian zone in the Pacific Northwest, United States - 25_EM | ecosystem: Host-associated > Plants > Roots > Unclassified | place...
ATGACAACATGTATTAATTAACTATGTTAGGTAAATAAATTTGCAAAAATATTGGTTTACCTCGAGATTATCCAACAAACCAATTACAACTTCTCATAAATATTAAATATTCATTATCAATTATCAATGTCCATACAAATTAATACATATAAATTTACGAAAATTACAACTCCGTAATACCATTGATAAAAATTAAAACGGACCCGTTAACCAAACTATTAATTATTTCAAAACAACACATGTAATTCGGTAATTCAATAAATTTTCAACAATTTACAAACAAATATAATTTTACAAAATCTAAAACAAACCATAACAAGTATAAAATTATACATTCATATACTACAAGTTTATTTGAGAAATAATAATAAAACATGTACATATACTAACAAAATACATATACTAAAAAAACAATAAAATTGACATTTAAATGTTAAAATTTAAAAAGATAGAATTACTTACAAAAACTGATAAAATTCATCGGTAAATCAGAACACGAATGATGTGACCACAAAACTTCAAGAAATATGACTTGTTGTGCTGAGAAGAGGGAGATTTTTTTTAGGGGGGCTAGTTGTTTGCAGTATGGGAGAGTTGAGATAAGGAAGAAGAAAGAGAAATAGGGGAAGAGAGGGTTGGCAGAATGGGCATATATTAACTTTTGCCGACGGATTCATCGACGGAATTATTTCGTCTGTGAGTCCGTCGGCTATTCTGATGGTAAACAGGGCACGTCACTGTATAGAGATTTCGGTTTGAATCCCTCGGTGATTCCGTCCGCATTTCAAATGGTGAATCGATCACGTCAGCGTACAGAGCTGCCGTTTTGAATCCCTCGGTGATTCCGTCGGTAAAATCACCTGCAAAAACCTCCACGTCAGCGAACCGCCTTTTTTTTTAATTCTGAATCTTTCGTCCGTCATTCCGTCAGTAAATACCGACCGAATGTGTCTGTCAGTATATACCGGCGGAATGACGGGCGGAAAAAATTCCGTCAGTAATTGTGACCTCAAATTACAAACAGAATTATTCTGTCGGTAATGTTGTTGGTATTAAGAGAATTTCTGGTAGTAGCGGGTCTGGCATAGTTCTTAGGCCTAGCGCTTGGGTTTAGACCCAAGCAACACGCAAGCGTCTTGGGTCTGGCAAACCATGCCAGACCCAAGGTGTATGGTTTGCCAAACCCAAGGCGTGTGAGTATGACAAACATGTCTGATTTGACAAACAACAAACAAAGAGGACAATTGTGTACTTTAGTTGTCATGAGAGAGAAAAGAAAGAAAAAATATAAACAATCAATCATTGGCAGCAATCCAACCATTATTTATTTACACGCACAACACCATGTGAAAGAGGGCACAGTTGCACATCCAGTGAGACGGCTGATGGCCAGATTTGGCCATCAAAAAGCGTCACACATGCCTCTTTAATGGCACGAGCGCCACCCATTCACTATGAAAGAAAAAAAAGCCAAAGAAATGTCTCGTGAAAAGATGAGAAATTGAAAGTGAAACTATCATTACAATCTACAATAATAGGTCTCTTGATCTATAGTAATTTCCTCACACCATTTAGCTTTTGTTATAATATTTTAAGGGATTACTAGCTAATGTGCTAAAATTACACTACATATAAGATTTTAAGTTAATTTCTATCACGAGAGAAGAAAATGTTGACTTTATGGATGCTTTTTTTATATCATGAGATATTTTAATTGAGAATGGAAATATAATGCTTTCACTTAATAAAATAAACTAAAAAAATACATAAACTGATAAATTATATATAAAAAAGTTGTTAATGTTAATTAAAAGACTAAATTGAAAGTTGATCTTCCTTATTAAAACTTAAAAGTGAAAAATAGATGCACATGCAAATATTAAAGACTAAAATTGAAAGTTAATCTTACTTAAAATAATGAATTTAAGATGTCGGTTTGGATGCTTTGAGAAGTATTTTGAACTTGTTTCTTCACAAAACTTGTCTGCTAGCAGAATTCATGTGTCATCTTAGAAAAATCATATATCTCTCATATAAGCTCTTTTTCTACTGAAATTTGGTAGGATGATAAGTTTTCGAGTTATGAATCCAACAAAATTAACTTTGCATCAAATGAACTTCTCTAACTCAAGATATTCAAGTCGGAATGACTGAAGGTCAACACTAGTAGAATGCGAAATTTATCTTTGAAGGCTGTGATATCCATGCTCTTTCTCGTTTTATTTTTCTTTCCATGTATGTATAAAGGTATGGATGTTATCTTTCTAATTCCACTAAAATCACTTCATTTCGACCTTTAAAGCTCAAGCTTTACACAAAACATTGATCGGAAGTTCTGTCAATTATCTCCAATTTACTTATTTTTGAATCTTACATCCAAAAGTGCCTTCAAAACATAAAACAAATAATATCAAGGCATTTTATAAATAAAACATAGGCAAAACACTAGGTAAATATGGGTAAAACTATTGAATAATATGATTGCATCAACATCCCAACAATTGTCCATTGTAAACTTAACCAATTAAATAAATTTCTTTATTTTTTTGTATACACAAAAAGAATTAAGTGGATTTCTTCCCAATTCACACACATTATACCAAACCATCAGTTAATTCCTTTATCTAACACTTCAATTATTAATTTGCCATTAGATTCAAGCAACGAATTAATCTCCTTCAAAAGATCCAATTTGATTGAACCACCCGAGGAGGTGAATTGAATTTTTCCTTTTCCAGTCATCATATTTTCAATCTCGCCCATCTTAATAGATTCATTAACAAATTCTAGCATAAATTATTTCATCCACGACTTCACTTGTATTAGTATGTTACTTTTCAAATCATATCCTTACAAATCACAATCACCATATTTTATCAAAACTCAATTTACATCATGAACAATTTTTTATTATTTCATATAACACATCCCAACAATTGTCCATTGTAAACTTAACCAATTAAATAAATTTCTTTTTTATTTTTTGTATACACAAAAAGAATTAAGTGGATTTCTTCCCAATTCACACACATTATACCAAACCGTTAGTTAATTCCTTCATCTAACACTTCAATTATTAATTTTCCATTAGATTTAAGCAACGAATTAATCTCCTTCAAAAGATTCAATTTGGTTGAACCACTTCGAGGTGGTGAATTGGATTTTTCCTTTTCCAGTCATCAAATTTTTAATCTCGCCCATCTTAATAGATTCATTAACAAATTCTAGCATAAATTATTTCATCAATTAAATCAAGAATATTTTCCTTATGTTTTGTTTTTGCCAAAATACCTAACATGAGGAAGAGTGAATCTTTCTTTTCCAATCTTTCAAATCAAACATTATTTACACATCATTCATACTAAATAATACAATTCTAGACAACACAATTAACAATTTCATCAATTCTTCCAAACACTATTCTTACTCATAATCAATTAGAACCCTAAATATGGCAAAACTTATATTCCCATTCAATTTATTCAATTGAATCATTACCCATCCATTATTTGGTTACCTTATCATCATTCATCCATCATCTCAACAATCTCAAACCTATACACTTTCAATTCTTCAAAATACATCAAGACACATCAATTAACTAGTTTGGATGTATTTTTTACCTTCCAATACAAAGAAAATAAAAAGATTTGAAGCTTTGAAAAACACCTCAACACACTTCTCTCTCTTTTCTTTTCTTTTTTTGTCATGACTTTGAGGGTAGAAATCCCTTGGATTCTTTTTAATTTTCTTGTTCTAATCTCTGTCTACCACCTTTTGATCACTTTGTCTAGGTTTTTTTAATATGAATTTTCAAGGGTTTCCTCACAACTTTCCCTTCTCCTCTCCTTCCTCACCTATACAAAAACACTATTCATTCCTTTTATAACTCACCAATTTTACTTAATTACACTCTTGACCCATAATTCTTTTAATTACACATTAAACTCCACATTCGTTCTTTCTTTTAATATAATGTTTACTTAATATTTACTAACTTAAAAGAATTTTAAATGGAGGTTTATATCTATCTCTTCTCTCTTTTTAAGTAACTTTCTCTTTTCTCTTTTAACATGTAGATACTAAAACATAATAAAAATTAAGTTGAGGATCGAAATGTAAAAACCTTAAAAAAGGATCAAATATGCAAAAATAAAAACTCCAGGGACCAAACTAAAGTTTTATATGCCCTTTGAACTTTAAAAACAAAAATATTGTTTTTTTTGTGTTTTAATTTTGATCCTTATTATTTTAGTTTTTATAGCTATAACCTAGAATTCTATTTTGTAATATCAATATTTAATTTGATGTTGGGATATTCAATGACGCATTAGATGCTTTAAAGTATGCAAATCAAAACCACTCTTAAAATATAAAATCATGTCAACATAATTTTAAATGATAAAATTGAAAAGAAATAAAATTTAATAATCATGTTGTGTAATATTTTCAAAGACCAAAGAAAAAAATTGAAATAGTGAATTGCATGAATCTTTTAGTTTAGTTTATAACTAGTTTGTATGATCGTGCTACGTTTCGGGGGACATAAATTTTTTAAATTTAAAACAAAAAATTAGGTCTCAAAAAATTATTGGCATTATCATTAAACCCGAAAAATACAACAATTCTGAATTTTTTTCACAAAGATAAAGTTTTTTATTAATGCATCTCTTATTTATCTTAGCCAACACAGTTTTTAATTGAAATAATTATTTCTGTTAAAAAAAAACATTTTATGATTACTAAAGTAAGTTAACAAAAAATATCAAAATAGTATGTCCATATTTTATGTGATTGAAAGCTAAAAAAATCATAAATATGATAAAATAATATTCAAAATATATTTAAATATTTTAATAATAAAAACCGATTTAAATCGAAGTTTTATGAACAATTTATTATTAGTATTATTATTTTAAGATTAGATACATAATAATTGAATTTGTTTTATTAAAATTCAAATTAAAATTTATAATAGTATTTAAGAATCATGTCAAAACTTAAAAGTAAATGAATCTAGTAAATCGTTTAGAGTGTAAAACAAAACCAAAGAGAAGAATTCAGCAACGGGCCATGCCAAGTTCCTAGCCCAACTAGTAGTAGGCCATGCGAATACGAGTCTAACCCTTTTTTCTTTCTTTTTATTAAAAGGGTTCATAATATGTTGTCAACCCTTTATTTTTTAAAAAACAAGTGAGACATAGTGCTCGTACCTACAACCCCTAACATATTAGATGCACTTTAAACAACTTAACTACAAAATAATCTTGTTATAAAATGATTAAAAATCCTGATTCTTTTAAAGTGTATAATAATTATAATTATAATAACATAATTATAACTATAATATTATTGTTATAATTGTAATTTTAATAAATTTTTAGAAAATTTGTATACTACTATTATATTTTGAAAGAGTTTTTTTTTTTTTAAAAAAAAAAACTTAAAAGCCTTTCGGCCCAAATTAAAGCCGGCCCGGTCATTGAAGAGCGAGGGCATAGTAATAAAAACAATAATTCCTAGAATGCTAGGTAGCGCCACACAGAAACTCACTATAAATGGTCTAATTTTGCAAACTGTTTCATCTCTTACCACTTAGAAAAAAACCCTAGCAGCCGTGCTGAAGAGCCAGATACCTAAGCTGCCTTCTTCACTAACCACCGTCAGTAGCCATGGTGAGTCCGTCAGATCTCATCTATCTTATAAGACACTCCATCCGTTTTCTTGCTTTGAAGATCTGTTTGTTTTTTTTTGTGAACTGTGCAGACATTCAAGCGTAGGAATGGAGGACGCAACAAGCACGGCCGTGGACATGTTAAGTTCATACGCTGCTCCAACTGCGGAAAATGCTGTCCCAAGGTACTCACACTTTCTTACTTTTCGCTCTCTAAATCATTGTATTTTTTGGAAAGATCTTTGATTTTGATTTGTTTGTTTTTTTAATTTTAATTTTGATGAATAATTAAAGGACAAGGCAATTAAGAGGTTTCTAGTGAGGAACATAGTGGAGCAAGCTGCTGTTAGGGATGTTCAAGAGTCCTGTGTTTATGATGGTAATTGACTCACTAAAGCAGTTTAATTATGCTCAATTTGGTGATTGATTTGTGTTTTTCAATGTTTCTTTGTTGTGTTATCAGGATATGTCTTGCCTAAACTTTATGTCAAGATGCAGTACTGTGTCTCTTGTGCTATTCACTCCCGTGTTGTGAGGGTTCGCTCTAGCTCTGAGCGCAGGAAGAGGGAGCCTCCACAGCGTTTCATTAGACGCAGGGTACTTTTTTTCCACCTCATCTTTTATTTCTTGCTTTCAATGTGTAATTAATCATGATTCTGTTTATTATACAGTATTCAATTACTTGCGTTATTTTGTTGGATTTAATGTTAGATTTTTGATGTTTTAGCTCTTATTGATGCTTGATAATGTCGTGTTTTATTAATTACACTGGTGAAAATGCTTGTTTACACATTTTGATATAATTATTGTCTGTCCTTGTTGAACTTGGGTGTTTCCGATGCCATTGATCTGTTTTTCATGTGCATCTGTATTGATATATAGTTTATAACTAGGAATTGGATATGCCATTGTATAGATGACCCCATGTTCTATGTTAATGTATTTGCAAATTCTTTTCATTTTTACGATAATGAACCTTGCTTGTGCATTCAAGTCTTTTTGTTTTTTGGAGTTGTAATTTCTGGAAATGAATTTTCGAAGTCATTTGGTCTGAGTTGGTCTTGTGAATAATTATCCTATGGCTACTTTCTAGTCCTAATTTCTGTCTGCTTGAAGTTTAACTCATTGGCTTTCTTGTCTTCCACATTTCAGGATGACATGCCGAAGCCTGGTCAGCCTGGTCAACCTGGCCAAGCACCTCGGCCTACTGGGGCAGCCCCTGCTCGTGTCTAGAGAATCAAATCAAACCAAACTCTTTTGTTGGCTGTTTTGCTTCTTGAAGCTATTTGAACTTGATGATTTTTTTTTATATATATATTTACTGTTAAGACTTATGAATTATTTTAGGTTGTCGAAAGTTTTGACTGATGAGGATGCTTCAGGAATATCATGGCTCTCAGTTTAATGTCATTTTTATTTATATCCTATCATTGTGTGTTTCTACAGCAATTATATTGGTAATACATGGAATTAAGTCAAATTCAGCCAGTGTTCTCGCCACGTTTCAATTTAGCTAGATTTGTTGGGGAGGAAAAAAACGAAGTTCATGATATTTCGCCACAAGTAAATTGGGATTGGGATGTGATGGCGGAAGTTGATTTTTATGCGTACCTGATCAGACATTTGAAGGTTCAAACTTTAAATATCCTGAATTTGTGCCCGGTTCATCATGTATATTGGTGATCTTGCATGCCTATTGTTACCCATATTTATTTCAGAGAAAGGGATGACAAAAGAAGAACCATTTATGCATCGTCTTAAGCTTGGGAGGTTTTTTAGACAAGGAATTTCCTTATATATAGCTCTGTAATAAACTTTGGAAAATCATGTAGACATGAAATAATAGAATTTATTTCCTTCTCTCCAACTCTACCTCTCTCTCTCTCTCTCTCTGTCTCTATTGCTTCCTTTTCTTCTATGGATACTAATCAATACAAGCCATTGAAAGTCACCCAAATGCAGGATTCTTATTCAGTTCAACATGCAACAAGTGGTATAAGAGATGGAATGATAGATCAAACCAAATCTATGTTGCAAAAGTCGGAAGAAAATCTTTACCCTTACAAGGTTGCTGGGGTTGTTAAAGGCACCATTTATTCGAATAGTGCTGGAAGTGCTCAGGTTCTTGCTACTGGAATTGCTTTGGGAATTGCAACACAGACCATGCCGATGTAATCTTGTTCACCTGCTTCAACTCTTTTTACTTTGACTGGGAATACAGTTTTTTCTTCTAGCAATTCCACTCTTGGCTCTTCTTCTACATCAAACATAAGTTCCATCTTGTTTGGCACAACTACACCATCATCATTCGCTCCTTCGCCTCTGTTTGGAACAGGTACAAGCTCATCCCTCTCTGGAACAACTTCATCCCCAATCTTGTTTGGCTCAACCTCCTTTTCCTTTTCCTATTCCTATTCCTCAACTTCCGCTACGACTCTATTTGGCATAAACTCACCCTCGTCATTGTCTGCCTCAGCCTCCTCCACAACTACTTCTACTCTACCTCTATAGGAGAACTTAACTGCTGTTGTCAATGCTTTAGAAAACGTCAATGCAAGACTTCATGTTGACCAGAGGCGCTTATACTTCCAAAAGTCTCTTTTCAAGCCAGGAACCAGTGCCAAATGCAACTCTCAGACGATCATTTCTCACCTGACTAAAAATTATAGCGCTTCAAGGGACCCACTAGAGAAACAAGCACCTTTATGGATTGTGCATTCGTTCCCACATAACATTGATCATTGCCTGACATGGGCTCAATTTGAGTTCGAGGGATTGGTTGAAAAAACTTCAACAGAAGTTAATGCCTATCTTTCAAATCCAGAGATTTTATTAATGCTATGATCAGAGCTGGTGATGCTCAGTCAAAGGACACCTTGGAACGTGTTCTTGAGTGCCTTGGGAAGGGAAAATACATGACATTCCAAGATTGCATCACTTGGGAACGCTTAAGGTTTGAAGATTATTCTGTTGATCGGGTGCAGTAATTGATCTTCACTTTCCCTGAAGATCCAAGTCACCTCTATTTTGTCGTGGCAGGATCAATATTACGAGTGAAGACTTTTGAAATCTCAGTTCCTGAGTGGGTGAAACGTCCTAAGGCTTTGACCGAGGTTGTAAAGAAGGTGATTGTGCTAGAGTTTAAGCCGAGAGAAGATGTGAAAATTGAGACAGAGGAATCAACAACCTCAGCTAATGCAAGAGCCACATTAGAGGCGAGAAAATGAGTTGGAAAAGTTTCCATCACTACATTTAAATCTAGGGCTGTCATGGGTTTTTTCTCCTTGCTGCAAATGGTTTATTGGAGTTTTTCATTGCCATCAATGTCTTCAAGCTTTACTATGGGGATGATTGGGAGGAGCTTTTTGAGTTTATAACTGGTTATGGACTTGGAGGATCTTCCATGGCTCCTTATGGCAGAATTGGAGGAAATACCTGCACCAAAGTTGTTGATGTTGTTGCCAGTCTGGTTGAAGAGATTGAAAGGAACATTCATGAGGATGAACCAAGAAATTCTGATGTGATTGTTGATAATGTTGGTGATATAGCTGACATTTTATCTAATCTTTTCAACTCCGAGTCCTCTTGTGCTGCTTTAGTTGTTGCTTCCATCTCCTCTTTTGGAATCAATTATGAATTAACTCCAAGGTCATATCCTCCTAGTCAGTTTTGTAGATACCACTGCTTATTTGATAATCACCTTATCTGCAACTGATTTCTTCAAAATTAAAGCTGTGATTGAAATTGAGCTATCACTAAAGAATCAACTCATCATCTCCACTGTTTTGATGATTGTTGGAATTGCCATTGATAGTTGGATGGCTCCCCCATCTTCCTTTACCATCTTCAACTTCAGAACCCAGGAAGTTGTCGAGAATTGGCAACTCTTTTTGTGTGTTGTTGTTGGTCTCTGGGCTGGACTTATTATGGGATTGGTAGTAGAGTATTATACCAGCAATGTGTACAGCCCCATTCAAGAAGATTTTGATTCCTGCCCAACTGGAGCTGCCACTAATGCTGTTTTTAGGCTTGCGATGGGATACAAATCTGTCATTATTCCTATCCTTGCTCTGGCGATCAACATTTTTGCTAGGTTCTCTTTGGTAACTAAGTATGGTATTGTTGTAGCTGCCCTCGAAATATTGAGCACCATTGCCACTAGGTTGACAATCAATGGATACAGTCCCATCAGTGACCATGCCAGAGGTATTGCTGAGATGGCCGGCATGAACCCTAAAATTCGAGAAAGACCTCATGCCCTTAACATTGTTGGAATTAGGGGTGTTAAAAAAAAACCGACCAACTGATTAAACCGAAAAAACCAAAAAAAAATTAACCGAAAAAACCAAACCGATAGAAAAAACCAAATAAACTGATTAAAAAATAAAAAAACCACCCGGTCCGGTTTGGTTCCGGTTTAAAAAAGCTTAAACCGATTGAACCGGACCAAACCGAACCGGTTTAAAAAAAAGTATAAGAAGAACAATTCCTAACCCTAAATCACTTCCCCCCTTAACAGTGTCA
>Ga0307518_10004315_pt1 | contig 10196 bp, 10 predicted proteins | sample 25_EM_MG_FD_203889 | JGI IMG/M metagenome (GOLD analysis project Ga0307518, IMG submission 203889) | Populus trichocarpa ectomycorrhiza microbial communities from riparian zone in the Pacific Northwest, United States - 25_EM | ecosystem: Host-associated > Plants > Roots > Unclassified | place...
ACAACAGAGGAAGATGGACATGGCAAGTATCTGGGAGGAAGGGACCATAGGCTGAGGGCTCAGGGGACACAGAGACGACCAGAGATGACTTCTCAATCTTGACAATAGACCTAAGACAACCAAAGTATGTCCTTGATGCAGGACTGATGAGGAGAACGCGCTGACCGAGAACAAGGGGGACTGAGGGAGCAGGCTGGGAAGATATGTGCCAGGCAGTGCACGGGAACTCTGGGAGAGGCTGTCCTAAGAGCAGGACATAGTGGAGATCTGCAGCAATAGCGGAGAAATGATCCAGAGAAAATATGGACTCCATAGTGAGTGATGAGACGAACATCTGGATTGTGGGGGGAATATCTCCGTGGGAAATGAACAGATCCACGTCGGAACTTGACAGGCAGATAGACCACACTCCAGGCTCTCTGACGGTATAGTCACGTGCATGATAGCTTTGGAAACAGTGGAGCTATTCAAAATATCGGAATGCCGGCACTGGGCGCCTAAAAATGACATTTGAGTGCTAACGTTGTTTCTTCTCTTCTTTCCTTCATTTCTCCATCAATTCTTCAGCTTCTTTGCTTGTTCTGGTATGGGAGTTGGACTGCAGTAGATTGCATTCCTTTCTCATACCATACTGGACATTATTCCTTCAGTTTCTTCTGCTTCTTGGTGGTTCTTGTGCGAGTGATGACTGTCAGCGTTGGCAGTCATCTCTTGCATCAGGATAGTCTTCTTGTGCGATAGATGGCTACGATGAGGCTCCGTTGTGCTCATCCTTCGCACCAGGATCGTTTGATATTGACGTTATCTTCCATGTTCACTGTACCAAACCTGTTTGGTGCGTGACAGCGACAGGGTTTGATGCAGTATCATTGGAGAAGGTAGTCGTGGGTCTCAATATGTGCGGTGGTCCCTCAATCGCAGTACCAATCCGTTCCAATTGAAGAATGCGACCACCGACTCCCGCTCCTGCCCCACCACTGCGACGAGGTTGTAGAGACTCAGAGGTTGAGTAGCTGGGGGGCTGATCCGATGTAGTGCGTGCTTTGTGTTTCTTCTGCAACGCATCTTCAGTATCGTCCCGACGCCGCTTTTGTCTCGGGGCTTTCTTCAATGGCGAATGAGCGGGTATGAAATAGATGACTCAGGCAGAGGGAAAGAAACAATGGAGGACAAAATTTTAGTGCATCGCAGATCTGATGGCTAGTGCATTGCCAAGAATGCGCAGCCGAGAACACGCAGGTCAGGATACTCAGAAGTATAGATCACCGTATGTACATAGATGCGAATACAAATGCTACAGTAACTGTGATATCAAGCCAGAAATCTTGGACGTTTGGACAAATTAGAAATGGGGAAGTCACCTGCACTCCGAACCATATCATCGTGTATACGTTTCTTTCCAGCATCCTGTAGATTACTAGCACGTTTCACTGGAAGGGAAAGGTTTTGGGAGGCCTCCCATAGAGCATTCTTCTCGGCTTGTTTGGTCAAATGCTCGTTCTCTATTTCAGGAGGGTCCTCCGGTGGCATGTGACTGAGGAATATCTCAGTTTTTTCCAGCAAGGTGTCGATGTCGACCCCGTCCTGAGAGCCGTATTTCTCTTGGAAAATCTCCCACCAATCTTGAGCAAGGGGAATGAGGTCACGGAAGTACGGGGACACAGAGTCCTCTAGAACCTTGGGACTGCTCTCCAAAACAAAAGCAACTTTTGAATTTCTGGCCACCCGGAGGTTTTCAATGGCACCCTCGCTCCATTCGCCAAGTATCGAGGACTCAAAGTCAAAATTTTGCCTCTCCCGTCCCAATGGTCCATCATACAAGATCATGATCCAAATGAGGACGTAAAAAAGAGATTCAATGTTGTCCGCTAGTGTATGCTTGATCTTGAAGTCGCCACCGTGAATTTGGACAGAAGCGACATCATCCGCCTTGTAGATATGCCCACCTTTCGGCTTCTTTCAAAGCGCACTGGAGATTTGCTCAAGAAGTTTTATGGAAAGAAATGGGATGGTGCCCTAGTTTAATGTTAGTGGTTCAATCCAAGGCAACAAAAACCATGCTCATCATACCACCAACACTGTACTCCGCTCAGAGGGTAATCTCGACTGCGAACTCCCAATCTATAAGGATGCCGCAAACTCCGTCTGGCGCATCATATATCATAATGTTGAATGGGCTGGCATCACGATGAAGAACCTTGTGCTTCTGTACTGTTTCCTTTTGAACTAAATCTTACATTAGTCTTCAGGATTTCATGACGAAAACCGTGCTTACCGACAAGAATGTCTCTGATGCAGGTAATCAGTTCACGCTTTGTCCAGAATTTTGTGAAAGGCTGTCCACGCGGGCTCATAACCATTTGGACATGCGTTCTTTTCCCTTTCATCGATGCCTGGCATGCTTCTGTCCGATATCGCGAAGTAGTGTAGACAATATTGGGCTCGATTTCCACCTCCCAACTGTCTATCAGAGTAGGAACACCAGGCGTCCCCATTATGAGCTTCATCATATCCGCTTCCTGCAATGGGTTTTCCACCCAATGGTCCTTGATAATATACATTTGCCCATCACGTATGGCAAGATAAATCACCGTGCCTCGCCCTAAAAACCCACCTGATGAAAATAAAACCTCCATGATTTCATATGTAATGTTGCGAACCCGGATCTCTCCAATCGGACCCTGATGACCATCGGAGACACTGACTGGATCGAGGACTGGATCAATGAGAGGAGGGTTGGTATACACCCTGACAGGTAGAGTGCAAGCAGGTACATCGACTGCCATCATAACCTCAACATGATTGGGGGGAGTCGCAGGCTGCAATCAGGGTGTAGGTAAGCTTGGTTCTGGATGAGAGATGAGGCCATGTCCATCCTTCAACTCCTTGGAATCTGGGTTATCGGCACATGTCAACCCATACATCACTTTGCATGGTGAGATGTGTAAGAGGTAGACTGGCCTCACTATTACAGTGGGGTCAAACCCTATGCAAAGACGGGGGCTAAACATGACGGTTGCGAGAATGGTAACCAAATTGGATGGATTGCGATGGATGTCGAATGGTGGAGAAATGGAACAACCAGAGCGATCGTAAAAGTGAACACGCAATTGCTCACCCGTAATAGATAAGGCCAACACAAAACGCCTCCAGGGTTGATTGAGGAAAACAAGATACGCCTTGGTGTGGAGTGGTGTCCAAACTTGGCTGCTATACTCGGTGATGACTTTGGGGCTCATCCATGATATGGAGTCTAAGGGAAGATCTACTTTTTGGATGAAAATGCATCCAACCTGCAATAAAAAGCGAACATACCTGATTTTTCAATGAGAATCATATCGGGCTTACAATGATAAGCACCAGCTCCCTCAACATTGCCGGGCATACAGCGAGTGCTGTATGAACCCAACCAATAACGCTCGGCAACAGATGAACTGTGTGAGTGTGCTTCTGCTGTGAGAGCTGGCCGAATAGCTTGCGCAATTGCATTGAAAAGTGCTGAAAGGTGGATCTCTTGCCATCCACTCTTGCTATCTGCGTCTGAAGGTGGCGTGGCATCCTTGGGTAAGGGCCAGTTCCAAGTGTTGTTGTAGAGTGGGATGTTGTGATCGTTCGGGTACTTCTGGGAGATCCTGGGGTGATGCCTTGATATTGTGCTCCATGGAACTGTCAACTTGTCTGGAGACGGAATATCGATGGCAGCGAAACCTGAAAAGATCCTGTCCAAAAGGAATCCAAGGCATTTGTCACGAGAAGTGTTGGCGTTGGTGTCAACGATGATTGCTCCTTGAAGTTCTTGAGTTGTGATCCTGTCCATCGTCGCTACAGAGCGACCACCCTTAGGCACAGGATAAGACCCTAATTTGTGTATTGCGTCTATGGTATGGAACCTTTTGTCTAACATAGAGAATTGAGGAGATGGAGTGAAGAATGAATGTACTGAAAATGTACCCGAAGTTTCTCATCCACGGCCTACTCCGCTATTTATAACAACAAAGGAAAGTAACTATTCTTATCAAAATACTTGTTAAGGAAAAATTCCTGGGAATGTTCGAAACTGTTGGAAGCAGTGAGGTGCACATCTGCATGTTGGCCAAAACGCAGGATGAGGTTTGCATAAGCCCTGATCTGGGAAACTGGAATAACATCTCCCAGGCGCTGTCCACTCGAGCGCAGAGCTCTCTTGAGAACGTGAAGCTGAGTTGCCGGATCCCATTGAGCGCCTGCTTGTGGGACAATATCAAAACGCTGCATATAACACAAAAAGTGATCAGCCCAAGACCATCGCTCGCGGGGTTGGCCCAAGGGTTGCATGATGAGATGAAGCTGTGCAACAGAGTGTCCTAATCAGAGATGACATATGAATTGAATCCACAGAAATATAAGATGATACCAAACCTTGAAGGCCACTAGCAGGCCAGACCTTCGCACTATTGGTATTCACAACTACCAAATCATAGCATCCATATGGCCAGCTGCCATCAGGTGGGCAAGCAAGAATGGTTTTTGCAGGTAAAATAGTGTTGGTGTGAATGTCTGTCACCTGTAAGCGCAACTTGAACCAAACTTGGACGTTTTTGAATGGGAGCTCAGCATTCTCCGGGGATCTACAAGGCCCCCCACTGATGGGGTGCACTGAATCCACTCTGTGGACCTTCTCATAACAGAGACGGTGAGAGCTGCTCGCAGGTCTGGAAGACCAAACTGCTCAGCAACTTCATCTATTGAGATGCGATGGATGCTTGGGTCATAAGCGAGGTTAAACGCAACACAATTTACCGAAAATGCATGACAAGGAAGGGGGATAATGTCCGGTGGTGAAGAAACTAGCTGAAGTGAACACACGAAATAATCTGTGACAGGCCACAAGCTGACATGTGGATTGCTCTCCTCGTGTTCATCGGCTGTGCCAGTGGCCATATCCCTCCGTAGTGCTGGGTCTTTCAAGAACATTGCAATATCAAAGTTCCTACACTTCTCCAGGCGATCAAGCTGTCGGCAAATTTGAGGATCATAATTATTGTTGTTACTGGCTCGTGCAGGGTCCTTGATCTGTTCGATGTGGGCATGCTCAGTGAGGTCAGCAGACCACTGAATGGGGACACCAGCCCTCAGAATGCTTGGCACCACGCTTTGCATTAGTTCGAGCTTGGGGATGTGCCAGTTATTGATTGGCTTATTGGCCTTCCCACGATGTAGGCCAGCGTCGAGTATAGAGTCCTTGTGTGAATGGAATTCACGGAGCGCGGAGTTAATGACTTCAATGTCCCTGTCCATAATGCGATATGCTTGTATGCGATAACAAAAATCCATCAGAGCCCGGACTGCAACAATAACATCATGAGGGGCACGTCCGGAAATGACCCCAACAATAAAACGTTGCATGTCTCGGAGAGTTCGACCCGTCACCTGCTTGAGCGATGAGATCCCTTCTTTGAAATGGCAGAAACCCGTGATGGGTTGAAGGACGGAGAATCTGAAGTCGACCTCGGCAGGGCCCAACGCATTGATACACCACTTGCTATCGTGATCCCCAAACTTCTTGTGGAAGTGATGGAGTATCTCCGGATTGAAGAAGCTACTAGGACAGGACAGGGGGACATCACGCCAAAACAGTAAATGGACACCATTCAGACGAAACTTCTGCGCTTTGTGGAAGTAGGCTTCAATATCACTAGGGTCAGCTTTTGATGCTGCAGCTGCAAGTTGAGCGAGAGTAGTCGAGGATGTGCATGGTTCATGCCGGAAGTCATCGCCAAATTCTTTGTACATGGCCATCGTGATGGGAGACATCTTCCCGCCGACAGCAGCTAGCATAGCAGCTTCAGGTGTGTCGACAATATAGCTGGCAATTGGAGTGAAGCAATACTGGCTGTAGCCCCATGGATCTGACAACATTACCCCTAATTTAGCGGCTTGTTTGAGGGGCTCTAACACAATATCAAGGCACTGATGAATGAGACGGGCCTCGAGCACACCCTTCATCCGCTTATTATTGTGAACAAACTTTGGGACTGGAAGGAGAGTGGCAAGGAGAAAGGTGTGAGAGGAAAGCTTGAGCCGGGTCTCCATTTTAATATTTGCAAGGCTGATCAGCAACAGATGTGCAACACGATTGCCTGTCAAGACCGAAATATTCGTTTTGTCCAATGAAAGTATTGTTCCGAGCAAGGTTGCACCTGTGGGGAGCTGTGACTTTGGCACATTAATGCGGCAGAGCACATCAAAGCAGAGAAGACTCACCTGCATAGACCATGCATCTTCTCCCGACATCCATTCTGTGTAGATCTGATAGAGGCGTGCCGCTGAGTCGTATAAACAATATGGGGAAAAGTCCATTGCATTTTGAAAGCCAGGATTGTTGAAGAGCGACTGGACAAGTTCGAAAGTGTCTCGCCAGTAGAGTAAGACAGGCTGTTTTGTCGGGTGCGATGTCAGTATCTCCCGGGACTTCCAGCGTGGCCTGCTGGGCAGCAACTCAGCTCGGCCTCGAAGCTTGTTGGCTGTCCGGAAGGACAAAGGTAATGCTTTGATCTTACATTATTGTGAGTAGTGTAGTTGGTAATCAAGTAAGAAAAACGTACCAGACTAAGGGATAAAAAGGTGTTGATCGTGCCCATGCTCAGGCCGGAGTGAAGAAGCCACGACCCCAGTTCCCAATCCCCTCTGGAAGCAAAGGGATAATAAATGTTCGAAGTCCTTTGGTTGCTGAATTCATCTGTGTCAAACTTGTCGATAAAAGTAGAACCCCCATTATACGTCTGTGCGGCACCTGGAAAGTAGTCGATGGAACTAGCCTGAAAATTCTCGTCTTGATGCCCGTCGAGCATCTGTTCATCACCGCCAACCCTTGATTCATAAGATTTGTCTCTCCCTCCAGGTGGTTCGTCGATGGATGTGGTGTGCAAGTCGTTGGAGCCATGGTGACTCTCACTGAGTAGATCTTCTCAAATATGGACTAGATCGTCGAACCAAGTGGAACAGCCAGATTTCGGCTGGCCCATATGCCTTGAGATGGCGTCATGGCTGGCAAATCCGCTCTTCCCACAATTTGGACAGCGCATGAAGAGGATAATGGTAGTAGTGGGGTTGGTTAGTGTAGCATCAGGTTTGCCAGCCAGCTTTTCAAATTCCCCCCCGAAATCTACTTTATGTACATTCTCAAAACCAGGGAAACACCGCCACTGTGTCACAATCCACCTGCAAAGCATACTTACCGCCCAGCAACCAGTTAATTGGGGGTCGAAAAAAGAACTTCACAGATGTGGAATAAACGCCGACAACTGCGGTGATTCCCAGGCACACAGGCCTAAGACTTGGAAGAATTCAACCTCGCTCCCAGGGAATATGTTCAAACATTCCTTGACCATGCCGATTTCAAGCTGGAGGGCTCATTATCTGCAACCAAAGGACGTGCTAAACTCTCATTTCCCAGAGGGACAGCAACCCAAATCAGGCCCTAGGTTCTTGGACAAGGTTTACATGGGATATTGTGGCGAGAAGAGTCCACAGATGCAAGATGTGAGTAAACATTTAATGAATAGTCTATAATCTAATACATTATTGGCCAAAGTCACAGGAGTCCATGCTGTAGAAACCAAGGAAGCGTCGTTAGTCCTCGCAATCGTTTATGCTCAACGTGAGGTTCATCACGCAGAAGAGCTGCTTGCGGAATGCCTCGTTTGGGAGCATGAGAAGATAGCCGATCTCCATCGCTTCAAAGCAAAGGAGAGGCAGGGCTCTGTCGATAACTTGGATCTTGACATAGGGTGGATCAGGGCGGCATTCAATAATCATGGACGAAGCCAATCTAGTGCCCTGCTATCTATATCAACTCCCTCTTCACCACGAGAGGTGCCAGATGAACACGGTAAGTCATTTGCATTCTTGGTATTCAGCCTGAGCTGACATTAGCAGGCGGCACCCTTACACAACTTGTCACTGGAAACCATTCGCTCTCAGTTAAACTCAACTAAGTTTGGCATGCTTGATGCATAGTACTAATGTGAATGGTGTAAAAATGTACAATTTTGTTACTTGTCTATTTTGTGTAGTGACCTGAGGTAATCACACTGAGTTATTTCAAGTCGCGAAATGGGCAGTCTGGTGTGTAAACTGTGCTGTACTATCCTAATTTCTGGCTGTCACTGTTCAGTTCTGTGATATAGTGTAGATTGATCTCAATTGAATTGCTGTGAAACTGGGGCTATCTGGGCTTCCTGTGATGTTGTGATGTACTGTGGGAGTATAACAAAATCTATGACAAACTGTCATCCACTGGCACATTTTTGGGGATTTGCTGATGTATGTCATATGCCTCACCATGCTTTCTTGCCTATGCCCCATACTATGCTCTATGCCCCATGCTTCCTTGTCTATCCCCCCTATGCCAGTCTTCCCAGCTCTTTTTGTTGTCCCACCCTCTTTGTTTGCAATCGGGGACGATTGCATTTCATGTCGCCTGTGGATGTCACGCACCAAACAGGTTTGGTACAGTGAACATGGAAGATAATGTCAATATTAAATGATCCTGATGCGAAGGATGAGCATGACGGAGCCTCATCATAGCCATCTATTGCACAAGAACCACCAAGAAGCAGAAGAAACTGAAGGAATAACATCCATTATGGTATGAGAAAGGAATGCAATCTACTGCAGTCCAACTCCCATACCAGAACGAGCAAAGAAGCTAAAGAATTGATGGAGAAACAAAGGAAAGAAGAGAAGAAACAATGTTAGTGCTCAAATGTCATTTTTAGGCACCCAGTGCTGGCATTCCGATATTTTGAATAGCTCCATCATTTCCAAAGCTATCAGGCACGTGACTATACCGTCAGAGAGCCTAGAGCATGGTCTATCTGCCTGTCAAGTTCCGACGTGGATCCATTCATTTCCCACAGAGATATTCCCCCTGCAATCCAGACATTCGTCTCATCAGTCACTATGGAGTCTGTATTTTCTCTGGATCATTTCTCCACTATTGCTGCAGATCTCCACTATGTCCTGCTCTTAGGACAGCCTCTCCCAGAGTTCCCATACACTGCCTGGCACATATCTTCCCAGCCTGCTCCCTCAGTTCCCCTCATTCTCGGTCAGCGCGTTCTTGTTACGACCATGCCCAACTCCAGGTCTTATCCGGTTACTCCGGTCGCATCGCAGCTCTGCAGCTCAACTCCGGTCGTTCTCACTTACTCCGGTCACGGTCGCGCAGTTATACTTCCGTTAAGTACGACCCTTGGTCTAATCCCTGTACAGTCCTTACTACACCTCGCCGTCTACCCTGCCTTGACGTGAGTTCTCCGTGTACTCGATATATCTCCTACCTTGTATCATTTTCACCGGACCTGACCTAGTCCCAACTCCGGTCGTCCCTTGTCCACCTTTAAGGCTGTTTACTTGTCACCGTAAATACTCGTCCCTAGTTCTTACTTAGTATAAGTACTCTGTAGTTATTCTGTATACCTCAGTCTGAAATCAACCATAGTCACTACTCCAGTTTCTGTCTGTCTCCGTCTCCGTCTCCATTTCCGTCTCTAGCCTCTTGACTGGAACCTACGCAAGGGATCAACGCTCGTTGTCCTTAGTCGTTGAATCCAAGCGGTCACCAACTCCGGCCGGACTAACTCCTTGTCCAGCCCCCTGCCCTTGTCCTTCGTCCGCTTTCGTCCGGACTTGACCGGACCCCCTACCGGAGTAGACCCAGACTTAACAGTTCTCCTCGTCAGTCCTGCATCAAGGACGTACTTTGGTCATCTTAGGTCTATTGTCAAGATTGAAAAGTCATCTCTGGTCGTCTCTGTGTCCCCTGAGCCCTCAGCCTATGGTCCCTTCCTCCCAGATACTTGCCATGTCCATCTTCCTCTGTCATTCATCTCACTTCCCTGGATGCGTCGAATTCAGTACTCTATCCAGGACATTATTCCTTCAGTTTCTTCTGCTTCTTGGCAGTTCTTGTGCGATAGATGGCTATGATGAGGCTCCATCATGCTCATCCTTCACATCAGGATCATTTGATATTGATGTTATCTTCCATGTTCACTGTACCAAACCTGTTTGGTGCATGACATCACGTGACCTCAGGGCTAACTAAACCCCCTGTTGCTTAGGCAGTGCACAATTACAGGAAAACATGACCAAGCCGGGATTTGAACCCAGGACCTCCTGGCATATACCCAGGTGCTCTAACCACTGAGCTA
>Ga0307518_10004317_pt1 | contig 10195 bp, 8 predicted proteins | sample 25_EM_MG_FD_203889 | JGI IMG/M metagenome (GOLD analysis project Ga0307518, IMG submission 203889) | Populus trichocarpa ectomycorrhiza microbial communities from riparian zone in the Pacific Northwest, United States - 25_EM | ecosystem: Host-associated > Plants > Roots > Unclassified | place...
CCAAGGGGAAGGCTCGTATGGAGGGCAAGGACTATGTGATGCAGGACGGGGATGTGGTGGAGTTCCGCTTCAACGTGTAATTTCTTGATTGCTGTACGTTAATGTGATTCTTTTGACGTGCGAGTTGGGGTCGGGTCCCTCGCGGACTCGGCCCCTTCGTCGTTCCCGTGCCGGCTTGGCGCTGGCCCTTGGTGTGCCTCGTGGGTGGTGCCCGTGTTGTTGGGTGAGCGAGACGGTTCTTGGCGGCGCCGGCACAGCGACTGTGCCGGACTGGCGCTGGATCGCCGCGCTGATCGATGACGCGATGCGAAGGGATTGGCACCGTCTCTTCTGTCCGGCCCGATCCACCGGGACAGGACGCTCGAAGTGAACAGCCGGTCACCCATACTGGATAACCTTGGGCGGACCGGGCATCGAGCTCTCGGCGCCGGCCGGGTTCAGCCCTCTTCCCCGGTGGCCGGGGTCCTGGTCGCGCAGGCGCTCGCCTCCGTGGGGGAGCCGGTGTCCCCGGCCCGCGCGGGGCTCGCCTTCTGCGCCGCGATCAGGCCCTTGTACCAGTGGAAGCTGCTCTTCGGCGTGCGGTGCTGGGTCGCGTAGTCGACGTGGATGATGCCGAAGCGCTTGCTGTAGCCGTACGCCCACTCGAAGTTGTCGAGGAGCGACCACACGTAGTAGCCGCGGACGTTCACGCCTGCCTCGACGGCACGGGCGACGGCGTGGGTGTGACCGGACAGATAGGCGATCCGGTCGGTGTCGTGGACACGGCCGTCGGCGGACTGGGTGTCGGCCTCGGCCGATCCGTTCTCCGTGATGAACACGGGCGGCAGGTCCGTCCCGTACCGGCGCCGGAGCGAGACCAGGAGTTCCTCCAGTGTGTCCGGTGCGACCGACCAGCCCATCTCGGTGCGGCGCGCGCCGGGCAGCGGTTCCCCTGTGAACGCGTTGTCCATGGCGGTACGACGGGCGGGGTCGGGTTCGCGGTACGCGGCGGCGCGCACCACGGCGGGTGTGTAGTAGTTGATGCCCAGGAAGTCCATCGGTGCCGAGATGACGGCCAGGTCGCCTTCCCTGCGGAAGGTCTGCTGCCGGATCAGCTCGGCCCAGGTCTCGTCCTCCGACTCCGGGTAGCGGGCCCGCAGTAGCGGCTCAGTCCAGATCAGGTTGTGCTGGGTCTCCGCGCGCACCGCCGCCGCGGCGTCCTCGGCGGAGCCGGTGGCGGGGATGACATGGTCCAGGTTGAGGGTGATGCCCACCTCGCGGACTCCTTCGGCCCGCAGCGCCGTGAGGGCGAGTCCGTGGCCGACGAGGAGGTGGTGCGCGGCGGCGAGTGCGGGAGTGCCCTCGGCCGCGCCGGGGGCGTGGTGGCCGTCCCCGTAGCCGAGGAAGGCGCTGCACCACGGCTCGTTGAGGGTGATCCACCGGGGTACCTGGTCGCCGAGGGCGGCACCGAGATGGCCGGCGTACTCGGCGAACCGCTCGGCCGTCTCGCGTAGCCGCCAGCCGCCGCGGTCCTCCAGGGCCTGGGGCAGGTCCCAGTGGTACAGGGTGACTGCGGGTTCGATGCCGTTCTCCAGCAGGGTGTCGATCAGCCGGGTGTAGAAGTCGAGCCCCTTGGGGTTCATCGGGCCCGCACCCGTGGGCTGGATCCGCGGCCAGGCGATCGAGAACCGGTAGGAGTGGACGCCGAGTTCGCGCAACAGGGCGATGTCCTCGGGGAAACGGTGGTAGTGGTCGCAGGCCACGTCCCCCGTGTCGCCGCGGTGCACTCGGCCGGGGGTCCGGGCGAAGGTGTCCCAGATCGACGGGCCCCGGCCGTCCGTACTGACCGCGCCTTCGATCTGGTAGGCGGCGGTGGCGGCCCCGAGGACGAATGCGGGCGGCAGCGAGGGGAACGACATTTTACTAAACCTCGACTTAACTGGTGGATCAGGATACAGACAACGTTGTCACGCGTTCGGTGCAGTGGTCAATGGCCCGGCCACGACCACCCCGAAGCCACATCGTCGCCCGCGCCACCGCGCCGACACTGTTCAGCGTGGGCCTGATGGACCCGATCTGTCCGCCGGCCACGGTGTACGCGGCGTACACCGCATACACCGGCGAGCGGGACATCCGCGTGTGGCGGTACGCCGACCAGGGTGGCTACGGCTCGACCCCGCCTGAGCACCTGGCCTGGCTGCGCGACCGGGGGCTGGCGGCCGGTACCGGCTCCTGACGGCACGGTGCCGAGGACCTGGCCGCCGCCCGGAGCCGTCGGCGCGGGCCGCGGCCAGGCCGGGTGCTACGTCAGCGGCGGTGCCGTCGACCCTCGTGGGGTGAGCGAGGGAGTGGCGACCTGGCGGGAGGCGGGTTCTTCACCGTCGATGACCGCGAACAGGGTCCGCGCCACGTCGGCGCCGAACCCGTGCACGTCGTGGCTCATCGCGGACAGCGGCGGGTGGGTCAGCCGGCACAACTGGGAGTCGTCCCAGGCGAGCAGGGAGAGGTCACGCGGCACCGACAGGCCCAGTTCCGCGGCGACGGCGGTCCCGGCGACGGCCATGATGTCGTTGTCGTAGAGGATGGCCGTGGGCCGCTCGGCCATGAGCATCAGGGAACGGGTGGCGCGGGCCCCCTCCTCGCCCTCGTAACCCGTGGCGATCTGAAGGTCGTCGGCCAGGCCCAGTTCGCGCGTGGCCTCGGTGAACGCCTTCGCGCGGATGGCGCTGTGGCCGAGTCCGGCGGGCCCGCCGACGCGTGCGATGCGGCGGTGGCCGAGGGCCGCCAGATACCGCACGGCCTCTGTGGCGGCGGTGGCGTCGTCCGTCCACACCGAGGTGAAGCCGCCCGTCAGCGACGGGTGGCCGACTGCCACCGCGGGGAGTCCGATGGCCCGCAGCGCGGGCGCACGGGGGTCGTTCTCGCGGAAGTCGACCAGGATCGATCCGCCTACCTGGCGCCCTTGCCACCACCGCCGCTGGAGCGTGATCTCCTCGTCCGCGTCCCGCACCAGATGCAGCAGGAGCGAGCAGGACCGCTCGGCCAGCACGCTCTCCACCCCGGAGATGAACTCCATGTAGAAGGGCTCCAGGCCGAGCAGTCGGGCCGGCCGGCAGATGGCGAGGCCGATGGTGTCCACCCTGGTGCCGGACGACAGGCCGCGGGCCCGGACGTTGGGGGTCCAGCCCAGGTCCCGGGCCGCTTGGAAGATGCGGTCCCGGGTGGCGTCGGACACCCCGGGCCTGTCGTTGAAGGCGAGCGACACCGCTCCCTTCGACACGCCGGCCCGGGCCGCGACGTCCTTGATGGTGACGCGTTGAGTGGGTGCTGCGCTCATGCCGGTTCCACGCAGAAGATGGCCGCGCGGGCCGCTGAGGCGTCGGGCTCGGACCAGCCGCCCACCCGGATCCTGGTCTCCTCACCGGGGAGCAGAGTGACAAGACCTGTGTCGGCCAGTGCGTCGGGGGCGAGGCGGTCGGGTTGTAGGAGGAGGTCTCGTACGAGGGTTTGTGCTGTGACCACGACATCGACTGTATCCGCAGCGCCGGCGACCGGTTCCACCCGCACGTCGAACTCCGGACGGGGGTAGGGGAACTCGCGGTCCGGCACGGGGAAGTGCACGGCGCGCAGTCCGTCCACGTCCGCGACCAGGAACTCTCCGTCCTGATCGAGGCCGAGTGCGTCCACGGGCAGCGGTGCCCGTACTGCGTCACGCGCCGCCACCTCCACGGTGAGTGGTACCCGGGCCTTCACCGTCCCGTCGGCGGTCGTCTGGCGTACGGTGACCTCGGCCCGCCAGGGGGTGGCCGACTGGTTGACCAGCCCGAGCACGACCCCCTCCGGGGCGGGCTGGAGGGTGAGCAGCCGGTCGGCGTACAGGCGCCGCAGCTCGTGGTGAAGCGGCTTGAGCCGGCCGTCCGAGTCGATGGCGGCCCAGGAACTGACCGGCCAGCAGTCGTTCAGCTGCCATACGATCGTGCCCGCGCAGACCGGCCAGTGGGAGCGCCAGTGCTCGATTCCGGCGGCGATCGCCCGTGCCTGGATCACCTGGGTCAGATAGTGCCAGCGGTCGAAGTCGCCTTCGGGGAGCGCGAAGTGGCGGGCCACCCCGCGGTTCAGCTTGCCGTTGCCGTCCTCGGCCTTCTGATGGTGCAGCATGCCGGGCGAGTCGGGTGCCAGGTCCTCGCCGGGCAGGGCGCGGCGCAGTGTGCCCAGGGCGGGCGGTGCCTGCCAGCCGAACTCGGCGACGAACCGGGGCACGCTGTCGCGGTACTCGGCGAAGTCGAGGCGGTTCCACACATCCCAGGAGTGGTGCGTGCCGTGCGCCGGGTCGTTGGGGTGGTGGTCCCAGGAACCGGACCAGGGGCTGCCCGCCGTGTACGGCCGGGTCGGGTCCAACTCGGCGACGACCCGCGGCAGCAGGCCCAGGTAGTACCCCTCGCCCCAGGAGTCTCCGGCGAGTTCGGGCTCCCAGTTCCAGTCCCTGAAACCCCACAGGTTCTCGTTGTTGCCGTTCCACAGCACCAGGGACGCGTGCGGCATCAGGCGTACGACGTTCTCCCGCGCCTCGGCCTCCACCTCGCCCCGCAGGGGCTGCTCCTCGGGGTAGGCGGAACAGGCGAACAGGAAGTCCTGCCAGACCATCAGACCGAGTTCGTCGCAGATGTCGTAGAAGGCTTTGTCCTCGTAGATGCCGCCGCCCCAGACGCGGACGAGGTCAATGTTGGCGTCCGCGGCCTGGCTGAGGCGGTGGCGGTAGCGCTCCGGAGTGACACGGGAGGGCAGGACGTCGTCGGGGATCCAGTTCACGCCGCGTACGAAGAGGCGCACCCCGTTGACGACCAAGGTGAAGCCGGTGCCGTGTTCGTCGGCGGTGCGGTCCAGTTCGATCGTCCGGAAGCCGATCCGGCGTTGCCAGGTGTCCAGCACGCTGTCGCCGTCGGCGAGGGTGACCGTCAGGTCGTACAGCGGTTGTTCTCCGTGGCCGCGCGGCCACCACAGCTCCGGCTCGGGGACGTCCAGGACGAGGGTCGCCTCGGTGCCCTCGACGGTGATCTCGGTGTCGACGCCGGCCGCCGAGGCCCGCACGGTCAGTGGGCATCCGGTGCCGGTGGCGGTGCGCTCCAGGGTGAGGTGGGCCTCCACCCGGCCGTGCGTCCCGGTGACCGTGACCGCGGGCCGGACCCGGTCGATCCGGGCGGTCGACCAGTGCTCCAGGCGGACCGGCCGCCACATGCCGGCGGTGACGACGGTGGGGCCCCAGTCCCAGCCGAAGCTGCACGCCATCTTGCGGATGTACTGGGACGGTTCGGGATAGACGTTGGGCCGGTCGCCGACCGCCTTGCGTACCGCCTCCGCCTCCTCGCGGGCCGGGGCGAAGAGCACCTGGAGCTCGCCGCCGCGGCCGGTGACGTCGAACCGGTAGGAGCGGTGCATGTTGCGGGTCCGGCCGAGCACCTCCCCGTCCACGACGATCTCGGCCGCGGTGTCCAGGCCGTCGAAGACCAGGTCCGTGCGCTCGTGGGCGGTCTCGGTGGTGAGCCGGGTGGTGTACGTCCAGGCACGGTCGCCGACCCAGGCCACCTCGTGCTCGTTGGTGCCGATGAAAGGGTCCGGGATGAGCCCCGCGCCCAGGAGGTCGGTGTGCACACAGCCCGGTACCCGGGCAGGCAGCATTTCGTCCCCATGGCGCAGCCCCCACCCGTCGCTGAGCAGGGTGACGTCCTTCATGTGCGGTTCTCCTCACGGAGGTTGGTTCTGGTGATGGCGCAGGCCAACCTAGCGGCCTGAACAGGCGATGTCCATAAACCGGTCTAGTTGGGCTCGGTATGAGATATATGGATGACTTTGTCTTGCTTTTCCCTCGAGATGTGCGTCGAGTTCTGAAGTCTTAAGTAACGATTATGTCTCACCAGCTTTACCGGTTCAATCGCACGGTGCCATAGTGCCGACAGCCCAAAGGCGGGCCTGAGCCGCAAAATGTAAGGAGCTGGGCATATGGGGAGGAAGGCGCTGGCCGTCGCCGCACTGATCGCCGTCACGGCGATCACCGCGACGGGATGCACGGGGGCGGCGGCACCGAAGGGCGAGTCGGCTGCCGCGGCGACGGACCCGGGCAGTGTGTCCGGCACCATCACCGTCCTGACGCACCGCACGGACCTGGTGCAGAACGGGACGATGAAGAAGTACGCCGCCGCGTTCAACAAGATCTATCCCAAGGTGACGGTGAAGTTCGAGGGCATCACCGACTACGAGGGCGAGGTCAAGATCCGCATGAACACCGACAACTACGGTGACGTGCTGATGATCCCGAACGCGATCGCCACGAAGGACTACCCCTCGTTCTTCGCCTCCCTCGGCAGCGCCACCGAGCTGAGCAAGAAGTACCGCTTCACCGGCAAGGCGGACGTCGCCGGCAAGGTGTACGGCCTCGCCACCGTGGGCAACGCGGACGGCTTCGTCTACAACAAGGCCGTCTGGAAGAAGGCGGGTATCACCTCCTGGCCCACCAGCCCGCAGGAGTTCCTGACCGACCTCAAGGCCGTCAAGGCCAAGACCGGTGCGGTGCCCTACTACACCAACTTCAAGGACCAGTGGCCGCTGACCGCCGGCACCGCGAGCATCGGCTCGGTCAGCTGCGACGCGCAGGCCAACGACAAGCTGGCCACCTCCACGGCTCCGTGGGCCAAGGGCAGCGACCTCAACGTGATCGACACCCTTCTCTACGACGTCGTCCACGACAAGCTCATCGAGAAGGATCCCTCCACCACCAACTGGGAGAACTCCAAGGGCATGATCGCCCGCGGTGAGATCGCCACCATGCAACTCGGCTCCTGGGCCATCAGCCAGATGCAGGCCGCGGCGAAGACGGCCGGGACGAACCCCGACGACATCGGCTTCATGCCGTTCCCCGCGCAGACGGGCGGCAAGTTCTGCACCATGCTCTCCTCCGACTACCAGGAAGCGGTGAGCATCCACTCCCGGAACAAGACCGCCGCGCGGGCGTGGGTCGACTGGTTCACCGACGAGTCCGATTTCGCACAGAACGAGGGCTCGATCCCGACGCTCAGGTCCGGCGCCCTGCCGGCCACCCTGAAGCCCTTCGAGGACAACGGTGTCACCATGCTCGAACGGTCCGAGGCCAAGAGCACCGAGGTCAACGCCATCGACAACGCCGCCGAGATCGGCCTGGCCAAGCCCGACTACCGGCAGAAGCTGGTCGACATGGCGCGCGGCGTCCAGGGCGGAAGCCTGAAGGACTACTTCGCCGACCTCGACAAGAAGTGGAGCGAGGCGGAGAAGGCCGCGGGCAACTGACGGCGAGCGGTACACGGGCCCGGTGACGGATGTCTGCCGACCGGGCCCGGGCCGCCGACCGCCTCCGTGGACGACCGAAAGGCCGACATGACCCACACCACCCACACCACCCGCACGCCCACCGCACGCGTGGACAAGGAGAGCGCCGGCGCCCGCACGGCGACGAGCGGTTCCCGTCCCGGACGCGGAGCCCTGCGCAGGGCCACCCCGTGGCTGTTCCTGCTGGCCCCGCTGGTCCTGCTGATCACGTTCACCTACGTGCCCGTGGCGAACATGATCTATTACAGCTTCACCGACTGGGACGGCGTCAGCCCGGAGATCCACCTCGTCGGGACCAGCAACTACGTCGAGCTGTTCACCCGGCCCGAACTGTTCCGGGTGTTCTTCGTCAGCTTCTACTACCTGGCCGCGTCCGCCGTGCAGATCGTCATCGCCCTGTACTTCGCGACCGTCCTCAGCTTCGACCTGCGCCTGCGCAACCTCTTCAAGGGAATCCTGTTCTTCCCGTACCTGATCAACGGCGTCGCGATCGGCTTCGTTTTCCTGTATTTCTTCCAGGACGGCGGCACCCTCGACTCGGTGCTGTCGTGGTTCGGTTCGGGCACCGACCACTCCTGGCTCGGCACACCGACCTCCGCGAACGTCTCCCTGGCGGGCGTGTCCGTCTGGCGTTTCACCGGCCTGAACTTCGTGCTCTTCCTGGGCGCGATCCAGTCCATCCCCGGTGAGCTGTACGAGGCGGCCCAGCTCGACGGCGCCACCCGCTGGCACCAGTTCCGGTATCTGATCCTGCCGAGCATCAAGCCCGTGGTCAGCCTGAGCGTGATCCTCGCCGTGTCCGGCTCGCTGTCGGTGTTCGAGATCCCGTACATCATGACCGGTGGTGCCACCGGCACCACGACGTTCGTCATCCAGACCGTGAAGCTCGCATTCCAGTTCAACAAGACGGGTCTGGCCTCCGCAGCCGCCGTCGTCCTGCTCCTGATCATCCTGCTGATCACCTGGATCCAGCGCCGCCTCGTGCCCGACGAGAAGGTAGACCTCGTATGACCACCCACGCGGTGGACGGCCGACGCCCCCGGGGCGTCGGCTCGGTCCTCATCTATCTGTCCCTGACCCTGGCCTCGCTGGTGGTCCTGGTCCCGCTGGCCGTCGTCTTCCTCACCTCGCTGAAGACGGCGAAGGAGGCGACGGACGGAGGCGGCGCGTTCCGGCTTCCGGGCAACTGGCTGAACTTCTCCAACTACGTCACCGCATTCCGCGACGGCCAGATGCTGACGGCGCTCGGGAACACCGCATTCATCCTGCTGTTCTCCATCACCGGCACCGTGATCATCGGTTCGATGACCGCGTACGCCATCGACCGGTTCGACTTCCGTGGCAAGAAGCTGGTCATGGGGCTGTTCCTGGTCGCCACCCTGGTGCCGGGCGTGACCACGCAGGTGGCCACGTTCCAGGTGGTCAACAGCTTCGGTCTCTTCGACACCCGGTGGGCGCCGATCCTGCTCTACATGGGCACCGACATCGTGTCCATCTACATCTTCCTGCAGTTCATCCGCGGCATCCCCGTCTCCCTCGACGAGGCCGCCCGGCTCGACGGCGCGAACGCGCTCACCATCTACTGGCGGATCATCTTCCCGCTGCTCAGGCCGGCGGTCGCCACCGTCGTCATCATCAAGGGCATCACCGTCTACAACGACTTCTACATCCCGTTCCTCTACATGCCCTCCGAGAACCTGGGCACCATGTCCACCGCCCTGTTCCGCTTCAAGGGCCCCTTCGGCGCCCACTGGGAGGACATCTCGGCCGGTGCGATCCTCGTCATCGTGCCCACGCTCGTCGTCTTCCTCTTCCTCCAGCGCTACATCTACAACGGGTTCGCGCGCGGCGCCACGAAGTGATCCGGGCCCGGGAGAACGGTGGCCGGCCTGCTTTCGGTGCTTTCGGCGGCACCGGCCTCACGGGCGGTGTCCCCGGCCATTGACCGCTGGACCGGTTTACGGCTCTGAACACCGCCCTCGCGGGTGGGCGACGGTTCGTCTCCCCGGGGCCGCCCCTGGAAGCGGCGCGGCGACCACAGGTGTCGTGCACGTGGACGACATCAGGGCCGAATGACACTCCCGGCACTGCCAGTATCTCCGCGCAGGATTCCACGGCTCAGACCTCGGGCGGATTGTGCCGCGGTGCCGCTCCCGTGCTGGGACGGTCTATGTCAGAACTGCGTTTCCGCAGGTGGCAGCTCCGTGTCGGGCGTTCCGGTTCAATGTGTAGCTATCCCTTTACTGTACGTTAAATAGTTTCGTCAAACATGCAGGTCAGAAGGGGTCGGGCTCTGATGAGTCCGACCCCTTCTGTGTTCCCGTGCTGACAGGGTGCTGGTTCTTCGGGCCTGGCATCACTCACTGGCACCCCACGTCACCTCTCTTCATTCGTCCCGTGCTGGGAGGAGATGGGCTGGCGACAGTTCGCGGCGAGCTGTGGGCGGGACCTTACGTCTCATAGACCGTGGAGCGGTGTCCGACATGAACGACCCACACGATCAGTTCGCCGTTGTCGATGGTGTAGACGACCCGGTAGTCGCCGATCCGGAGGCGACGGCGATCGGGTTGGGACGCGAGCGCCGTGGTGCTGAATCCGAGCGGGTCACTCTCCAGTTCCGTCAGCTTGGCCAGGATGCGCAGCGCCATGTCGCGGGGGACTTTCCGAAGCTCGGCCTGCGCCTCGGGCCGGAAGACGGTGCGGTACTCACTCACTGCGCGCCAGGGTCTCCTTCATGATGTCCTCGATGGGGACGCCGGCCGCGGGGTTCGCCATCCGCTCGTCGATGATGCGATTGATCTCGCGCTCTTCCCACTGTTGGTACTTGCGCAGGACATCGATCGAGACGACGGCGGCGACT
>Ga0307518_10004318_pt1 | contig 10193 bp, 5 predicted proteins | sample 25_EM_MG_FD_203889 | JGI IMG/M metagenome (GOLD analysis project Ga0307518, IMG submission 203889) | Populus trichocarpa ectomycorrhiza microbial communities from riparian zone in the Pacific Northwest, United States - 25_EM | ecosystem: Host-associated > Plants > Roots > Unclassified | place...
CAGTGACAATAATGTCAAGTGTTTTGTTTTTTTTTTTTTTGACTTTTGGGACATCTTCTTGGCTTCTAGTTTTAGTTTGGTTGGCTAATCCAGACATGGATCTATGTAGTGGTAGTAAAACAAGAAGAGAGAAAGTGTGAGGGACCCCAAGAAAACAATTAATAAAAACCAAGGACGAATCTTGATGAAACCAAAGCTTCTGGGCAATTTCTTCTTTCGTAATCTCCATCATTCTCCTTTGAGAAAGCTTGATAGTAGAAAACAAGCAAAGCAGAGCAAGATAGTGGGGTGTGGACTTTGGTTGTTCAGTGGAGGTGGAGGAGATGACTTGACCTGACAGGCCGACACCCAACACCCAACACTGTTGCTAGGAGGTTTTTTATTCAATTTTTGTTGTAATTTGTAACTCAAAGAAAGGGTATTATTGAGAATTATTAATATAGGTGGTGTTTTAAAGTTTAATAATAATTATTTTTTAAAGATTTTTTTAAAAATTGTATTATAATAATTTTTTTTATTATTTAAAAATTATTTTTAATATTAATATATTAAAATATAAAAAAATATGAATTTTAAAAAAATCATTTTTTAAAATATAAAAACAAACATTCCAATAATATCTCTTTTGTAACTCTAAATTGAAAATAAAGCTACTTGTCTCTATTTCCGTAGCCATATTCTCGAAACACGTTAAATCTTATGTTGTTTTCTTGTTTTCTATCGATAATAGCTGCAGGATTCATAGCAAATTTCCATAGTGTTTCTGTCACTGTTCTTTTCTTTTAAAGAACCAATCTTTTTGTTTGAAATTAAGAATTTGCAACAAACCCAGTAGAGTTTTGGAGAATTTGAAACAAAGCCTTTTTAGTTTTGGTGAATCTGAGATAAACCCAGTTTTTCCTTTTTGTACCTTTTGATGCCATGCATGTTTATTAAAGGCAAGAACTGGAGAATCTGTGGCAGACCCATGTCACTTTCCAGGCTTGGATCTGCTTACTTTGATTGAATTGATTGGAGAAAGATGGATTCTTTTGGGTTTTCAAGGGTGAGGCAATGTTTCTTTTTAGCTTCTATTGTTAAATCAGCTGGTTGTTGATTTGTTTGGTCCTAATTGTGTTTATAGAATATCTAGTATTCAGTGAATTGTGCTGTTTATGCTAATAGAGGCATAATAAAATTTTGAATTGCTTGATAAAGCCATAAATAATCAGGTGAAGTGGTGTGATGCCTGAATTTTGTGGTTCAAACCTGCTTCTTGGGCTTCCTGATGATGTGTTTGCCATCATATCACGGTCCCTTTCTCCAAGGGACATGTGTACTTTAAGTCTTTGCTGCCGAAGCTTATATGATCTTGTGGCATCCGAGAAAGTTTGGCGCACCCAATGTGACATGGTAGGAATTATCTCTCATCAGGATGTTATGGAGTGGCGGAAGGGTGTATCATCTTATAGGGCGTTGTGTCGCTTCCTTGTTAGTGTTAAGCCATTAATTGGAATTTGGGTTCACCAAAATCCCGAGCTTGGTAATGTAGTGTATGTCATGCCTGGTTTTGTATCTGTCGTTGGATGCCGGATTTTACCACAGGAGTTGGGCCCGTTAGGAATCGAGGAAGGTCCTATTTTATGGGCACCGGTGTTTGAAATAATAGGTGACCTTGATGGTTCTACCTCATTTTTCCTACATGGGGGAGAGAAAGGGAATGACCATGTTTATCCTGGTTCAGTCAAGTCTGTAGGGAGGAAATGCAATGTCCTGTTGCTTGAGGTTGAGCCTAGGCAACAGAAGGGTAAATTATTCCCTAATAAAAGCTTTGCTTATAACTCAGATAAGGAGCTAGCAAGAAAGCTTTCTAGGTCTCATAATGGACTGTCGTGGTCACAGAGGTTGATTATACAATGTGAGGCCAAGGTGCCCTTTAGCCGCTTGTCTTTTAGTGACAGAAGAAAGTTGATTGAGGTTGTCACAAGCCAAGTTGGTCAAAAGGTACCCGATTTGGAAAACAGGCTGCTATTTCCTCGGTTGAGGAATGATGAAGAGAATTTTCAGAAAGATATAGCACTCTTATTTGAACGGAGATCATTTCTTTTGAAAATTTGTAAGCTTGGTCAAGGCTTTAATTGGAAGGAAGCTCCTGAAGTGCCTTCTGATCCTACGCAACTGCAATGGAGTGAGATTAGAAAGAGTCTTGATCGGTCAAGTGGGTCTCTGAATGAGGATGATAATCAGATGCAATCCAACACAAAGAAAACCCTCGGTGGGTATCTCAGAGCATACATCAGACATATTTTGGGGAAGTCCCCCTCCGTAAATGGTAGCCACGCACATTCAAAGCACAGTTCTTCAAGCAGAGAGAGTAAACATGCACAGCTGCATGAGTTTTTAAGGTCAGGGGACACAATAGGGTTGACTTTACATGCCTCTAAGATGAGATTATCTTCTTATCGAGCATGGCCGAATATCCATGACAATCAGTTTGCCCTATACAAATTACCCATGCGAGTTCCAAGAGCTGATCAAGAATATGCTGGTTTATGGGGAGGGACTTTTGGTTGGCCTCCCGGGAAGCCCACTGAAGACAAGCCCGGAAAAGCTCTGTTCTTTCTTTTGATCACTTACGAGGAGTCTGAGGGACAAAGAAATCTCATTGCTACCAAGATATTAGAAGGCACCCACTATGTTCTGCATCCAAATGGCTCAGCAATGTTCGTTGTAAATATTGATGAGCCTTCACAGGATCCATTTCCTTGGGATGTTGATGCAAATTCCTTTCCTTTGACCATTAAGCATGCATTTGCAGGGGAGGGTATAGCGAATGGGTATGGTTTCAGATATCCAGGCTCAAAGCCTGGTTCCCTCTTTGTAATTCAAAATGATCTTCTTGCCTTTGTTTGGAAGGAGTCGAGAGCTGTCTTGAACATGCAGAGACTGAACTTACAAGAACTTTTGAAGAAAGGTGAACGGGTGCCTGCTTTACCTCCTAGTGACAACTTTTCATACTTGACCAAGTCCTACTCAAATGTCTTTGCTGGCTTCTCAACTGCGTCAACTTGTTTGCCTTCACCAAGGTAGGTCTTCTTTATTGGATGCTTATTTTCATGTTCTTTTGTTTTCTGGTAAAAAAATATCAAATTGTTATTTTGCAGTTTTACTTTACTTTATCTAAACTAGATGGTTCGTGTCATCATGTCATCATGTTTTACTGTTCCAGTTATTCTTGAGCAATCAACCAATTTATTTTTAATTGCTCCTTCTCCGTAAGTCATGTGGATATCTGTGAAAACCGTTTTGGATATTGTGTGAAAGTCACAAAAAAAGTGAGAAGGTATGGACAACTGAGGTGGCTAAAGGAATTAGCTATGAGATGTAATGTGATGGTTTCCACCATGTTCTGTTTCTGAATATAATGAGAACTTATTGTTTGATGGCTGATTAACCAAAATCAGGTTCTAGGATTTACTTCAGAGCACAGTGTTCATGTTTCTAACTTTGTCAATGAGGCATGCTTCCTAGCATTATTGTGCATCCTATTGTTGATCTTAATTTCCGTGATTCTTGTATGGATACGATGTGCTGATGAAGCTCTTCAAGTGGGCTAGCCAATTGTTTAGCAACTTTGTAATTACACTTTTTTTTATGTATTTCCAAAATCATCATCATGCCATCACAGTAGGGAAGTCCGAAAATTGAGCCAAGCCTTCTCTATGTGACCTTAGTTTGAGTTTGAAAAGAGATAGTTCTTTTTATTATTTCGCTTAATTGAAGATGCTATTCTCTTATTCAAAACTATAATGCCATTATGCATGATTCAGAAAGTAGGCTACTGGGTGAAAGGAGATTGTAGTTCCCTTTTCCGCTCTATTTTGACTGCCACTGTTTATTCATGCTTTTGGAAGACCAGACAAGATGAAACATACAGTATTTGACCTGTTACATACTATATTTCATTTCCACAGTTGATTTCTTTTCATAATTTAGTATGGTGCTCAAATCACTCCTTGTTCTCTGTTGTAACTTGCGCGAGTCATTCCGTTGGAATCTGGATCATTGTCATATGCTTTTATGCTCGAGCTTGGACTGTACAACTTTTAAGTTCAGAAGTAGCCACATGTTTGATGCTCTTCAGTTTCTTGTGTATGCTGCATCAGTCTTTCTGTGCAAGCCAAGGGATAAAAAATGATTCTAGGAAACTCACCTCAGGATTTGCATTCAAGGCAAGGTTTAAGAAATGAGTCTCTGTTGAGTTTTCAGTGGTTAACCTCTTGTACTTTACTTTCCCTACACACTGAATTGATTCCAAAATATTCATTCTGGGAAACTAATCTAGAGTACTGCTTTTGGTAAAGTGTTACGTGAAGTTAAGTCTAAGAATGATGTGCTATCTGACAAGAGAGCATTCAATCGAAGCTTCTCAGATGTGTTCCCATGTTTCTCTTTGACAGGCAAAAACATTTATAGGCGCTGAAAGCAAAGTCCATAAGCCAAAGGGTTACTACAAATTCATAAAAGCTGAAGTGTCCTTGGCTGCTGCAGCTGGCGATTCGAATTCCTTTTCCAATTCCTTTTCCACAGGCACCAAGCTGTTGTTCATTGATGAAAGTGGTCTTCAATGTTCCATGCTTCCACGATACCCTCCTCTTGGATTATAAAGGTTAAGGTGATTCTTATGTATCCTAAATAAAGACAAGCATTGAATAAGATTAGATTATTTTTATGATAATAAGCATAAGGTATAAGCTTCTATAATTATAGATAGATAATGGGGTGTGTTAATTTATGATTGGTAGAAGGATGAGAGATTGAACAAACTACTTTGCTAAATGCATTTGGATGGTATAATTGGAAATGGAAATGTCCCCTTTTTAGTGTTTTTTCTTTCTTTTTTTTTTAATTTTATTCTATCTGTGGTGCATGCATTGTAATTGTTTCCATCTCCTCCAAACTGCCTTCTCTGATTCCAGGGACCTGCTGTTGTGTTGTTGTTCTTGCATGAATGTCTTACAGCAAAGTTTTTTAAACAACTGTATATGGAGTAAGGGTATATTTGGAATTGTGATAGCGGTAACGGTTCAAAATTCTTTTTGCTTAGAAATACATTAAAATAAAGTTTTTTTTTATTTTTAAAAAATTATTTTTGACATTGGAATTGTGATAGTGGTAACGATTCAAAATTCTTTTCGTTTAGAAATATATTAAAATAAATTTTTTTTATTTTTTAAAAATTATTTTTGACATTAACATATCAAAACAATTTGAAAATATAAAAAAAAAATTCATTTTAAAAAAAAATTTAAAATTTTTAGAAAAATGATTTACATTGTTATCCAAACACATTTTTAAATCATAATTTTAGGCCCTGTGTTTTTATGATTATGGAAGTGGAAGAGTCTTCTGGTTTTGGAAATTATAAGTTTAATTTTTAAATTTTTTTTAAATTAATTTTATTTTAAAAAAAAACCAAACCAAAAAGCATTACCCTCAATAAAAGTCTACTTAAAACCTTATTAATTATATTATGTTTAAGAACTTTATTATTAAATACATTGGTTTCAAAACACTTTAATAATTAACAATTAAAATAACCATACTCAAAAATAACTTGCAATAGATTTGAAGGACTAATTTGCACCTCTTACAAATAGAAGTACCCAATACAGAATATGCGGATTCCAGTTGTCGGTTCGCGAATAAAAAATGGAAAATAATATATATAAAAACAACTACAAGGCTGTTGCGTTTTGCATTTTGCGTTTCTCCTTCTCTCCATCCTTCCACATTAAAAACGACGCCAACCTCCGCCATGAGCACCACCGCAACAACCGTCAGAAACGCCGCTGCAATGAGACCACCACCGCCTGCCTCTGCAACCACAACCATCCTAGAAAACCCCACCCAACAACAACCACAAACCCTAACTTTGCGATTAAATCGACCGAAAAAGAAAGTTTCGTGGAAAGAAGGCACCGTAGACAACGAGTTTATGCAAAAAAAAAGTTCCAAAATTTGCTGTATATTTCACAAGGAGAAGCCCTTCGATGAGGATGACAGCGATGACGATGATTGCAATCACGATCATCATCATAACGATAATAAATCCGACGGTGCTTGTTCTTCCTCTCAAAAAAACGGCGGTGATTGATTGCAGTTTTTGTTTGTTATTGAAATGTAGAAAAGGAGTTTTTCTTTTTTTAGGCTATTGTTGTGTTGGGTTTAAGAAGAAATTGAGAAATCTTAATTTTTCCTGTCCATGGTGAAGTGGGTGGTGTGTTTGGCTATTCTCAATATGAATTTTCTTTTTAATGAATGAGAATCTTAATTTGGCTAAAATAATTTCTTTGTTATTTTTGTGGGTTTTTGATAGATCTACCCCGCATTGTTCTTGATGAATGGATTTTGATACATAGAAATAGTGCTCGATGAAAATCTTCATGGAGCAATTGAGGCTCTGTTCGCCGGTAATTTACCATTTTTTTATGAGAGAACTAATAGTTTGGTTTAGCATGAAAGTTAATTATATAGGGCTGAACCCCGTTTTGCTTTGCTTCGGGGGCTTGTTAATGGTCGATTCAACCCTGAGTTTGGTGGTTGCTTCCGGGGAGGCATCTTGTTCTGGTATTGAAATCAAATTGTTAGAGTTGTGCATATGTTGTTCATCCTGTTGATTGATTGTTGAAAACTTGCTTTTTTCTGTCGAGATAGATGAAGCTATTGTCTTTAGAACCGAAACCTTGCTTGCTTGCTTGCTTTTGATGGAGGTAGCATTTTACAGTTGTCTTTGTGATGTGAACAGCATATTGCCCTCAACTCCGAGCACCGTTTACTTGCAGGATATTGATGAATACAGCTAGAGGTGATGGAGGTTGTGTGGGCAGCTGGCAGGCATTTGAATTACACCTGCCTAAGTAGAAGCCATTTATTGCACAAGTTGTAGATTCATCTGTAGTTTCATGTCATAGTTTGATTTTTTAAAAATGTTTTTTTTATATTTTAAAATTAATTTTTTATATTAACATATTAATTCAAAAGACATAAAAAAAATTAATTTAAAACTAAAAAATTTCAAGAACTTTTAAAAATATAATGATTGGTTTTTAAAGTGTTTTTTTTTTAAATTATATTAAAATAATATTTTTTTTATTTTGTAAAAATTATTTTTAATATTAGTATATTAAAATGATATGAAAATACTAAAATAATATTAATTTAAAGTAAAGTAAAATATAAAAAAACTTTAAATTTTTTTTAAATACTTTTTAAATAAATGAAAAACAAGCACAATCTGGAGGTTTGAGTTCCATTGTCCTTCGATGCTTGTTTAACATTATAATTACATTAAATTAAATGAAAAAAAAAAAAAACTTAAAGGCATCGAACCCTTTCATTGGGAATTGATAATTTATCTTCGATTGGATATTTTTATGGCTAAATTAATCAACAATTTCTTATATTTTGTTTTATGAAGAAAAAAATAAACTAAAAGGACTTAAGTGTAGAACACGGAGGAAACGAAAGGCTGCTCTGAATTTTGCGTGAAAAAAAGTTCATTTCAACCCTTTTATTTTTTCTTTGATTACCATTTCAGTCCCTTTTGTTTTTATAATTTAATTTTAGATCTATAACTTTATTATGTTTATTTTGTTGTCCCTGGTTTGAGAGAGAAAACTCATATAAAACAGGTTAAGAGAGACAAAGTTGTCACCTAGGACTGTTTACAGCAGCAAAAAAGAGTTAATCTTGGTGTAGTTCTATTCAACAATAAAGATTGGGTTCGATTTTGATTTTTTTAATTCATTTATTTTTATTTTTTCAAGGTGATTTGGGAGTGTATTTTAGTCGTTAGATCAATGATTTTAAGAGATTTTTATGGAGATTATTAAGTGTTTTTTAGATGAAAAGAAATTGAAACAATTTTTCAATCCAGAATCCACAGCTCTTGATTTTAATATTATCATAATGTTATTTTCTAAACCAAATACCAAGTTAGAGATTTGAGAGAGAGTGATAAATCAAAATATATAATCTTGTTTCGTAGGGAATCACTAGGGTTTTTTTTATTTAATATATATATATATATTAAATGTCAATCAAATAAAATAATTTTCTAACCAAATCAATTAACTTGTATCTTCACCTAACTCATAATCTTTATCGAGTTTAATAACCCTGTTTTCTGTTTAATTAAATAATTAACAATCTAAAAAATAAAAGTTAGGGTCTTAATCAAAATTTAAATAAAAAAATTAACGTAAACAAAAAAATACTTTAAAATGAGGGTTTGAATAAAAATCAAAAAGGAAAAAACAAGAAAAAAAGCTAGATAGTCTTGGGCCTCACAAGAAACCTAAGACCAGGTTCGCCTGGGTTTATTATTTTTTGTTGTGTATTCATCCCCTTTTTTTATTTGATATAAAAATGATGGGTCGCCTACTTCAACAAGCAACACATTGTTTGATTAAAAAAATTAGATTTCAACTATAATGGTTGAAAATTCAGGGTCCAACCTTTTGGACTCCAAAAAGTCCAACCTTTTGGACTTCAAAATGTCATTTTCCAATCAAATTTTTTTTAACTAAAAAACCTAAAAAAAAAAAAAAACACTCCATGTGACTTTAAAACCCATTTGTGGTACTAAACAAGGAAAAATCAATCCCAAACTACAAAATGAATCAATTTTAAAAAACTTTATGATACCTATTTTATTTTTTCAAGCAAAATGAAGGTCAAAGAATCAAAGAACATTTTAGTTTAACTCCTCTCGTCGAAAAGAGTTGCTAACACCAAGAACAATCACTTTTCATGGTAATGATCATGGTAAATTGATAACTTTCACTCTCCGTTGTTTACACTAAAAACCGTAATAGGAAGAAAGTAAAGTTTTGGGTAATAATATTTCATCCTAAAACTAAAAGGACCACAAAAAGAAACTTTAACAAAACTTTTAGGAAAAAATTATCAAAAAAGAGGAGGGACTATAGTTTTTTTAGAACAGGGCTATATTTTTTTCTTACTATTCAATTTTGATCCCTTACCTTTCAATCTAGTGAAAACAATAAAATCAAACATAATTTTGCAAAATTAAAAAGCAACTCAATGATGGGATATTATGTCGAGAGTAGGATTGTCCCATATAAACTGTGTAAGAGCAAATTACAAAAATCAATTCTAAAAAAACTAAATGTTAGAGGACTAAATTGAAAAATAAAGGACCAAAAAAATATATTATATAGAGAACTGGAGAGAGAGAGAGTATTGTTCCATTGAACAATGCACAGTAAGGGTAGCCACAGTGAATTCACTAAATCTTTTAATTTTATTTTATTTTTATTTTTTTTTGTAATTGTAATGAAATGTTTATACTAGTATTTTGCCAATTTCATTGTATTTGGATGTACAAATATGTATGTTGAAGTTTAACCCCTTTACTTAAGAAATAGTCAATTTGAGCTCATCTGGGTAGAAATGAAACCAGGTTCTTAATTTCCTTTCAATGTCTCAGAAAGCAGTTCAATTTTCAGTTGAAAGGTAGTACAGATTTTCAGAAACACCATTCAACTGCTGTTGACAAATTATACAGTTCAAAGTTCTAGACATAACATTCTTTCTGTATTCCTATGGTAGATGTGCAATTTTCATGCAGTGAGCACATCCGGTTACTGCAATACTATATATAAAAGATCCTGTCATGTATTACAGCAAAAAAGAACTGCAGGTATCCATCGCAACTTGACTATCAGTCTACTTAAAAAAAAAAAAAAAAACACTTGTGACTATTGGACGGAAAAACATCTCGAGTAACCTGATCTTTAGTAGCAGCGATGATTCTTGGAAGAGAGGTCAACTTGCCCTTCCTTAAATCACAAGTTCTCTGATTAAAGCTAAAATATTTTCTTTGTTTTCGCACATTAGAGGGTTGCTGTCACCTTTTCTTTTCCCTGAATATGATTAATTTATAGGGTACAACAAGAAGTAGACATGCTACTTTTTTTCTAATCACCAAAATTGCATGCGAGTCGCTCTCTTGCACAGATTAATTTGGCCTCCTTGTTCCTTGTTTTTGCACGTTCGAGGGTTGCTGTCACCTTCTCTTTTCCCTGAATATGATTAATCCTGCTTAATACGTAAGGAATCCCGCTTGTCTATAGGGTACAACAAGAAGTAGACATGATACTCTTGTTATAGTCCTCCAAATTGCAGGT
>Ga0307518_10004320_pt1 | contig 10193 bp, 6 predicted proteins | sample 25_EM_MG_FD_203889 | JGI IMG/M metagenome (GOLD analysis project Ga0307518, IMG submission 203889) | Populus trichocarpa ectomycorrhiza microbial communities from riparian zone in the Pacific Northwest, United States - 25_EM | ecosystem: Host-associated > Plants > Roots > Unclassified | place...
CATTCCTCTTAATTTCTTCTTATTCTTTAGTTTTGCAAATTAGCATTAGTATCTAGAATAAGTTTATGCACTAATCTTCTTTCAACAAGTGGTATCAGAGTCAAGATTGATTATTTGTGGCTAAATTTGATTGTATGTAATGGCCAACTCAAATCTCTCCCTTCAAGATCTTCATTTGACGAAGGACAATTATAAGATATGAAGTGTCCGTGCAAAAGCTTAGTTAGTAGCTCAAGATGTAAGAGAGATAGTTAAAACAGGTTTTAATGGACCTGTTGAAGGAGATATGTTGACACCCGCCTAAAAAGAGGTTGTGCAGAAAGCACGAAAAAAAATCAACAAGCACTAACAATGATTCATCATTGTTTGGATGACATCTCTTTTCCAAAGGTGTCAAGAGCAACCACAGCTAAGAAAGCATGGGATATTCTGCCAGGGACAAACCACGAAACTAAGAAAATAAAATAGGTTCGCCTTTAGAAACTAAAGGGAGAATTTAAGGCATTGTGAATGCATGAATCTGAATCAATTTCAGGTTACATTGGTAGAGTGCTGGCAATTTACAATCAAATGATTACATGCGGTGATGATTTGAAAGAAATATGTGTAGTGGAAAAGATCCTAAGATCAATGCCTAAAAGGTTCAACTCTGTAGTAATCTCGATAGAGGAATCTTAAGATTAGGAGAATATGACCATTAAGTTAACCATGAGAACCCTACAAGCCCATGAAGATAGAGATAGTGAGAACTAAAGAGATACAAGTGCACAGGCACTAATTTTTCTCTAAAAGAGAAACATGATATTCCAGGACCCCATCAAGGGTGCAACGGCCGTGGACAAGACAAATGAAGAGGAGGCTGAGGTAGCCTCAACAGATCATATCTAATAGACCGGATAAAGTACTAGATCCTCAATAGTAGCAATTCGAGATCCAAGTTTGACAAATAAAAAATTAAATTTTATAATTATTAAAAAAAAAATATCACTATACCGAGGATTGCTAGAATCAAACCGAAGAGGTTGAAGAGAATGTCAATCTTGCAGTAAAAAAGTAATAAAACCACCCTGTGAAAACATGTGGTATCTTAACAATAAAATCAAAAACCACGTGTAGAGATAAAAACAAGTTCATGGAGCTTGATAAATCAATTATAAATAATGTCATTTTTGTATATCATTAAAAGATTTGCATCAAAAGAAAAGGTGCAATACTGATTCAAATTCAAATGAAAGATGATACTCATCAATTTATTAATAATGTTTATAACTATAAAAAAAATAATATATTGAGTTTGGAATAATTATAAAGGTCATAAAATTAAGATGAAACATTGTGGCTTGACATTATTTGATTCCCATGGAACGCTTATTGCTAAAGTAACCATGGCAAAAAAACAGCTCCTTTCTGCGTCGATTCTCTACCCAGAAAAAGTGTCTGAGAAACTTTCATGCGGGTGTCATAAACATGGTCCTTTAGAGATAGGGTTGTTTGAATTCGTAGTAAGGGTGCGGGAGGAAAGGGTTTACTTTAAGGTGTTGAGGATTCAGGAGCCCAAGCACCCTTCACATGCACTTGTAGCAAAGTCTTATGACAAATATTCTACTGTATAACAGGTTAAAAAGGGATCAAAGCTAGCTTCCAATATCCTTTAATTTCTGTTCAAAAACGTATTGCAAATTCTACCCACAACACCCTATACTACCTGCAATGCAGTGCGGGCAAGAATGCTAACAACCCCTGATAGATAATAAGTTAATTTTATTAAATGCACACTTCAAGTTCTCAATTCATAAATAAAAATTTTCTGGATGTAAAAATATATTAATAATGTCTGTACATTTTTTTATTACATTAAAATTATTTTTTTATTTGGCCCGAGGCAAACCGCGGGTCAGTTTCTAGTAGAAGGATAAAATATAGCAGGACGCTTATTGATGCCTGCCTTAATCTGCTTTAAGGTTTCAAATTCACCCTAGTGCACTAGATCCCTCTAGAAAGTCAAGAAAATTAGGGAAACTTCTCGAGTTCAAACTAAGATCTAGCTAAATATAAACTAGGGCTAAAACTGTGAGGGCTTCACTTAAGATTCTTCTTCTGATTGAGAGCTTGCAGCAGGAAAGGTATCGACAAAGAACTCCTCGACTGATGCAAATAACAAAAAAGTTAAATAAATAATCTGGAGATAGAGTGATGCAAATAACAAAAACGTTATATAAAATATCTGGAGATAGAGTGAGTCTAAAACATGAATGAAAGAACTGGCAATTTACCATTGTCATTTTGCTCTGAAGGATCAAGCAATCCGGTAGAACTGGAACCTGAATACGCTGTTCAGCATATGAAAGAATAGCATGAATTAAGCAACTCAGCGAAAAAAAGGGGTTTTTTTATCATATTATGTAATCAAGTCTAATGCAGTTTTTGCTTAATTGCTGTTGTTGAGTTTCCTTGAGTCAGTTAATGATTTGATAGATGAAACAGTGAATTACCTGGAAATAATTTAGAATGACACACACACACACACACACACACACACCATAGATTATAACCTAGCAGAGCAGCACCACGAAGAGCTTCAGAATATAATGTGTTTGTCTCACCTTCTACCAAGTTATTGAAGCTAGCATTACCAGGTCCAAGTGGCACCTGTCTTACACTTTGCAAATGAGATAACTCAGCAAATTCAACAGCTGATGGGGCCACACTCTCTTGTATCTCTCTTGGAATGAAAGGAAAATGATCATGGGATGTAACTGATACAGGACTTGGAATCTCTGGCTTCATAAAAGGATGGTTAGGTTCTATATCTGCTGCGTTATTGTCCATTGCCATCCTTCAATAAACAGCAGAGCAGTAAGATCACAACAGCATAAACCAAGTATTTATATTATTCCTAATATATCGCTTGATAATTTGTATGACCTCTAAACTTTTCAGTTCAATCTAATTTATCAATAATTTGTATATCTACAAACACATTTATGTTTGTCAACTCTGTTTCTGTTTTGTTACTTGTGCGACAAGATTCACCAAGTTCCAGGCAAATCAACAGTCACAACATAATGCATGGATGATAATGAAAATTTGTATGGAAGAAGCATATTTCAAAATCAATGCAGATTTATACTGTTGAGAGTATATATCTATAACGATAGCATTTAGAGCACACTGAATAATAAGCACAAGTGCAAAGGTATCATTCATGAAACATCCACATGGCAACTTCCTATGATATCACCAGTGTAATTGTATGAATTACAAGCCACATGAGCATTAAACGTTAAGAAGAGAAAAGACAAGAAATCAAGACTGAGAAGGAAGTCTCACCACATCCCATAATTCATCTGAGTTGAGAGGAAACTGCCACATTCTGGGTTTTCATATACCGGGTCATAGTTGGAAATGGTGCCTGTGGAATCATTCTGGGAATTACTAGTTGATGGAATTGGATGCTGCTGCGGGAGGGTATATACCTTATGTAAATGGTTAACTGTGCTACAGAAAAGGAGCAAAAAGCTCTAATTCAGAAAAAATATCATGATAAAATAGCAATAAGGATTTTTACTTGCTGGAAATAACTGGCATGATGAATAACAGCTTGAGAATAATTCAGACAACCTAGCGAAATTGTATATGTTTTGTGCTTGGATGTGGTTTTTTATCTTGAAGAAAGTTTTGGATTGTGTTTTATGTGCCTGATAAGAGATTCAAAGTGTCTAACTCTTACGCGCTCCTTTGGCCACCTCTTTGTAATGTACATGACTATAGAAATATCATACTATCAATACCATGGTTATTCCTTTCACTCAAAAGATTTCTTCAGAATTGTCTGTGCAATTAACAATGATCCCCTTGCATACCAGTGCAAAAAAGGAAGACAGCGGAGGTGCTACCTAGCTAGGGGGTAAAGGTTGATTTCAGGGCATCAGACGCCCAGCTCCAATCTTCCATTCAAGATAATAAAATTAGCCTTTACAAATAAAGGCAGTAGAGAAAAATGTTGAGAGCATATTTTTTCTATCAGTATATTTTTTTCAAATTTATTCAAATGCTAACTTGTATTCTTTAACTTTATTATGCTTTTGATACAATATAATATTTATACCATAAACTTACCTGGCATGTGCTGAATGCCTTCCTGCATGGGAGCCAAGGGAGCCTCTAGAGGTGCAGTGTAACTCAGCAAATTGTGGTGATTCTCAAGTAATTCATTGAACTGAGCAATTTGTTTCTTCAAAACTAACTTTGTGTAATAGGCCTTAAAAAATCCTGCGTTTTCTTGCTCCAATCTATTCCATACTAGGGAAAAAAGAATGTTGGAGCTATTATATATAAAAAAAATATTATATTAATACGAACCATGGATTCATGCGCACTTAATCCCAAAGATAAGCACCGGATAAAGATAGCATGGAACAAAAGAATAGGGGAAAAGGAAAAGATTATCGTTAGCAACACTGGATCACAATGATATAATATCAGCCCAGGCACTCCAATGATAGAAGCACCATTGCACTAACATCTCATTCTTTTTGTCCATTTATCGAGTGATGACAACCAAGCACCACTGTATGTAGAAGAGCAAGTAAGAAGACTTGTAGTGAGGAATGAGTGATTTACCTATGCTTGTAAAGCCAGGCTGAATTCTAGCTTGTTCTAAGAGTGTCTTAACCACTTCATCTTTATTCATATAAAGTTGAAGACACCTTTCGATCAAATCTTGGACCTACACAGCCAATTATATAAAAACAAAGCAAAAACATAGAATGATTTATCTCAATTGCAATCTATAAATCAACAAAACCATACACTGATGCAGATGAGCATCAAATGTCTTCTCTTACAATTTTAATTTCTCTACAGAGAGAAGCTGTTCTGCTGTTTCTTGCAATGGACACTGAACCAGTACCCACACCAGGAGCCCCAGGTGTCATATTTTGTTGGTTTCTTAGTCTTGCTTCAGCCGGATCCTGTGAAAGTTTATTTCAATTAGTGATCCAAACCAATAGGAAATAAAATAGGTTTAATAGCGCTCAATTATCTTCACTTGGCACAGCAATGCAAGCAATCTGGGAGGGGGTTTTCAATAATTGGAAATGCCTATTACTTATCTAGCATTGTCTGTAGTTTGATTAGAACAAAATTTTCAACAGAAATAAAAAATGTTCATCGTGGCCAATAACTCCATGCATATAACCAGCCCAGATTCTTACTGGTAATTCAATATCAGTGTTCCACAACAGAGATGAGCTGTGACAGCACTCAAAGCTGGTTTGCTACTAACTACAACATTAATACCATATGACATAAGACTTGAAATAATTGACTGATTACTTTAAGAAAACAGACAAAGAAAGTACGAGTTGATGAAGTCAATACCTTTTCAAACTTCATTTTTACTCAATAATAGCAAGGATCTCTCTTGATGCTGTAAAGGAAATGTATGGTTACCTGAATTTGATAATATAAATTAGAAATTATATATATATATATATAAAGAAAAATGATTCTTCGAATTCTACACAATTATATGTTTTGTGCCTGAAATAAATAAGATTAGATCAAAACAAGGAGATTTTTTTCGTGAACTTGATAAATAACCAAAATTCAAAACAAGGATTAGAACAAAAAAATCACCTGGAATGAAACAAGATTCGATTTTTTTCTTTCTTGCATTTTCTTTAGCAACCAAACAAAGCCAGTTCCAGATAATGGCAAGAGATTCAAAATTAAGATTATCAAACAGTAATTTAAGCCATAATCACATTTAATTAATGATAATGAAAATAACAATTAAAGGAAGTTGAAGTTTCATTCTGTCATCTTCTAAGCAATCAAACACATCCAATCCAACAAAAAACAGCAAAAAGATTCAAACTTTGAGTAACCAAAATTTAAATTCCTCACAGAATATTTTTTATTTCCTTTTCTTATTCACTTCATAAACAACCAAATGAAGAACTCAATCAAATCAACAACTCATTGAAGTTCATAATCCCAATTTTGTAAGCAACCAAACACACCCAGCTCCCAAAAAAAAAAGTTTTAAACTTTAAATCACCCCAGATTACAAAAACTTGAGAATTGCCAACAAATCACAAAAAATAAAGCCCTTGAAATGTTTATGATCACAAATATCTTACCTTCACTGGTATTGAAAGAGGGTTAGTGGCCAATGTTGGCCAGCCACTACAAATAAGGAGTGAGAGTGTTTCAGTTCTAGCTTTCTACGTCTCTCTAAAGGGTGCACCTGAAAGTTGGTCACTATCTAAATAAAGAAAGAAGCGACATTTTCTGGGCTTGTTTGCGAAATTCTTGGGCTTTCTTAGCCCAAAAACTTTTCTACTCTAAATTTTCTTACCATCCAAACATGACAGAAGTTATCTATCAGTCCCTGATATTTTGAGATTGCAATTAAATTGTTATATGTGAACAGTATATATTTATCTCGTCATGAGATAATAACCGGCGATCATTCATATATAATCATTGACGAAAACGAGCGTGCTAGTGCTCAACTTTATAAAATTCAACGAATGTAATTTTATAAATAATTTTGATAAAAGGTTTCAAATATTTTAGTAACTAGGTTTCCATCTTTCACTAGATTCTTGGATTCATATCCCCAACATGTTAGAGAAATTGAAATCCAACATAACTAGTTTTCTATTTTGATTTGGATGCATATCTGGTAATTTGCTAACACACCGTTTGTTTTTGTATTTTAAAAATATTTTAGAAAAAAATTAGATTATTTTTATTTTTATTTTTTAATGTTTTCTAATTTGAAGTTCTAATATCAAAAATAATTTTTTAAAAAAAATTAAATTTTTTTAATATATTTTAAAATGAAAACAGTTACTAGAATAGGAAACATTTCTTCCTTACAGGGATTAGATTAGCACAATTAATAGTTACAGAACCACTTTTGACTTTCCTTAAACAGATGCCATGGCCATTTGGGCATGTTCATGGGCTGGTTCAGGCCCTCTATTTTGTCAAGTTCCAAATGGGCCAAGACTGAAACATTTCTTGAAAATAGGTTCAAGGCTCAGCCCATAAACATGTGGTGGTGCTATAATAATCTGATCATTAATAATCATCATGATTATGACACATGCCTAATAGGAAGGGAAAGCAGGCCAAGATGGCGGCCTGAAGTCAGTCGTACGTAATGCCTGATGGTGGCGTAGCAGCTAACTCGTGCAGCAGACGCGTTAGTAGTTTTATTTATTTATTTATTTATAAAAATATCACTTTGCTACTATAACTAAATAAATATGAATAATTCATGAATAAGCCCATGTAGCAAAACTATAGAAAAATTGATTTAAAGGACAAGGGAGTCTAGCAAAAAAATATATATATATAAAAAAAAAAAGTTCCTAAAACATGGCTGAATGTTTTTTCGAAGGATCTAAAAAACAGTGAAAATACAGATATGTCTCTAAATAATTATAGAACGACAAATTAACCAGACCGTTACAATACAGTAAATCAAGAAATGTGTGCAGTGGTTTTCCCACTGTAATAAGCATCTTATCATTAATAATCATCACTCGCCGCCATTGTTGCCTGAACGTTAAGGGTCACGGTCATGATGACAAGTACCAACCACCGGCCGATGGTGATATCCAATACTAATCAGCCACTATGATTGGTGGCCGGGGCCCCACAATTCTAATCAACCACCTCGCCGTTCCACCAATGACCATAAATTGCTATTTAAATTTCATAGCATGATATAACGTGGCACCATACCACAATAGTTAAAAAGTTTCAGCCTGTCTCCTGGCAGCAGCCGCAAGTAGGCATTTTAGTGATAACCAATAGGAGCAGGAGCTTCTTTTAGTTCACGTCCTTGATAGTGTATGTCCTGCAATTGATTCAAGAACAACGGATAAGAATTTGGAAAGAAGAGCTGTCTTAAATGAAGATAAGGGTTCAAGAATGGCGAATTTGAACAATTTCAATCAGATTCTTAATTAATTACCGAAGCAAAATGATTCACATCGCGGTGATGGGCCTCATCAGCTCTCACAACCAGAACAACATCGCGGAGGGTGGCGTTAGGAGGCAACCGCCAGTAATCAACAGCAATGGCAGGAGCAGGAACATTCTCAATGTTGCCTTTGTCCAACTCCTTCAGGAACTCGGTGTAGGAATGGATAGCTTCTTCCTCGAGGTACCCCACCATGCGATGAGCGAATTTGGGGGAGATAATGTAGCCAAGGAAGTAAGCATTCAAGAAAACACCTTGGACAGTAATCACCAGAGCGCGCTCATACCACCTGGGCTTTGCCACCTCCATGAATGTCATGAGATGCATACGCTCGTTTTCAGCCTCGTCAAGTAATGTTTTGATCCATCCTCCACTGTGCTCAAATCGCCTCAATGACTTGCAGTGTAGCAGCATGCCTCCTACCATTCCTGGCACTGCTGCCACAGTTTCTAGCATCATTGCACGGCAGCCATACCTCCTCTGTTACATGCACAAATAAGACCAAGTTTTTAATACATCGGCATTAATTCAAATTTTGAATGTAAATCTAACAATCTTTTGTAGGTAGCAAGATTCACAGAGTTGTTTTTCCTAGCAAAAGATAGGAGAACTTAGAAATTTGATTCCTGATATTTAAGAACTGATCATCAAATTTATGACCCATTTGCAATATGTTTCATGGATGATCATTCGGCAGGAAATCAACAAAACCATCTTTCCTGAGCTACAATTTTGGTAATTATTCATAAAAGAATACTTTCCCAGATCATTTTTCATTTTTCCCTGAACTCTTCCACAAGTAATTTTCATTTCACAGATAAACGCCAATCAATTGGCCTCTGATACTATATTTCACACAACAACAGAGGGCTAGCATTCTGTATTACCTTAAAAACCAAAACAGAAGTCAAGCTTATGGCCCAATAGCAATATTTTCATGGATGATCGTTCAGTTTCGTTAAAAAAAAACAATCTTGATAATTTGGTGTAAAGGTATTTGAACAGACAAAACTTAATGAATCTAAAGAGTCAGAATTTGCAAACTCTTTAATTAAATTGATCAAAAAGAACAAAAGAAAACAAGCGTAAAGTGAAGAAATTGAACTAATCATACCTGAAAGAACAGATCAGTGGGCAATCTCAAAGCCTTGACAATCCAAAAAGCCATTTTGTCCAAAACGGTGGCTGGGACATGATGTTTCTTCAGGTCAATTGATAAATCAGCAGAATACGTCTCCCATGGCTTCAATTTCATAGAACAAACCATAAGTACAAGATCAATCTTCAAATCCCAAAATGAAAAGAAAACATGCACTGAATTCCACAAGATTTTTTATGCATATCTAGTCCAGTACTGATCCTCGCCTCACAGACTTGAAAAAGAGAGCAGATCTTCAACCTGCTCTCCTATAACACCCTAACAAGAACAAAAAGTTTCCAAATAAACGAAGAAGAAAACTTTTTTACCAAGAAAGCAACTTCGATTCAAGAAACCAAAACCATACATAAAAAAGAAGAAGGAAATAACCCATAAATCTTTATCAATATAAAAACCACAAAAATATTTAAAGAAATTAACAATCTTACCCTAAAACAATTCCACTTCCATTCAGCCCCATCTTCTTTAGTAACCCTACTAGGAGGAACACCCCAGTAACTAGCAATCTCCTTCTTCTCCTCTTTATCACCACCTTCCGCAACCGGTTGGGTTTGCTTCATCTCCACCTTCTGTTGATCCTTCTCGCCGAAACTCATAGTACTTCCATGCCTCACACCAAAAACCGAACCACGAACCCAAAATTCACCAATATTCTTACGCACAACATCCCCATGAAACCCCACCGCTTTGGCTGTGACTGCCTCTTTGGCTATTATGCCACGAGAGATGGCTGTTGAGAAAGAACGTGAAACCAACATCATGGAACTCGCCAACTTGACGCCTCCGCCACGGCTTGCCATCATCATCTTGATGATCAGGAATGCCACAAGATGGGAAGTTTTCTTTCTTCTTTTTTTTTCCTTGTCGGTTTCTTTGGTTAGAATTTAGAAAGTTTGCAGAGATATAAAAGAGAGATTTAGAGGACGTTTTGGTATTTTTGTTTCGACTTTCTTTTGGTGAGGTTTAAGGAAGGTTTATATATAAATTATAGAGTGTGGGTGTAAGTTTTTTATTAGAACTATAGACACG
>Ga0307518_10004321_pt1 | contig 10192 bp, 7 predicted proteins | sample 25_EM_MG_FD_203889 | JGI IMG/M metagenome (GOLD analysis project Ga0307518, IMG submission 203889) | Populus trichocarpa ectomycorrhiza microbial communities from riparian zone in the Pacific Northwest, United States - 25_EM | ecosystem: Host-associated > Plants > Roots > Unclassified | place...
AATAATCATTTTTTTCCTTACATGTTTTAGTTGGATAATTTTGGAATTAAGAGTTTTTTACAAGGATATTTTAGAAATAAAAAATAAAAAATATTATCTTTAGAAACTTGTCTAACATAAATTCACTCTAATATTGTCTTAAAGACAGATTTATTTTATGTCTATGTTTCTTTAACCAAGCACATTTTTGTTTTCACTATCTTTATTTTTTTCTATCCCAAGACAATAACCAAACACTATCTAAAAATTGAGTTATTTTTTTTCGTTTAAACTATCATTCATTCTCTCTTTCTTACACAAAATTAGTTCCCACTAACATGAGTTAATTATTTAAATTATATTTAAATTAAAATTTGATTTAAAATCTAATGATTCTTGCACAATTTTTACAACACTTCAAGCCCATTTGATATTATGATAATGATTGTTTTTCAAAGTGCTTTTCACTTGGAAATGTATTAAAATAATATATATATTTTTTATTTTTTAAAATTTATTTTTGATATCAGCACATCAAAATGATCTAAAAATATTAAAATATTAATTTTTAAAAAATAAATATTAATTTTTTTAAAAAATACATTTGTATCGCAAGAACTAACTATTACTTGATCTATCCACCATTTTTTTTACATCCTTAATACTTCATCTATTAATAATTAACCCCTTAATATTTAATATTAAACCAATTAATCTATTATCAATTAACCTCTTACCATTTCATCTCTTAGCAATTAACCTCTAATTTTTAATCTTGAAACCAAGTGTATCATAGTGTAAAATTATAATGACCGCATGTCATGTGAAGATTAATAACTAGTTTTTTTTATTAGATATTAAAAATATTCTTGAATTAAATGATACGTATAATTAAGATTAAATTCTATTTTGGAAGATTTTAAAAACATACCTCCTGCAACCTCCTCTTATGTATTCACATGAATTTAATAAATTCTACCAAGGCTAATTTTAAGGTTTATAAATCAGAGAACGAAGGAATTTTTTTAACTACGGGTTCAAGATGAAAACGACGTCACTAGGACCCTGAACGAAACGCGGAATCCCCCGTCGTTTCTGTCATAGCATTTCCTCCGTTTTAACTCTCTCAATCGCGCTCTCTCTCACTGCACAAATGGACTCGTACACTCCTTTACTCCAGAAAACACGGGTTCCACAACCCTCGCTCCAAAAATTCGCGGTGATTTCAATCTTCTCGAAGCTACGATCCGCGCCGAGTTACCTCGACCCGGATTCCGAACCCGGTAGAGAAGCTATCTCTCAATGCCTCCGCTCCGCTTCTCCATCCGTCGTCGACCAGTCTGTACGCGAGCTCTGTCGCCTCCTATTGGACTCCAGATTGGACCTCTCCCGAACTTTGCTGGAGCTCCAGTCTGCACTCGAAGGGTCCGACCCAAAATTTGTTGGTTTATTTGTTAAAGCTCTTGGATTTGTCGTTCGGGTCGGGTTTCAAAGGAATCATGGGTCGTGGCGTTTTTCTTCTATTGAGAATCACCCCTTTGTTATGGTTTGTTAACTTAATTGGATTTAAAAAGTTCCTAATTTCGAGGATCACATTTTAATGGACTGTATTATTATTATTATTAGTAAAAAATATTTTTGGCTAATTTGAGGTTTATTGTGTTTGATTAAAGTGTAAAATCAATAATTTTGAGTTATGGATTGCAGATTTTGTCATCAAGAACTGAGGTTCAGTCTGAATTGGTTCAGCAAGTCTTACTATTTTTCGGACAGAATAGAAGATCGGGAATGGTGGAAATTTGTGAATTCTTGAGACCCTTTTTGAATTTTTCGATTCTACGCGTGCCCTTTTCGAATTCTTCGTCATCTTTGTTTGCAAGGCAGTTGATATCATCAATGGCTTCGTTTTGTTGTTCTTTCCCTGATGAGGCGATTCCGGTTTTAAAGCTACTGATAGGTTGCCTTAAGCATGCGTCACATAAGAATTCAGATGTCAGTATGCTTGCTTGTTTCTTTTACCTTTTCTTTTATTCAGATGGAGCTATACTCTCACGTTGCTTAACTGATTGATTTAACTGGAGCATAGATAATAAATTTAACTGGTTCATACTTCAATGCAAGCTCATAGCTATTAATTCTAATTTCTTGATGATGTGCAGGAGCTTAAGAACTCATATTATTTTCTGGAATCCATAGTCGATGCATATACGGTCGTTTTGAGACACTTGGTTGGAACCGGACTGGTATGCTTCTCAATGCAGCATCAGCATAATCTGTTGTCTCATTTGTGCATTATGGAAGTTTGTTTTTTTTGTGGACATGGAACTATTATAATTTTGCATGGAGCTTGTCTGCCATAACTTGCTGTTAATTGTTATCTTCTCCCGTTCACAGCTGGTTACTGAGGCTCAACTTTTTGGTGTGGAACTGTCAGATGCTATTCTTTCATTATTGACATGTCATCACCGGCATGCTGGTAGTAGTGAACCAATTGTTGAACTAGTGAAGCGGCTGTTTGTTGCCCAGAAAAATCTTTCTTTGCAATATATGCCTGAAATATCATCAACACTGCTATCCTTATTTGTTGTCCTGATTCAATCTGATCTTGAATACGAACAACTCTCTTTATTGAAACTCCTGAACTTCCTTTTAAAATGGAAAAGTGAAAAGGGTATGTTTCCTAACTCTCATTTTGCTGGCATGAATTAATGATTGGCTACCTATTACAAGCCCATTAGTTAAATCGTAATCTTCTTGTGCAAGCTTCTTGGTTAATTGGAAATTGTTCTGATGCAATTTCTGTATTTATGATGTTACACAATATAGTATTCTCTTAATACTTTTGGATGCCATATGATCATTTAAGTTGCCTTAGAGTTATCTGTCTATTAAAATTTTTATGCAAGGCTTCTCCTTTCATCTTCAGTTAGTTTGCAGCCTTGTTTTGTGCAATGTTTCCTTTGCATTTTGTGTTTTGCATCATTAAGAATGACTGGTTTCACTGCAATTATTAGTTAGAAAATGAAAACCCACTGTTTGACATTGTCTTAATCTCACTTCCAAGCCTTTTTCAGGCACTTGATTCTACTTCAATGTTCTTATCATTGTGTATAGTTGCCTTTTTTCATCCACTGTTAACCTTCTTGCAATATAAGGTAACTTATTTATTTATTTTTCAGAATATGAGGTCGATAGAGTCAAATGTGCTATGAGCGAAGAGCTTTTGTTCACATTTCCTGTCATCAACCTATTATCATCTACATCTAGATCTATTAAAGGAGAAGCAGCAGAATTGCTTGTGACGCTGGAAAAGGTCCTAGTAGAACTGTCAAAAGCACCAAAGGCTGGACTAGCCAAAGAAGGGGGATTTCCCCCTATCAGCTCTCTAGGATCCATTGCTTATAGGCTTTTGCGATGCTTGTGGTTTCAGGTTCAATATTACTCTGATTATTATGTTAAGAGTGGGGAATTTTTTGTTTGTTTAATACTTGTTGCAATTGTAAGTATTGGGATATGGTTTGTGTTTTTCATTTGTTGTTCTCACCCCTAACCTGGAAAAGAGAAGGAAAGACAATATTGTTCTTTGCTGGGTTCCATTTCACACTTTTGTTCTCAAATGAGAAAAATATGATAGTCCTGTTAACAAGCTCATTTAAGATGCCATTATGCTTTATGTAGGAGAGGAAGAGGATAAGGCAGTAATGTTGGGACTCTAGAAGTGCCATTTTTGCATCAGATAAAGTAGAATGGTGCAATAGTATTCATGTGGTCCATTTAGTTGAAATCAAGGTTTAGTGTGTCAAGTTGTTGGAATGGTTCTATTTTGACTAGCATATGATGATTGAGGTCTTGTAAGATTCTGTCTGTTCTGTTTTCCAGGACCAGTTTTTACTGCCCACTTCCTTCCTGAATTTTGCTTCCAGTGGCAAAACGGATGTCAAAGTAATGCACCAGAAACCGAGACATTGGGCTTCTCAGTTAAGAGAATACATTTTGTCGATTGTAGACAGAAGAAAATCCTCCCTATCTGTTTCTCAGTCTCAAGAACGTTTCACAAGGGGTAAGATAGAATAACACCAATGAATTATGTTTGGTTCATTCTTCATGGTATCCTATTGTTTCAGAAAAATTGCTTTAAAATTGTTGTGCTTTAATATCATGTTCACTTTATACCCACTTTTTTTTATCTTGCAGAACTGCCCCCTTTACTCGGTGCCATTACTGGTGTTTTGGTGATGCACCGGTCATTTGGAGATACGGCAATTGATTTGCTGGGTGCTATTGGCATTGTGGACCCCAAACAGGGAGTGCCACTGCTGCTAGCAATTCTATTTTATAGTAACATCTTCACCAGTAAAGACATTAGTTACCAGAATATGTTTGTGAGTTTTTCTTTTCTTACCTTGCTTCACGTCTAATTTTAGTTGATACAAGAGTGTATCCAGCTCTCCCTTTGATGTCTTTCACAGTAAGATTTTTGATTCTTGCAGCCAAAACTTCTGGCATTACTTCCATCACTTGCTTCACATTCTGTGATGATTCCCCTCATAATTCAGACAATCTTGCCGATGCTTCAGAAAGATGGAAAACCGTATGTTCTCTACAACTCATGATGTTTGTCTTTTCTCTTATCCTTCCTTTTTTAGTGCATTTTTTGTTTATGAAGAATTTCATTGAGCTGTCCTAGTGATATTGTGTATTGTGGTGATCATAGCTATGCCATGAAGGGATGGGAGATATATGCTACGGACAATTATAACATTTTTTCTCAGGTGGAACAGGATAGTGAGAAAGGGTAGAAACAATAGCCATGTCCATAGTTGTCCTCGTATATATAGGACATGCCAGCTTGAATTGTCATTTTAGTGTGGTTCACATTAGCCCATTGATTTGCTATTAATATGTTCTAACGGTTCTAATAGGCTTGTTTTCCTTTCCGAAACATGTATTGCTTCTCTTATGGTTGACTGATTTTGCAAATAATGTGACCATGGACACTTGTGATGAGCAACCCGCCATCATAGGATGACCTGATAATTAAACTGACTTTATAATTAAAATTTTCACCAAGTGCCTAAATTGTATAACACATACAATAAGTTCAGTATAATTGCATGCTCCAAATTTTCTACACCTATACAAGGCAGTGGGTATGAGAAAAACCTGATGAGTTTTCCCAGATAACTAACCATTTGGTACCTGATGGCTTGCCTGACCAATTGTGGGGTTCTATTTTTTTGCTCAGTTGGCTCTTTTGGCTGTTTGAAGAGTCGTAATAGGATCTATTACGTCGGGACTTTGCGTAGCAAGTGGTTTCTTTTATTACCTGTCTAATAATTTTATTTCGGTACTTTTAAATACCAGTGGTCTTGAACTACTTTCATTCCTCTGAATTGCACTTGATGCATGCTAAATTCCAACCTATGCTATATGCCTAAATCTGGTAGTTGAGTCAGTGTCTGACTCTATTGAAATTCGTTTGTCTTACTAGTGTTTATTTGGCTCAATCATCCAATTCTAACTGTCCTAGACACCATTTGTTGTGCTCATTCAGTGGGTAATAGTGAGTAATCATGTCTCTAGACAGCTTAACAGATTTCATGGGCACTCAGCATGAATGGGTGTATGAATAGTGAAGTTGCTGTCATTGATATGATGAGAACCACAATAGAATGCTTAAACACATATTTAATCTTCCAACTTTCCATTTGGGGATGTTTCATTCTTATACTTTTATAATGGGCTGCAAGTGTCCCAACTCATTTTGTTCCCCTTGTGTTGTTACTGAGCCAAAACTCTGTCACTAGAAATGTTGATCTGTCAACATTAATTATTAGTTAATAAGCTGTTCAGTTTGGCTGACCGAATTACCAGGTGCATGAAGTTAACAGAGACCACATGGCAAACTTGTGATCCCTCTTTAAAAGTAAAAAAAAGGACAAAGTGTTGATAAGCATTCCAGCTCAACAAATGGACAAAAATGTTCTCTAAGCCCATTTGAATGCTCTATCCAAATCATGCAAAGCAGAAAATAGTTTGATTCTATCTTCCTCAAATTTCCAACCCCACCTGTTTACAATAAAAGCCTTTCATGGTAGAATCCTAGACCAACAACAAAAATAAAACAACCCACATCCTCAAAGAAGCAACTGAAATTGTATGTGAAATTATCAGCAATTCAAGCAAAGAACTTAAGCTATCCACATTGTGGCTGCTAAAGATGAAGTATCAGAGGAAAATTAAAATCCTTATTTTTTTTAACAGAATATCAAATCTAATATAGTAACAGAACTAAGAGAAACAAAATTTCGAAGATTTTACCAAAAGAGAGAAGGAAAAAACAAAAATAAAAAACTATATCCTAAACATGTATTATGGGTTTTGATGTTCAAGAACTGAATGGGCCCGAGCTTGATTTATGCTTCACAACTGCAAATTGAGGTGTTTGCTGAGTTAGAGGCAAGCAGTGTTGGTGAACTCATTGGTGTAGTCATTGGTGCTGGCATGGTTGATGTATTTTTTTTAGGTTTGGGCGTAGTAGATTCCCGGGAAAGCTGTTGATTTTCCAAGAAAGTTGGAATTTGAACAGATATATGAAAGACATTATAGTCAAGATGCCATCTGTATGCGACTCTAACTGAAACTTGTTGGTTATGGTCAATAGTTAGTCTTCAACTTTCTTGGTTTATAGTTGGACTCTGGTGAATGGCATCCACCAAGAAAAATTCAGGGACCTAATAAATGCAAAAGAAGCATAAGATTGAAACTGCCAATTCTAATAGTTCATGGATGAAATATGCAATTAAACCTTTAAAGTCTTATCATTTACTGGTGACCTCTAAAACTTTTTTAACTTGTTACATAATCTTAGCTGTCCTTTCTTCATATCTGTATTTTTTTAACTACAACCTATGTGTCATATTCAGTGTGTTGTATGCCACCGGCGCTCGTTTGCTTTGTCAGACCTGGGCAATCAATGACCGTGCCTTTGGGAGTTTGCAAGTAAGATTCTTCTGCTTCCACTCTGCTGAATTGCAAATAACCATTCATTTTAATTGTTTAGGAAAGCAGAAACAAACATACAACAAAAATTTGAAATAATCAATGAAGTTGAGATGTGCAGAACTGTTTGATAGAAGAAAGTTTGAAAAATTCTTTTTTGATCCCAGTAAAGATTGTTTAATATGTGTTCTTGTAATGCAATTAGATGCAAATTCTGTTCCATTTGGAGGCTTGTGTGCAAAGAATGGTGAGGATGAAGTGGGACTAGCATGTTGCTCAAAAAGAGAAGATAATTTCTATTTATTTGTGTCAAAATTAATATAGCCATTCGGCCTCATTATCTAAGACCTGAGAAAGGATTCTGGAAGGAGGGGAGGGAAGAAAGGAGAGAGAGGGAGGAAGAAAAAGGGGGAGATGAATCTTTGAAGAATGGCAGTAGGCAGAGAACAATTCTAATTTTATTATCAATTCAACAAGAAACCCTAAACCAAGAAAGATATGCTTTTTGTAAAGAATTAAACCGTGGAACCATAAAAGAAAACGGGAATTGGAATAAAATTTCTAACCAAAAAAGTTATAGTTAATATTAGTTATTATAATAACATAAAACAAGTAGATTCACTAAATGAGAAACATTTGAAGTAAAATAAAATCCCTAATTTTCCCAAGATTAGTGATTTTGGGTAAAAACTCAAACTGCAACACCATTCTCCCTTTGTTAGAAAAAACTCAACCTTGTGTTTCAAAGTGTTGTAGTAGTAAGAATCTGCATTTTCTATGCTTTCTCCATAACTTGAAGTTGCACTCCTGGCCTTGATACATGCATTTTTACATGCCTTCAACTTCACCATTCAAGGTTTTTTTTTTTCTTTTTTGGAATGATGAATTAATTTCTTGAACATCCTGTCTACTTGAATAATGAAGTAAAGTTTTTAAACATGTTGTCCACATTCTGCCTGTAAAAAATCTACTACTGGAACTTTTCGTTATTCTGCAATTCTTAGTTTCTTAGTTGCTGCTATTTCTTATCATGGAATGATGGAACTAGTGTTTCTTCTACTGCTTTTGTTTTGAGCTTGTTAACACAAACTTGAAGTATAGTGATTGCCTGGTCTAAAGATTCTTGGATGTTGTTAAGTGTAGTTACAGACTTTAGGAGACATTTTTTGATCTAAAGCTTCATAGAGCTCCTTCTCACATTTTCTTGGATTTTATCCGCTCCTTTTGTCCTGAAGGTATAGAAGGGTGGATGACTGTTTAGAATGTTCATGATTGATGAAACTCAGTCACTAAAACTGAATGGCCATTGTACAACAATTATTGTGAATATTGCTGCCATAAAGAAAAGATTTTGGCTGAAATGGCACTTCAGCCTTTGTCAATACTGAAGATGAATAAAGGCTATTCAAACAGGAAATATAACAAAATAAAATTTATAACTAATACTAAATGTCATGATAACCTCAAATGTCTAGACTCCCTAAAGAAGTACCAAGTACGAACTAAAATATCTAATTTTCTATGGTAAATTAACAGAAGTCATTCATCCATGCTAAACAGATTTTCCTGTCCATGAGTTTGTTTCATTCTCAAATTCTATTGCTATATTACTATGCTGTGATACTAACATGCTAGTTGACTTTTAGGCAATATTGCTTCCGAAGGGGCTCACTGAATTCAAGCATGAGAGAAACATCTTAATAAGTTTGGCTGCCTCCATTCGGGACATTTGCAGAAAGAACCCTGATAGGGGGGTGGATCTTATCTTATCTGTTTCGGTATGTGTGAAGCCATAGCTGCTCTATTTTCTAATGTCCTGAGTTTACACAATTTAATAGGGTCTCATTGCTCTGAACTAACAGGCTTGCATTGAGAGCCAAGATCATATTATTAAAGCTCTTGGATTTCAGAGCCTTGCACATCTATGTGAAGCTGATGTAATTGGTAATCCTCCTCCTGCTTTAAAACCCAATCCTTTTCCTTTTCCAATGTATATCTTAAACATTTCTAGGTTTGAAAATGTTGCTTTTGCCTCTTCCGTTATGTCTGAAAAATTGCATCATATTTCTTGAGAACATTCTGTATGCTTTTTATCCAAATTTGTCTTGCAAGTTCAAGTATGTAATGGCGTACTCATTTTGATTTCTAGTTATCTGATGGTCAAGACCATCATAAATGATGACATGTAATTGCTAGAATTTAATGTCAAGGTTTTAGAAGCTTTGGCCAGAATGGAGGTGCCTTATGCTTGCTTAGTGAGCCTGCAGCTCCTCTGCAGAAAGTTTAGGAACGACCCCTGAGATTCTTTATCTCCAAGTTTTAACTCTTAATAAGATGGATTTTTATCCACCCTTCTTTTTGTTTCCCACCTCTTCTATTTTTTACTGGACAGATATTGTCAATTTCATTTATTATGATTATCAATTAATGCTGTAGATTTTTGTATTAGTTTCCTTACCTTGACTGCAGTGGTAGTTATTATTTCAGAACATATTTGAGCATTTCTATAAAGTCATCGTTTGAATGATATGGTGTTTTTGGAAAAATGCTAACTCCATGCTTGTATGCGGCCTGAAAATTTGAATGCTAAGTTTAACCACAAATACTTCAATTATTGTCAGCAGGATAATGTGTGTTTTCTTACCCATATATTTCAATTGTATGTCTTCCAGCGATTATGTTCATGATAAGTTAAAATTGCACTAATTATCATTATGTTATGTTCTGAACTACAGTTGAATAAATTTTCTTTTTAGATTTTTATACTGCCTGGGATGTCATTGGTAAGCATGCGGTAGACTACACCACAGACCCGGCTCTTGCACAAAGGTAAGCACGTGCTGGTTTTGATTGCTATTTAAATTTGTGCCTCCATTTGGCAATCCTGATTATATAACCAATATAGATCATACCAAAAGAAAGGTGAGGCTAGGTAACTTTAGATTGCTAAAGGATTGCCTACCTTTAGCTGTCCAGGCATCGTATCCTTTCGTAAAAGGGGGACATTTTACCCTGGTCAGGAGGCAGTATTACCCAGTGGTTAAATAAGAACCTTTCTCAACATTTTTCTTCCTGTTTGGAAAATTGCACCGTAAAACATTCCCCATTTGTTCTCCTTGTTTTAATTTATATTGCTCCTTTTTTTCTCATTAACTTTAGGGCAACAGTAATCCGTTTTGTTGATTTACCTTGAGGACAACATTCTTAGTTG
>Ga0307518_10004322_pt1 | contig 10187 bp, 7 predicted proteins | sample 25_EM_MG_FD_203889 | JGI IMG/M metagenome (GOLD analysis project Ga0307518, IMG submission 203889) | Populus trichocarpa ectomycorrhiza microbial communities from riparian zone in the Pacific Northwest, United States - 25_EM | ecosystem: Host-associated > Plants > Roots > Unclassified | place...
TTTATATTTAATTTTTTTTTCATTTGACTCTCGCATATAATTAAGGTTGATTTTGTAAGTTTTGTTTTTATGAATTCCTTTTATGATTAGAAAAGAAAAGGAGAAAAATAACGTATCACTTCTCACATTAATTATAATTTGACTACTAAATAGGTATATTTATCGTATTATCCTTTAAGCTTTTGAATGATACAGAGTGATTAAAGTAAATTTTTTTAAATGTACAAGTTTTAATTAACAAAAACCTAAAAGAAAAGGCATTTTGTACTGTGTAGTGTACTCTTGTATGTGAGTAAAGAAATCATCGAACATCTTAACATTGAGGTGATATTCAATTTTGTATATAAAAAAATTGATTTTATTGCTAGTGAGAAATTGAAAATTCAGTACCAGTATTGACAATTAGAAAATAAATCAGGGTTTTTTCTTTTTTGATACTATCCATCGAACACCTTTTTTTTTTTTTGTAAATACCTATAGAATTTTTTGAATTTTAATTTTGGTCCCTTTTTAAAACTCTTATAGTTTGATTCAAAACTTCATTTTGTTTACATTTAAGTCTTTGAGATTAAGAGAAAAGAGAGAAACGATGAAAAACAACAACGGAGAAGAAAGAAAATAATTGGTTGTCAAGATTTCTTTTCATGAAAAAAAATATTATTGAGGTGTTTTTGAATTTTTATATTGTTGAAAAAAATATATCAAGGTTGAGAAAGTTCTTTTCATTTATTTTGTCAAAAAAACTCAACTTATTTTTTCACTCATCGTTTATATGATCAAAATCTAAGCAAATAAATAATATATTATTTGTCGTAGCAGATGATATGTTATTTGTTACACACACGGTTGATGAGACATCATTTATTTTTTAAAAAAAATAAAAAATAAAAGTGCAATGGCATTTTGTCTTCTTTTGAGAGAAAAAAAAAATTCTTCCATTGGAACACATTGTGAAAGAAAAAAAGGCTTACCATGATGTTAAAATTACTGTCGATTTTACCATGGTTCTTAGATGATGTTATAGGTTTTATGGGAATGTTAATAATTCTTTTCAAATACTATGTGCCTAATATGGAAAAGTAAAAAATAAAAGATTGTTGACAAATATTCCTTGAAAATAATTTTTTTTCTTTAATCTTTTATTATTTCTTACAATATTTTATCACATTTAGTAATTTTTTTCCTCAATTACATACTAAATATTGAGATTTGTTTTTGAAAACCTGCTTTTAAAATCATGATAAATTTTTATTTTTTTAAAAAAATGCTTACAATATATAACACACACACACACTTTCTTTCACACAATCAAGAGGGGCATTAATAAGAAAATTGAGTTTAGGTTGAAAAAATATATTTTTTCTCGATAATTTTATTTGTTATCTTTCCTGTAAATATATATTTTTATAATCATTTAAGTAAATACAAAATAAATTTCAAATAACATGGTTAATAAAATTGGTCAGGGCCATAACCCACGTTACGAGTTGGGTGGATTAACTTGATTTGACGCGATTTTATCCAAAACATTATTTTCCAATATTTTTTATAAAACAAAACATTAAATCAACATCATTTTATTTTTTAACCCAAAAGATCAAACAAAATTTTGGTTAGATTGACCTAGTCGGCATGTGAGCTGGGTCACACTGGACAAGATCCTACTCACTTTACTTTAAAACCTCTTCATCTAAATGTTGGGTCTATGGGTCACTATGTTGACTTTGTGAATTTGACTGAATTTAATAATATTGTTAAAAAAATATCTTCCCACCAACATGCTTGCCACTAGGGGTGTTCAAAAAAACCGACCAACCGATTAAACCAAAAAAACCGAAAAAAAATTAACCGAAAAAACCGAACCGAAAAAAAAACCGAATAAACCGATTAAAAAATAAAAAAAACTGACTGGTCCGGTTCGGTTCCGGTTTAAAAAAGCTTAAACCGATTGAACCGGACCAAACCGAACCGGTTTCATTAAATCTAAAAAAAAAGGTATAAAAAGAAAATCCTAACCCTAAAACTAAATACCCTAACCCTCACAGCCGCTCCACTCCTTTTTCCCCTTTCCCCCTTCCTTTTCCCATAACCCTAACAGCCGCCCCCCTCCCTTTCCCCCTTCCTTTTCCTGTAACCCTTCCAGCCGCCCCCTTCCTTTTCCCCTAACCTTTCCAGCCGCCCCCTCCCTTTCCCCTTTCCTTTTCCCCTAACCCTTCATGATCTCAATCTTCAGGGCTTCAAGGGAACATAAATCATCTCGAAAGGTCAAATCTGAACTTCTGGTTCAGGTAGATGGTGTAAACAATAGTCCCACTTGTGAAGATGGCCATCAAAAAATAGTGATTGTTTTGGCAGCTACAAACTTTTCTTGGGACATAGATGAGGCACTAAGATTGTTTCATTGTCTTCTTGTAAATATTTTTGAGATTTTTTTGCTTTTTGAAAGTCTTAGATTCATCCTAAATGGCAATATATCAAAGATGTAGTACAGCATCTCGTTTCTCCATTGGCACAAAACCTAGATTAAGGTATACAACAGCAGCAGCAAAAATGCTTCGGTTTTTTTGGTTTTGGATGCTAAAAACCGACCTGAACCGAACAAAACCAGTTCGGTTTGAACTGGTTTTCGGTTCGGTTCGGGTTATATTAACCAGGACTATTATTTTTCGGTTTGGTTGAATTTTTGGGTTAAAACCAAACCGAACCGGACCGCGAACACCCCTACAAGAAACCATGCCAAATCTGACCTCACCCAAAACACAAGGTCTCATATCATGAATTTGCTAGTTAATTGAGAACTACATTTTAATAAAACAATTTTTTTTTAAAAAAAAAAAACAATCAAACTCTGAAGTTGATCAATATTGTGGTACAAAGTGTATTTTAAAATTGTTTTTTAATTAAAAATACATAAAAAAAATTATTTTTAATATCATAACATTAAAATCATCTAAATATATCTATGAAAACATTTACCATGCAAAAACACTCTTCAAATCATTAACAAAGTCAACTAGTTTGTATAAATCAAGTTTCAAGTTAACAAGTTGACTCTTCAAGAAAAGAGTTGAATAAACATGATGAACCCACATGGAAGTGTTTTACATTTTCATTTCAAAATAATCTGAAGTTTACCATATAAACCTTTTAACGAGGGAGCGAGGATATGGTAATCATAAATATTTTGTTTAGTACATATGAAAAATAATGATAAATTACTAATATGAATGTTTAGCATTGAGCTTCAGATGAAGAAGAGGGATCTTCGGTAATCCTTGGGAACTTTTTTGGCAAGCTAAACACAGGATCATCACCGGCAAATCCTTGAAATGCCCTTCCTAAAGCATACCCGAGAGCCCTGGCTACAGGAACCGCCACTGCATTCCCAACTTGAATGTACCTGAATTTGGCGCCAAAAAAAAATGAGTTCCATAATTATTTGTCAAATTATGATTTCTACATTGTACAAGTGACGGCTAACAAGAGTTGATATAGAAACTAACCCAAGCTAGGTTTACAAACCCAAACGACATAGTTTACTTAATAAAAACCTAAAAACCCGATTTAATTTTTTAAAAATAATCAAAATGATATTTAAAAAAAAAAGTATTGAAACGATAATCAACCCCTTAAGGCTCAAGCCTTGAGCAAGGTGATAGAAGAGATGTTTACTAACTCTGTATCATTGCAGATATTCAAAACTTAATATGTTAATATTTAGAAAAACCACTAACCTTTCTTTAATAGGTCCACAGAGCTGATAATAATCAGGAAATCCTTGTAATCTTGCATTCTCTCTAATAGTTAACACTCGATCTTGCTCAGGATGCATGATTGCCTGATTATGAGGCTCCGCACGGGTCACAACAGTTGGGACAGTTTCATCCCACCATAAACGAGCAAATGGCCTGTTTCACAAGCTCATAATATTTATTAAACCCGAAAAAAAAATAAAAAAAAAACCTTGCTGAACAAAACACATAATGGCCAGATCCTTACTTGGAAGAACTTCCATTGACAAAAGTCATCGCATAATCAGGAACCTACAATACCAATAAGTCAAAGTAATATGAACAATGAGAATACATAAGAAGATTTATATAAAGATAAGTAGAAAGTATCCAAAATACCAAGGGTTTTCCTGAGCTCAAGTATTGCCTTGGAACTTCGGGATCCCACTCCACCTTCTTATCAGGTCTTACTCGTACACCAGGTAAATCCCTAAAATTTCCTCCCTGATCAAACAAAAATTTGTCATTAAATAAATGACACAATGATGTAACAGTAATTTGATTAAAAATAAATAAATAAATAAATGTTAAAGAATACCTTTCTCTTCGGGATTTGACAAACTCGTTGATAGTCATCGTCATTTAGTTCAAGAGGACGATGATCAAACAATAAATCATTTAATTCTAAACCTGCAAAAAGAATTAACAATGTCGCGTACATTATATTGGTACATTACATAGCGATCAGAACACATTCCTAACAAAAAAACAAGAAATCCACTCACCCATTTTCTTCAATCTAATCATTCGTTGAAATTCTGTTTTAGGAGATTCACCATATGGCATCTCATCACGCTTTTCATCGTTCGCAACCTGATTACATTAAAATGAATCAAACAGGAAAATGTTTTAAGTTTACAACTTATTAAATTAAATGAACGAGAAATATAACCAACCGCAGGCAGGTCAGATATTGCATCCTCTAAAAATAATTTCCTTTCTAATTGAGGTTTAACACCCTCCTCGTAAGCCACTGTATTACCCTACATGTCATGAGCAAAATTATTTTAATAAAGATAAAAAAATCAAAAACATAAATGATATGGTATTAGTTGTTAACTAAAATCTATTGTGATCAATACAAGCACTCGTACCTCAAACTCTAGAGGAACAACACCCCTAACAAGAACATCATGGGTGGGAAGAGGATACTGTGGCAACTTCTGCAAAACATAAAAGATTTGATTAGAAAAATCACAAGTACTTTCGAAGTAGCATGAAAAAAATATTATATATCGTACCTCAGTAGCGCAAGCACCCCATAGAAAAACTCGCATACGAAACTGTGGAAGACCATATGCCCCGGCAGCCAGCATACCCAACCGAGCTTGGTATTTCATACTTACAAGGCAACCCATGGCATATCGTCCTAGAAATCCATCAGCAAACTTCAGAAGGTCAACCACATTCTCCATCAGCACAAACTTTGGCTTGAGAAAGTCTACTATGTCCATAAAAACAACAAGCTGCTTGTTTTTTGGATCCTCCAAAGGATTTTTAACATTCCTAAAGCGATTGAAGCCACTAATTCCTTGACATGGAGGTCCACCACAAATCACTTCAACATCTCCCTAAATGATATATTTTGAAAATGAATCAATCGGCAATGCATATAAAACAACTTAAAATGTGAGTTAAAGCTAAGTAAGCTTACTGGTAATGGCAGAATATTTGACTTGTAGCCGTGCATGACAAACTTCTTTATAGCTTCCCGACAATTGCTATTCAAAAACAATTGTTGTTAGACACCGTTTAAAGAGGAGAAAAAATAAAGAGCAAATAGAATAAGCATAGTGAGTAGTCTATTTGCATACCTCAAACCACTAATTGGTTCCCAAGTGTCATAATCAGGTCCATAATTTTTCCAACTAACCTACATTGAGCAAATTCAAAGGAAAGCAAGGAAAAAAGTTAGAAGATAAAAGGGTCAAAGCAAATGCAATTTCAGTTCTAACACATGAAAGCACAGAGTAGATTGGTACTCCAGCAATGTCAACACTATTGCAAACAGGCTTGGAACTTCATGAATGTCATAGGCGAAAATTGCAAACACGTGATTAAGCAATCATCATTATCTTCTTGGTCTACTCTCATTATAAATATCAGAAGATACCCTCTCACTCAAATATGCAAAACCTTGGACTCAGTTTCTGTTTATCTGTTAAAGATATGCCGATATAGTAAAAGTTAACCTAGTGTCTGTTTATTTGTTAAAGAAATTCCAAAACGGTAAGCATTCTTCACTTCAAGTTGACCACGTGTAAGCTAACGTATATACTACACGGTATAATTTTACCAAACCTTGAAGTAGAGGTCACGCTGGCCACCAATCTCCTTGGGATCTCCATGGCACACCTCAAGAATTTTCTCCACCTCGAACACTTCAGAGTCATCATTATTGTCACTGACATCATTGTTGTCATCATCCTCCTCCTCATCATCATCATCATCATCCTCATCATCCATGTCAAAACTATATGTTTGTTGTTTTTCCGGGTCATCATTTTTCACAAGGGAAAACCTTATGCAGAGTTTTTCCCACTCTTTCAGTAGCATTAAGAAGTCTTCAGCAGTCTCATTTCTCACCTAATCCACAAAGTTTGTCGAGTTAAAGTTCAACATCTTGAATAGGGTGGAGCAGCAATAGAAAGTCAAAATTAAATATAAAAAGGACAACCTGTGTCTCCGGATGATTCAACCTTAAGCTTTCACATGCATGCTTATTCAAGTCAACAGCCCATTTCTGCAATTTGAAAAATAAAAGTGAGACGTCGATTTCAAAATAAAGTTCAAGACAAGAAATGAAACCAAAACATGTGATTAAATATAAACAATGATGATTGTGGCAACAAATCACACGTACATGAAAAGAAGAAAGGAGAAACTTACCGTGACAAGATTTAAACCAGACAAGTTAGCACCAAGACAAAGACCAGTAGACATTGCTCCACAGCCAGAATACAAATCTAATAAAGCCACCTCTGATTTCCTACGGCCACTGCTTTCACAAACCTCATCACACTCAAACTTTACCCCAGCAGCATCAATATCACTGGATATTGTTGATGAACTCTCAGGTGCAGTTGTATTGTTTTCTACAAGTTAAAAAAAAACAAGCAACATAAGATAACAGCTTACAGAAGACATGGATTTAAATTAATTTACCCTTGAATAGGAAAATCGTCACCTGATGGTAGCTTGACAAAGGTGGAGTATGGAAGCAAATAAAGCATGTCACAATAGAAGTCGCAATTTAAGGTCTTTGCCCGTCTAGTCTCTGAATCCACCTGAAATGGCAACTCCAAACATTAACAATTTTGTGACAATAAAATCAAATGAAAGGAATAAAATAGGGGAGTATTCATACACCAAGTGCCAATCTGACAATTTTCAGCTTCCGAGTAAGGCAGTCCAAGGGATTGTCATTTCGAATCTCAGAAAAGAAAACACACTTCGGATCCGAAATGTACTTATCTTTAATAATCTGTTTCAAAACATTATAGTTTTAAGAAATGAGCTATACGTCACACCAAAAATAATATATTATCAACCACCAAATATCCTTCATTTAACTTACCGTGTCAGTAGACCTATAGTACCATTGAGCAGTAAAATGTGGGGTCCTGTCTTCAGACTCGAACATCTCGATTATCCTACATATATAGTCTGCTTCTCCATCAGAAGCCTAACAACCAAAAAGAAAATCGGTAATATAAACTTTAACCAACGAAGGACTCAAACAAACTCTGAACTAGATCCAAAACTCAAAAAATCAAGTGAAGAGCAAACTCACTTGAACATGAGCATCATCATAGAGATTATAGATGATCCCATCAACCTCTGCCCGCTTGTAATGACATCTAGCTTTTATTATCTCTTCAGAATCATCCAAGCTAGAAGAAATTGAATAAAAAGAGGAAATATAAACTAAAACATATATCAATGCATTGAAGGAGAAGGGAAGTGGAGAAGGAAAGAATGGCTGAGCAGAACAATTGAGGACGTAAATTACCTGTTTGAAGGTTTTGAAATTGGTGTTTTGTTCTTTATCTGAAAGAAAAAAGGGAGACGTAAAATCAAGGGTTAACTTAATTTCAACCAAAACTGTTAAAGCAACTAAAAGTATGTTCTCAGTCCACAGCAAAATATAATTTAAATATTTTTTTCCCAAGCACGACCTTCATTTAATGAATACTTAGCTTTACTACATTCAATTTTGACAACGGCATAGAACCCTCTCCTAGACAAAATCCAATTGATTAAAATTTGATTGTTTTCACAGATTAACTACTCAACAAAGCCAAGATGTTTCTAATTTCGACAATCATTCAAATCCAGCGAAGATTTATGGAATCTCAAGATAAATATATAGCTTAATTAACTTCGTCACGGTTATTAAACATGACCGGGCAATTGCACACAGGAAATCCACAACCCAAAATCTGGTTCGGGTCATTCAATGTTAAAACCTAGTTGATTTCAGCAGGACTCGTTAGATATAAACCGAACTTGGCTAGGTAAAACATAAGATAAAAATTATAAAATTAATAGTTTTGATAAAATTAATTTATGAGGGCAATAACCGACGCCATAACCTAGACTCTTTTTCAAGTCATAAGAAATATAAACATGATAAACATAGAAATATTTATAGCGATTATCAACAAAAATATAATCAAGCAGCTATCTCTATCCATGAAACATATTTGCACTAAACACTGTTCTCGAACTGATTTTCTTTCGTATTTCTGCACAAAAAAATATAAAAAAAAAAAAGATAATCAGAAAGATAATGACCAGAACAAGCAAAAACCGTTACCTTATTAGCATATCGATGAGGCCACTTCTTTCTCGCTTCTGCATCAGGAACTTGATTTCCGACAAACCTCGCCGGCGTTCCATCCTCCTCCTTAGCCTTCTCAGGAGTCGATATCTTCTTTGTTTTGCCAGATCCGCGTTTCTCCTTCTCTTTCTCCTTCGTTTCAGATCTAGAATCCCCGTTATCAGTCCCCATTTTAGCTCCTACTTCATCAATCGAGTTCGTATCATCCTCCTCTGCATCTAAGAACACCTCCTCTGTCTCCTCCTTCTTCACTTTCTTCTCCCTCAAACGACTCCGATTCGGCGCTGTCGACTGCTCTTCCTCTGCTTCTTTCTCCATCAAACGACTCCGAGTAGCCGTTGTCAACTGCTCTTCCGCTGCTTTTTTCTCCTTCAAACAACTCCGCGCAGCCGCTTTCGACTGCTCTTTCTCTGCTTTTTTCTCCTTCAAACGACTCCGAGTAGACGCTGTCGACTGCTCTTCCTCTGCTTTTTTCTCATTCAAACGACTCTGTTTCGGCGCTGTCGTCGTCGACATCATCTTTCGCGTTTTTGGAGGAGAAGACGACGACGTTTCTGGCTTTGAAGCTGTGCTGCGCTGTCGTTTTCGCGGCATGCTGGAGGAGGAGGAGAAGGATAAGGAGATGAAACGGCAACGTTTAGAGAGAGGGGGGGTTTGGTTTGGGGAGGGAGCGAGAGAGAGAGAGGAGTGGGCGGGGTGAACTTTGAACACGAATTAAAAAGAAGGCAAAATAAAGAGGGAGCGGGAAGCGAAAAAATTGGGAGGGATTTGAGGGATTTGATTTTTTTTTCTAGAGGGGGCTGATTTGATTGGATGGGATTAAGAGGTATAGTTTTAATGCTGGATTGAGAACAAGATTTGAGTCACGGGTTTGAGAATTTCGATTCATATTAACTCAAAAAAATTAAATAATTTTGTTTTAATCATAAAAAAAAGCCAATAGGTTTAATCTTCATTGTTATGGATTGATTATAATTTTTTATCACATCAAGCTAAGTCAATTTTATTTTATATTTTTATTTTTTTACCTTAACTAATCTTGATTTAGGGTTAACTTGTTAGGATAGACTAAACTGACAATTACATATATTTGGATCTTTCAATTATTATTTTTATTGTTTTAATAATGTGTATGTAATGAATTTGAATTTTAACCTTGTTTAGGGTTGTGTTTGCATCTACAGCAAAATTTGAATTTTTTATATTTTTTTTATCATTTTAATATGTTGGTGTCAAAAATATTTTTTTAAATATATATATGTGTATTATTTTGATGTATTTTTAAATAAAAAACACTTTAAAAACACAGTCATTACTATACTTCCAAACACTTCATTCATCTTTATTTGTGATGCAAAGGGATTTTGTTTTATCTTGATGATGGAATGTTTTTTAGGGTTGATGGAATGAGATATATTAGTTGTTATATTTTAATTTTTGATTGAAATAATTTTATGGTTTTTTCGAAAGGATGTTTTGAAAATAAAACTGGTTTTGTATTAAATGAATATCCAGGTTTTATTTGATAACATGGTTTAATCTGTTTTTTATTT
>Ga0307518_10004323_pt1 | contig 10186 bp, 2 predicted proteins | sample 25_EM_MG_FD_203889 | JGI IMG/M metagenome (GOLD analysis project Ga0307518, IMG submission 203889) | Populus trichocarpa ectomycorrhiza microbial communities from riparian zone in the Pacific Northwest, United States - 25_EM | ecosystem: Host-associated > Plants > Roots > Unclassified | place...
TCTCAATCTGACTGTTGGATCGAGCTGAAAGTTTACGTGGAGTCTCCTGACATGTTTTCCTACCTTTCTTTAAAATTTCAGGTCAATCGGAATTCAGGAAGGCATCGAAACACGGGTCAACAGAGGTTGTACGAATTTTGTTATTTACTTCCTTTTGACTTGTGGACTTCTTATTTGGCTAGGATTCTTTTCCTAAAAGAATGTGGCAGCTTATTTTGGAAATCTACTAATTCTACAAAGATCTTTAATGGGCTGCAACATAGTTTCCAAGTGGCAAGGATTCATAATTATTTCAGAATCCTTTTCTTACAAGGATTCCTAGCTACAAAAAGGAAAGAAAAGTTCAGAATAAATTCTACCTTCAAATCAGATTTTCTAGTCTATTTGGGACTTCTTAATGGTGACAAATCTGATTCTAGCATATTTGGGATGGTAATTTTCAGATTTGTATTATTTTCTTCTTAGTTTTTGGGTTATTATTACTTATTTAGGTCAATTGTAAGTGGGCTTCATATAAGTCCGCCTAAGGGGAGTCCATTAGGGTTTCTTTAAGTCTAAAGTCAGTATAAATAACGGCATAACCAAACATGTAAGGTTACGCAATTTTCAGATCAATAAACTTCTTTGTTGCACTTAGTGTGTGTTAGTGGGATAATCTCCCTTCCTTGGTTCTCTAAAGAACTGAAAACGACTTATCGAAGAACAACTGTTTTCGTGACGTCATCCTTATACTTCTCGTTCGCGAATCAATATTCATTGGGTGGGGGTCTCCGTTTCCAATAGTGCTCGTGCCTAGGTACAAGTTATCTTTGTGTCACACTCATATCAAACCTGATTTACTTGGTTTTCCAGGAATTGGTGTCTTTGCGTGTGGGTTGCGTGACCACGTGATCACGAGGTTCGCATCAGTAGTACTGACTCCTCCACGGACACTGCCACCAGCTTCACATCGACTTCCCAAACCAACAACTCCTCTCTAGCCCAGGTAGCCTTCCACTCTCTTCTCCTTTATTCTTCTTAATCCTTTCTATAGTTGTTGCATGCAGAATTCGTACTGCATGCAACAACAAAAATAATTAACATGGTTGTTGGGTCAGGCCAGCAATCATGCGGACCATGGGCTGGACCTGTTTCAGTCTGGCCCGGATGGTTGGGCCCAGCCAACCCAGCAAAAAAAACAAAAAAAAGGAGACCAGATATGTTGGGCTAACATCGGCCCAACCCCTTTTTGGGCGATATCGATCCCACACCTTTACATCACCGACCCATCCAGGATGGTCTCAACCCGTATATCTAGGCTGGCCCAGCCCAATACATTTACATGATGATGATGTCATATTATTAAAAAATATAAAAAAAATTCCAAAGATCATTTCAAAATATTTCTGATTTTTTCGCTTGTTTTTTTACCAATTTTGTTTAATATTAGGCTATATTTTTTTACACTCTAAGATACAGATCCAATATCAAAATACTTGGTTTTCTTCGAAATATTTCCTAAAAAAATTTAAAAAATTTTAAAAAAATAACAAAACTTTTAAATTAATTTCCCCTTTAAAAAAAATATTTTGTTTTCATGTATAAGGGCAGATCCTAAAGAGTTTTCTAAGCATATTTTCAAAAACAAAAGAATTGCATCTTTCTCATGTTTTAAAAAAGCAAAAAAAAATGGATATTGTAACCAGTTTATGATTATCCGTTAAGATTTGTCCAAAACATCAAAAACTCTTTACCAATCATTTTATTCATTTTTATATTAGGGTTTGGATGTAGACTTTAATATTTGAGGGTGTAAAGATACATAATATAGTACACCCTCAGATATTAAAGATACAAAGTGTAAAATAAATACAATGCTAAAATTTGAATTTTAGAATGATTAGGATTAAACCTAATGAAATAAAAATTCTCTCACGAAGGGAGATCTGCCTTAGACCTTAGAAGAAGACCAACAGATAGAAACTCGACCTAGAAAAACAATCAAACAACAATGCAACTTATCTTAGGTATGGTGTACTAGAGTAATGCATCAATACCTTTCTCGGAGTCTCGCAGACCATAGGTTTCCTAGTAATCATAATACCAGGTGGTAATTCTTGAACATTAATAATAATTTTATGATTAAACTCAAAACCTTTTCCCTTCCAACAACATACCTCTCAGGAGGCTTTCATTTCAAAACGCTCCAGTCCCGACGTAGCCCCTGCGATAGTATGATGACTCCACTAGGGACCACCTTGTCTGGTCAAACTAAGCTTTGCTTGTTTGCTTGTTTGTCTGTGTACTTTTGTTGGTCTATTTAATTTAATTTTAGCACGTATTTTTTATGACTTTAGCATTTTTACTTCATGTTCATGCATAAATACATCATGTATGGATTAATTTTATGAATAAACTCATTTTTAGGTTAGGTGAGGAGTAGCGGTCTGCCTCATGACTTTTAGTCAAGGTTTAGATTTGTGAAACATCCAACTATGAGCTGAGTGTTTTCTCGGTAATGACGGTCACACCGTGCCCTAATCATTCCTTGTAAGCTCCCATATCGCCTTCACGTAAGGTAGTCACTAGGCAACTCATAGATCTTTTTGAGACCAGGCAGAAAAGTCTACCCCTCATATAATGACCTTGAACCTGCCTTTAGAGTACAAACTATTTAATAATTCATTTGGCATCAACGTAAACCTGATTAAAATCCTGAGCTCTGCATGATTTCTAAGCTAAGACCATGACTTCTGTGACCTTTTTGGAATACAAGGAAAGATCTAAGATGATACAACTAGTTGAAGGGGATTGCCCAAGAACTAAGGTTGAGGAATTAATACATATAATCAAAATACCAATTGCTCTATAGACAACATAAAAAAGCTAATGCTAATTCTAGGGTACTTAGATAAGAATATGTTTGAGAAAAAGTATGAGAGAATTGCTTATTTGATAAGGATCCCAATTTAGATTTCAGTAGTCAAATCTTCGATGCACTTCTAGGATCTGAACTGCAGATGTTTTACCTTTAGAGATGTTGATATAACCCCTACCATTGAAGAGTATGCCCAGATCTTGAATTCCCCAAATGACCCTCATAAAATATATTTCAGACAAAGAATTGATAGTACAATTGCAACGGTTGCAAAACTACTGCATCTAAACCAAGTTGATCAATACAGGATGTCTAATGGAGGGTTTAAGTGGAAGATGATTGAGAATAAACTGAAGACAAATAAAGAAAAAGGAAAGCTGGGCGAAGAAAGGTATTAAATAGTTGCTTTCACCATTTTTGGGCTAGTTCTGTTCTGCTTAGAAGTCGCTGGGATTATCAGCATTAACGCTGCTAACGCCTTCATTGAGTATGAACAGGCAAAGAATAACCCCACTTCAGCTATCTTGGCTGAAACTTTCCTATCTCTAAACCATTATAGGTTGCACGGTAAAGGAGCAATGTTGTGTTATATTCCTCTATTATTCATGTGGATAGTCAGCCACTTGGAGACATCAAGAGAAGTCTTTAACAATTTCTGGTGGTTCATCATGCCTCCTAGGTTGGTTATGAAGAGCATAATAACCTGGATGAAAAGGCATGGGTAAAGAAGTACCAAGCACTTCTTCATAGTAATTTCATATGGAAAGATCCAAGGGTAAGCAGCTCGACTCATCTTATGAGTTATGGTGACAAAGCATGGGTTCCACTAATTGGCTTGATTGTTTATATTAGCTACTCTCCCCCATTGGTAGCTAGATAGTTTGGAGGAGTACAATACGTGCCAAGAACATAAGGGTTGGCATAATATACCGATCTATTTAAAAGGGCTAATTTTTTTTGCCAAGTTAGACACCATCAGAAGTGATAGGGGGCGACCTGTTTTAGTCTACAAGGAGAAGCATCAAAAGGAGTCCTTAGTTATCCCTAATTACTCAATGTGGAGGAATGGTGGTTTATCTAAGAAGCTCCAAGGGATGAAAGAACAAAACATTTAGTTTATTATTACCTATTTGGGTCAATTTTGTAAGTTGGCTCAAATCAACCCACATATGGGATCCATTAGGGTTATTTAAAACATTATATAAGTTTTATGTATGCTGAAAAGCAGAACATGGTGAATTTATGAAATAAACATGTGTTTTGCGTGGTGCAACACGTTATCTTTGATGGGACAAAGATCAAATCTGACTTATCAAGGTATAACTAACCTTGTGGCATCATTCATTTCAATTCCAATAATGTGGGTGCCTTCGAACAGGTTTTCATTGTGTCACACTTCGCAAACCTGATTCTCGACTTTCTTGGGGAAGTATCATCTTCGTTAGGGGCTGCTTGATCGCGTGATCAAAAGGTTTGTATTAGTTGGTATCCGAGCTAGGCTCCAAAATCAGGTTATATCCTTTTAGTTTTCATTAACTATTTGTTTCGTGTCAGTTTCTCCTCGTCTTCTTTTTGTTTCAGGTCAGTATTTGTTTTTTTTCTTGTGTTTATTCTTATTATTATATGGTTTTTTGTGTTCTAATTAGAGTAGAAAAGAAGAAGAGAGGAAGTAATCAAAAAACGTTATTTGGGATAAGCCAATCTTTAATACATATGTTTCGCAGCAGCATATCAAAACTTATTATAATTAACTCAAAATTGATATTCTGGTATATAGTGTGAAATCGCGCTAAATATCAAGTTTCACGTCATGTGGACATTGTTGGGCCTAGGTTCTAAATTCAGAATCAACTCAAAATTTATATTCTGTTTACTGGGGATCCTATCGAAAATTATATTAAATTTGAGGTTATTTAGATATACATTTCTTTAAGTTCCAGAATCGGGTTTTGTCTTGCCGTAACGGGTATGTTTTGCGTTAGCTTTCAAAACTTGTTTTGTTTCTGTTGATTTCGTTCCTAACAGTATATTATCATCATATTTGAGATAATTGGTTGTTGTTTGAGTCATTTTCATCACTTTCACATCTGTTTGTTTTCGATTAATTCTGGTCCAAATAAAAGTTAGATTTGCAATTTCGAGTCTAAATCAATGTTATTTCTGTCGTAAACTCTATTATTATTGTGTCTTCATCTTTTTCTTCTTGTTTTTTTTTATTTTTCTATTTGTGTCATGTATTCAGTAAGGGAGAGGGAACGAAGGAGGATTCTAGCTCAAGGATGCAAAAAACTAGGCCATGGTTTGGGCGTTTTAGAACGAGAAGTTTATAAGTAGAAGATTATTCTATGATCTTCAAGCTTCATGGGAAAAGGAGGTACAACGCTAAAAGAATGAAAGACGAAGGAGGGTTGCTGTGGTTATTACTCAAAAGTATATGCGCAAGTGGTTAGTACGACGTGCTTATTTGAAATTCTTATAAGTCACTACTTCGATACAGTGTTGTTGGAGAAAGGCGTTACCAATAAGAGAATTTTGAAGGCTTAAACAAGAGGCTAATGAAATCACTACTAATCCTATTCAAGATTCGAGGGCGAATCTTCTTGAAGAGAGAGGGAATTATATGATTCAGGTTCAGCCTTGGATTCCTAATAGTAAGCATTCGGTTGCGTTTGAGATTGGTTGTGGATATGATTCAGTATATCGTTCAGCCTTGGGTTTTTCATGATAAGTCTTTACATAGGGATGCATTCGGTCAGATCAAGGTTCTTATGGATGATGGGTCCAGCCCAATTGATATAGTTCAGCCTTGTGGTACGACCTAAGCAAGGTTAGATTCAGATTTTGGCGTAAAATTTTCTACCGTCCAGGTTTACTCTATTGAGCATAACTCCAAATCCAACCGTTGGATCGAGCTGCAACTTTACCAGAAGATTCCAGAGGTATTTTTTTATATTGGGGTAACTTTTTAGGTGAATCAGAGTTTAAAAGGACTTGCGATATAGGGACTTGCGATACAAGTTGAATGAATTTTATTATTTATTTCCTTTTAACCTGTGGACTTCCTATTTGGCAAGGATCATATTTCAAAAAGGATGTGACAGCTTGTTTTGGGAATTTCCTTGTTCAACAAGAATCTTTAATGATCTGAAACATAATTTTCAAGAGTGGCAACGATTCATTAATGTTCCAGAATCCTTTTCTTATAAGAATTCTTTATTCATCCTAGCTGCACAAGAAACAAAAGGCTAGTGGTATTTAATTACATATTAGTTATTTTTACTACTTTCTTTCATGTTTGGGCTTAATTAATACTTGTTTTTTAGTTAGGATCTAAGGCTTGATTGGATCAGGCTATAGGCTTTTCAATTTAGGGTTTTTAGGTTAGTTTTGTATATGGGTAAGTTCAGCCCACTAGGGTAGATACATTAGGGTTAATTTTTAAGAACTATTTAAACACATGTACCAAAAATTTCAGCAGTGATTGATGAATATTACTTCTGAATATTTTAGTTTTAACGTGTGAGAGTGATTCTTACATTCTTCAGTTCTTGAATGAACTGAATCTAACTTATATAAAAAAAAAACTGGCTCCGTGGCATCATTCCAATAGTGTTGGTGACTTGGTGCAGGTTTTCATTGTGTCACACTCCTATCAGACCTATTTCAGCTTTCCGGGATCAGATCTCAATCTGGATTGTGGGTTGCGTGACCATGTGATCATGAGGTTTCGCATCACTAATTCTTTTGGTGGGTAATTCGGCCACGTCAGGATAGGTTATGCATGAGATATTTTTGTGCAGCATAGAAAGTTTATTTGGAGTATATTTTGGGTTTGGTTTGGGCCCTATTAATGAATATGGGTTTGGGCCACATAGGTTTCAAAGTTGGCATGGGCAAATTAAGATGTGAGGATCAGATTAGATTTATTTGGGATTGATTTTCTAATACTACAAGGACTTAAATCAACAAACTATTCTCCTAAAATTCAAGGAAATTTTGTTCATTATTTTACCTATTACTTAGGAGAATTTTATCAACAAAGGAGGAAGTTTCCTAGTTAGCCAAGGATTCTAGGGGGGCTGCCATATATGATTTCCTAAACTAGGAAAGATTAATTAATGATTATCTTAGTCTAGGAAGGAAACTAAATTGACAGGTATAAAAGAAGGAGATTTTCTTTATTAATTACCCATGTAAAACAAGAAAACTGAGCACAACAAGGCAAAAGGACTTTAGAATCAATTCCACATTCAGATTAGATTTTCTAGTCTATTTGGAACTTATTATGGGTGGCAAATCTCGCTCTAGCATATCTAGGATATTAATTTTGGATTTTTATTATTTTCTTCTTAGTCTTTGGTCTATTATTATTTATTTGGGTCAATTTTGTAAGTGGGTTATTTGAAACATTATATGAGTTTTTTGTATGTTGAAAAGTAGAACATGATGAATTTATGAAATAAACGTGTTTTGCATGCAACACGTTATCTTTGCTGGGACAAAGATCAAATTTGACTTATAAAAGTATAAGACCTTGTGGCGTCAATCGTTTCAATTTCAATATTGTTGGTGTCTTGGGACAGCCTTTCATTGTGTCACACTTCGCAAACCAGATTCTTGGCTTTCTTAGGGAGGTATAATCTTTGTTGGGGGTTGCTTGACCACATGTGATACGATCCAGGCAAGGTCAAATTCGGATTTTGATGTAAAATGTGCAACTATACAGTTTTACGATAACAATCATAATTCTCAATCCGACCGTTGGATGGACCTAAAATTTTATGTGGCGTCTCCTGACATGTTTTTCTACCTTGGGTTAAAATATCAGGTCAATCGGAACTCGAGAAAGCATCAAAATACTAGTAAATAGAGGTTGTACGAATTTTGTTATTTACTTTTGACTTTTAGACTTCCTATTTGACTAGAATTCTTTTCCTAAAAGTATGTGACAACTTGTTTTGGAAATCTCCTAGTTCTACAAAGATCGTTAATGGGCTGCAATAGATTTTTTAAGTATGGTAAGGATTCATAAATATTTCAGAATCCTTTTCTTATAAGGATTCTTTATTCATCCTAACTACAATATGGAAAGAAGACTTCAGAATTAATTATATCTTTAGTGATGACTTCCTAGTTTATTTAGGACTTCTTAACAGTGACAAATCTGATTCTAGCATATTTAGGGATAGTAATTTTTGGATTTTTATTATTTTCTTCTTAGTCTTTGAGTTATTATTACCTATTTGGGTCTATTGTAAGTGGGCCTCATATAAGTCCACCTAAGAGGGGTCCATTAGGGTTTATTTAAATCTAGAGTTAGACAATTCAGATTAATAAAACTTCTTGTTTGCCGCACTTTGTGTGTGTGTCTTGGTGGGATAATCCCTCTTCCATGGTTCTCTAAAGAACTGAAAATGACTTATCAAAGAACAATTGGCTTCATGACGTACGTCCTTATACTTCTCGTTCGCGAATCAATATTCATTGGGTGGGGGTTTTCCGTTTCTTATATCCAAGAATTGGTGTTTTTGCGTGTGGGTTGCGTAACCACGAGATCACGAGGTACGCATCAACGTGATCAAGAGGTTTGCATCAGCCAGGTGGAAGATAGGCCACCCATTGCTATTAAACCCAAACGAAAAAATGTTAGCAATGGGGAAGACCAAAGGATTGAGCTCGACAACAACAAAAGCCATCAAGAATTCTTGGAAGACCAGCTCCTGAAAGATGCAGATAAAGGCCTCTCTGAACCAACAATTGAGAGAAAAAGATGGGCAGCTGGAAGAAAGAAAGACCAAGTATGGTGACCTAGTAAACTATGTTGTTGCGCGTTTAATATCCTTGCAAGATTAGGAAATTCTCAAAACTAGCTCCACATCCTTGTATGAAAAGAATCCTAGCCAAATAAGAAGTCCGCAAGTCAAAAGAAAGTAAATAACAAAATTCATACAACTTTTGTTGACCAGTATTGAAATGTCTTCCTGAACTCTAATTGACAACATGTTAGGAGAGAATTTTGACTATTGCCGTGAAATTGGACAATTGAGCATTTTATGTCAGAATCCGATTCTTATTGTTTTTTTGTTGTGCGAATCGTATCAATCATCATATTAGTTATTTTTTGTGGTTTGCTCAAATCTTTTGGTTCCTTTGTTTGAGCACCTTTAATCATTAGGGATTTTTTGTGTTTCTTGCACTTGCCCCTAGGGTGGGGTGTGATCCTAACCACGATTATACTTCAAGAAAATTGCATGAGGCTCAAAAGGGGTGTAAGGGATTTTTTTTTTTAGTGTTATGAAAGGACTATTAAAGATGGTCTTTTCTCATTTCAAACGCGTGTATTCAAAATCAGTAGTCTTTGCTTTCTTTTATGCAAATATGCAAAATAGTTTCTCATTATTCATTCAGCTAAAACTCATGGTGTTTGGGTTACTTTTTAGTTTTTTTTTTTAGGAGTGCAGCCACATTTCTAAGAGATCATTTGAATTTTCAGAACTTGAATTTGATTTCTTTTTTTGTACTAAAACCTTGATTTCCAAAAGGTTTTCATGAAAATATGAGATCATGAACATTTTTTTTTAAAAGATAAAGGGAAACAAACTAAAGAAATCGTGGCCAAATTTTGATTTTATTGATTGATGGGAATAATACATCAGGCATAGTATATCTTTACAATATCATAATCGGCTGTATGAATTTTGTTATTTACTTTCTTTTGAGCTGTGGACTTCCTATTTGGCAAGGATCCTTTTTCTAAAAGGATTTGGTAGCTTGTTTTGGGAATTTTCTAGTTCCACAAGAATCTTTAATAAGCTGAAACATAATTTCTAAGAGTGGCAACGATTCATTATTGTTCTAGAATCCTTCTCTTATAAGGATTCTTTATTCATCCTAGCTACACAAGGAAACGAGGGTTAGTGCTATTTAATGACATTAATTATTTTTATTATTTTTTTCATGTTTGGGCTTAATTAAAACTTTGTTTTGAGCTAGGATCCAAGGCTTTTTTGGATTAGGTTATTGGCTTTTCATTTTAGGGTTTCTAGGTCAGTTCAGCCCACAAGGATAGATCCATTAGGTTTAATTCTTCAAGAATTATTTGAACTTATTTAACCAAAATTTCGGAGCCATTGATGAATATTACTTCTGAATTTTTCAGTTTTAACGTGTGAGAGTGATTCTTGTAGTCTTCAGTTCTTGAATGAACTAAATCTGACTTATCGAAGATTAACTGGTTTTGTGGCATCATTCTACTTCATTCCAAAAGTGTTGGTGCCTTGGGGCAGGTTTTCATCGTGGCATACTCCTTTCGAACCTATTTCGGCTTTC
>Ga0307518_10004324_pt1 | contig 10186 bp, 12 predicted proteins | sample 25_EM_MG_FD_203889 | JGI IMG/M metagenome (GOLD analysis project Ga0307518, IMG submission 203889) | Populus trichocarpa ectomycorrhiza microbial communities from riparian zone in the Pacific Northwest, United States - 25_EM | ecosystem: Host-associated > Plants > Roots > Unclassified | place...
GGGAAGGAGGCCTTCACGGACCAGCGGCCATCGCGGAGCGCGTGGGCCCCGCGCGTTTAGTCCTCTGAATGCGGGAAGTGGGCGCTGACCTGCGGAGAAGCGTCAAAGTGGTAGCAAAGGTCCCTTGCTCCCACGCGCCTGGGTTGTCTCTGTACCTACTAGTATGTACGGTCAAGACGTGGACAAGAGGGAAAGGCTCATCGAGAGCACTCGCGAGCTCCTGTGGGAACGCGGTTACGTCGGCACCAGCCCGAAGGCGATCCAGGAGCGCTCCGGCGCCGGCCAGGGCAGCATGTACCACCACTTCCAGGGCAAGTCCGAACTCGCGCTCGCCGCGATCGGCCGGAGCGCCGACGATCTGCGCGCCAGGGCGGAGGCCGAGTTCTCGGGTCCCGGCTCGGCCGTCGAGCGCATCACCGTCTACCTGCGCCGCGAGCGCGCGGTGCTCAAGGGCTGCCCGGTCGGCAGGCTCGCCCAGGATCCCGACGTGATGGCCGACGCGGAGCTGCGGAAGCCGGTCGAGGAGTTCTTCGCCTGGCTCACCGGCCGCCTCGCCGAGCTGCTCGACGAGGGTCGCGCGGCCGGCGAGCTCGATCAGGCGCTCGATCCGCTCGCCACGGCGACCGCGCTGGTCGCGACGCTGCAGGGCGGCTACATCCTCGCCCGCGCCGCCGGCTCCCCGGACGTGTTCGCGAAAGCCGTCGACGGCGCCCTCGGCCTACTGACGACCAAGGAGAACTGACATGCCCTTCGTCCGTATCGACACCATCGGGACCGAGAAGCTCGAAGCCCTCGGCAACGCCGTCCACGACGCGATGGTCGAGACGCTCGGCATCCCGGACGACGACCGCTTCCAGGTCCTCAACGGCCAGAGCACCCTGAAATACGACGACTACCTGGGGATCCGCCGCGACGAGGGGGTCGTGTACATCGGGATCACCATGCGGCAGGGGCGAACCGACGAGCAGAAGAAGGCGCTCTACCGGCGGATCGCGGAGCTCGCCGAGGAGTACGCGGGGACCGAGCCGCGGAACGTGCTCGTCACGATCACCGAGAACAATCCCGTCGACTGGTCGATCGGGAACGGCGAAGCGCAGTACGCGTGATCACGCGGGCGCGGCGGTGAAGGCGTGCTGCTCCAGCAGCCACCACGTGTCGCGCCCGAACGACCAGGTCAGCAGCGCCAGCGCGGCCAGCGTGACCACGAAACCCGCCCAGAGCGGCAGGACCGTCGAGGCCACCACGACCAGCACGATGCCCTGGACCGCCGCGACCGTCTTGCGCGCCATGCTGGGCGGAAGCGGCGTGTTCAGCCACGGCCACAGCCTGCCCGCCACGACGAAGACGTAGCGCATCGCGCCGATCGTGAGCACCCACGGGCCCAGCGACTGCGCGACGACCACGCTCAGGATCAGGATCAGATACGCGTCGACCTCCATGTCGAAGCGCGCGCCCAGCGGTGACGCCGTCCCGGTGCGGCGCGCGACCTGGCCGTCGACGGCGTCCAGGGCGAGCGCGACCGACGCGATGACGACCATCGCGACGATCTCCCGGCCCGCGGTGTCGACGACGAGCGCGGTCACGCAGCCGACCAGCCCGGAGCGGGCGAGCGTCACGGCGTCGGCGGGGCCGAGGGAGCGCGCGGTGCTCCGGTTCAGCCCGTAGGTCAGGAATCCGCCCACGGCGAGGCCGTAGGCCGCTCCGGCGAGCCAGCCCAGCGGGCCCAGACCGGTGACGGAGTCCAGCGTCCCCAGCAACGCCAGCTGGACGAGGACCCCCAGGAAAACTCCGGGGTTGATCACGAGGCCTCCTCGTTATGGTGGCGGTGACCCCGCTTCCAGGGTCCGACATGAGAGGACACGATGGAACGCGCCTTCTGGTTCAGTGGTTCCGGCGACGGTGAGCTCAGGCCCGTCACGCTCCCTCCGGTCGGCGATGACGACGTACTGGTCCGCACCCTGTACACGGGCGTGAGCCGCGGCACCGAGACGCTCGTCTTCCGCGGCGAGGTCCCACCGGGTCAACGTGCGGCGATGCGCGCGCCGTTCCAGGAAGGCGACTTCCCCGGTCCCGTCAAGTACGGATACCTCAATGTCGGAGTGGTGGAACGCGGCCCGGACGACCTCGCCGGGCAGGTCGTCTTTTGCCTCTATCCACATCAGACGCGCTATGTCGTCCCAGCCTCGGCCGTAACGCCGGTGCCGCGCGAGGTCCCGCCGGAACGCGCGATCCTCGCGGGGACGATCGAGACCGCGGTCAACGCCGTCTGGGACGCGTCGCCGAAACTCGGCGACCGGATCGCCGTGGTCGGCGCCGGGATGGTCGGCGGCAGCGTCGCGAAACTGCTGGCCGGTTTCCCCGGGACCAGGGTGCAGCTGATCGACGTCGACCCGGCGCGCGCGAAGATCGCCGAAGCGCTCGGTGTCGACTTCTCGACACCGGAGGACGCGCTGGGCGAGTGCGACTTCGTCGTGCACGCCAGCGCGAGCGAAGCGGGGCTCGCCCGATCACTGGAACTCCTCGCGCCGGAAGGCGAGGTCATCGAGCTGAGCTGGTACGGCGACCGGAGGATCAGCGTCCCGCTCGGCGAGAACTTCCACTCACGACGGCTGGCGATCCGCAGCAGCCAGGTCGGCATGGTCTCGCCGTCCCGTCGCCTGAACCGGAGCTACGCCGACCGCATGGCGCTCGCCTTGCGTCTTCTCGCCGATCCAGGGTTCGAAGTGCTGGTCAGCGGGGAATGTCAGTTCCGTGAACTACCGGACGTCTTACCGCGTCTGGCCGCGAATGAACCAGGAACGCTCTGCCTCCGTGTGACTTATCAGATGGAGGAAACGCGTTAAGGGCTCGATCCGGGAGGTCCGTTGTTCAGCATCACCGTCCGCGACCACGTCATGGTCGCCCACAGCTTCCGCGGCGAGGTCTTCGGCCCAGCGCAGCGGCTGCACGGCGCGACCTTCCTGGTGGACGCGACGTTCCGCCGGTCCGAACTGGACGCCGACAACATCGTCGTCGACATCGGCAAGGCGACCGAAGAGCTCAAAGCGGTGCTCGCCGACCTGAACTACCGCAACCTCGACGACGTACCCGAATTCGCGGGGATCAACACGTCGACCGAGTTCCTCGCCAAGGTCATCGCGGACCGGCTCGCCGATCGCGTGCACGCGGGAGCGCTCGGCGAGGGCGCGCGCGGCCTCGAAGGGCTCACCGTCTCGCTGCACGAATCCCACCTCGCGTGGGCGAGCTACGAGCGTGCGCTGTGACCGGCCTCCACGTCGTCCTGCCGAACGACATCGACGACGTGAGCGCGCCCAGCGGCGGCAACGTCTACGACCGGCGGTTGTGCGACGGCCTCGCCGGCCAGGGGGTGGAGGTCCACGAGATCGCCGTGCGCGGGAACTGGCCGCGGCCCGACACCGAGGCGCGCACCGTGCTGGCGCGCAAACTCGCCGAACTGCCCGACGGTTCGGCGGTCCTGCTCGACGGGCTGGTCGCCTGCGGGGTGCCCGGGGTGATCGGGCCCGCGGCGCGGCGGCTGTCGATCGCGGTGCTGGTGCATCTCCCGCTGGCCGACGAGACGGGACTGTCGCCTTCGCTCGCCGCCGAACTGGACCGGCTGGAACGGGAGACGCTCACCGCGGTCGACGCCGTGGTCGTGACCAGCGACTGGGCGGCGCGACGGCTGATCGAGCACCACGGCCTCGCCCCGCATCGCGTGCACGTGGTGCCGCCCGGGGTGGACAAGGCCGAAGTCGCCTCCGGGAGCCTGGACGGGACGCGGTTGGTCTGCGTCGCCAACGTCACCCCGCGCAAGGGACAGGGCACGCTCGCGGACGCGTTGAAGTCGCTCAAAGATCTACCGTGGATCTGTGAGTGCGTTGGTGCAATTCCCCGGGAGACCCGCTACGTCGAACGCCTGCGGCGGCACGCGCTCGGCGGTCGGTTCACCCTCACCGGCCCGCGATCCGGCGAAGCGCTCGAAGCGACGTACGCGGCCGCAGACCTTCTCGTGCTGCCTTCGCGCGCGGAGACCTACGGCATGGTCGTCACCGAGGCGCTCGCGCACGGTATCCCCGTGCTGACGACCGCCGTCGACGCTCTGCCGGACACGCTGGGCCGGGCGCCCGACGGCAGTGTGCCCGGGCTGCTCGTCCCCGGCGAGGACGTCAACGCGCTGGCCGCGGCCCTCCGCCGCTGGCTCACCGAACCCGGACTGCGTGATCGCCTCCGCGCCTCGGCACGCCTGCGCCGCGAGACGCTGACCGGGTGGGACGAGACGGCCCGCGGCGTCGCCGCCGTACTGCTGAGTGAACGGACGGCGGCATGACCAGGTACGCCCCCAGCTGGCTCCAGCTGCGTGAAGACGCCGACGCCGCCGCTCGGGCGACCGAGCTGATCGAGCCGGTGCGCGCGTTCCTGCGCGGACAGGACGAGGTCGTCATCCGGGATCTCGGCTGCGGCACCGGTTCGCTCGGCCGCTGGCTCGCCAGGCGGCTGCCGGGACGCCAGCGCTGGATCCTGCACGACCGCGACCCGGACCTGCTCACCCACGCGCTGGCGCGCACGAGCCGTCCGGATCACGCCGTGGACGGAAGCGAAGTCACCGTCGTCACCGAGCAGCGTGACATCACCGAGTTACGCGCCGAGGACCTCGCCGGGACTTCGCTCGTGGCGGCGTCGGCGCTGCTCGACCTGCTCACCGCCGAGGAGATGTCCCGGCTGGCGGAGGCGTGCGTCGAGGCACGCTGCGCGGTCCTGTTCACGCTGAGCGTTTCGGGCCGGGTCGTGCTTTCGCCCAAGGACAAGTTCGACATCGAGATCTCCGACGCCTTCAACGCGCATCAGCGCCGGGTCACCGACGGCCGGTGGCTGCTCGGACCGGACGCGGTGGACGTCGCCTTCGGGGTCTTCGAGCGGCTCGGCGCCACCGCGCGGCGTGCGCCCAGCCCTTGGCGGCTGGGAGCGGATCAAGCGGCGCTGACCGCGGAATGGCTCACCGGCTGGGTCGGCGCCGCTTGCGAACAGCGGCCGGAACTCGCGGCGGACGGCGACGCCTATCTGCGGTGGCGGCTCGCGCAATGCGCGGCCGGCGAGCTGAACGCGGTGATCCAGCACGAAGATCTCCTGGTGGTGCCCGCGTGAAACGGCTCTGGCCCTGGCTTCGGATCCTCGGCGCGCTCGCCATCCTCGGGGTCCTCGTCTGGCAGCTGGGCACCGGCGCGTTCCTCGAAGGTCTGCGAGAGGTCGACGCGGGCGGGATCGCCGCCGCGCTCGGGATCGGTTTCGCCACCACGGTTTTCAGCGCCTGGCGCTGGCGCCTGGTCGCGCGGCGGCTCAGTCTGCGGTTGTCGCTGCCGAGTGCCGTCGGCGAGTACTACCGCGCGTTGTTCCTCAACGGTGTCCTGCCGGCGGGCGTCCTCGGCGACGTCGACCGCGCCGTGCAGCACGGACGCGAAGCCGGTGACGTCCCGCGTGGCGTCCGCGCGGTGGTGCTGGAGCGCACGGCCGGGCAGGTCGTGGTGATCGGCGCTTCGGTCGTCGTCGTGCTCGGCGCGCCTTCCGTGGTGCCGCCGCCGATCGACCGCGTGGTGACGGTCGCCGGGATCGTGGTGGTCGTGCTCGCCCTCGCGGCCGTAGTCGCCGGCATGACGGCCGGGAAGCGGTGGATCCACAGTGGATCGAAATGGCGCCGCGGATTCGCCGTCTCCCTCGCCGACGTCCGGCTCGGCCTGCTGACCAAGGAAACCTGGCCCGGCGTGGGCCTGCTTTCGGTCGCCACCCTGGCCGGTCACCTCGCCCTGTTCGTCGTCGCCGCGCGCGTCGCGGGCGTCACCGCGCCGGTGGGAGACCTGCTGCCGCTGATGATCCTCGCCCTGCTCGCGATGGGGCTGCCGCTGAACATCGGCGGATGGGGCCCCCGCGAAGGCGTTTGCGCGCTGCTGTTCGGCGCGGCGGGCCTCGGCTCGGCGCAGGGCGTCACCGTGGCCGTCGTCTACGGCGTGCTCGCGCTCGTCTCCAGCCTTCCCGGTGCGGGCGTCCTGCTCGCGCGTTCTGTCCAGAGTCACCGAACAGACAGGAGAAGCCCGATGACCGTCGAGAGGGTCGTGGAGACCAGACTGCCCACCCGGTACGGCGTTTTCCGCGCGTATGGGTACTTGGACGCCGACGGCACCGAACAGATGGCGCTGGTGCACGGCGACGTCGCGACCTCACGCACGCTGGCGCGGGTCCATTCGGAATGCCTCACCGGCGACGTGTTCAGCTCGATGCACTGCGAATGCGGCGACCAGCTGGCCGCCGCGCTGCGGGCGATCGTCGACGAGGGCGCCGGAATCCTCGTGTACGCCCAGGGGCACGAAGGACGCGGAATCGGCCTGCTCGCGAAGCTGAAAGCGATGCGGCTGCAGGACGAAGGGCTCGACACCGTCGAGGCGAACATCGCGCTCGGGCTGCCCGTGGACGCCCGCGACTACCGCGCCGCGGCGGAGATCCTGAACGATCTCGGCGTGCGGTCGGTGCGGCTGCTGTCCAACAACCCGGCGAAGGTCGACCAGCTGGAACGGCACGGCGTGCGGATCAGCGAGCGGGTGCCGCTGCTGGTCACGCCGAACGACGAGAACCTGCGGTACCTGCGGACCAAACAGGAACGGATGCACCATTTCCTGCCGCATCTGGACCTGATCGAGTCAGCCGAGCGCGGCCAGGGTGTCCCCGAAGCTCTCCACCAGTGACGCCAGCACCAGCCGTCCCTTCTCCGCCGTCGCCAGCGAAGGCCGCCCGACCACACCGGACTCCGCATACGGGCGCAAGCCCACCGTGAGCAGGTGCCGCCTGTCGTCGGCGAGGTGGTCCGCCTCCGTGAAACCGGGCCGGACCAGCGAAGGATGCGCGTGCAGCAACAGGGAGGTCTCCAGCTCACCGGCGTGCATGTCGCTGTCCAGCGACGTCTCCAGCCCGGCCGCGTCGTGCGCCGCCTGCCAGCCTTCGACGCCGGGGAAGAGCGCCATCGGCGACGTCGACTCCTGGACCACGTTGGACAGGACGTAGTTGCCGCCGTGCGCGTTCACCAGCACCAGTTTCGGGACGCCGGACCGGCGCAGCGAGGCGGCGACGTCGTTCACCACGGCGTACAGCGTCGCGGCGGAGATGCTGACCGTGCCCGCCCACTCCGCGTGCTCGTGGGAGCAGCCGATCGTGATCGGCGGGAGGCGCAGCACCGGATACGCCGCGGCGAGGGCGTCGGCGATAGTCGTCGCGATCACCGCGTCGGTGGCGAGCGGGAGATGCGCGCCGTGCTGTTCGAAACTGCCGACGGGCAGCACCGCGACCTCGGCGCCGCGGGCGCTTTCGTCGGCCGTCGTGGCCGTCGGGAACAGGTTCACCCGGGCTACGGTACCCATATGACCGACCACGCCGCATTGTTGTCCGTGGCCCGCGAGGCCGTCGCCAAGGCGACCGGGATCATCCGCTCGATGACGTCGTTTTCCGTTGCCGCCAAAGGTGATCGCGACATGGTGACCGACGTCGACCTCGCCGTCGAGGACACCGTCCGCGAATTCCTGGCGCGGGAGACGCCCGAGATCGGCATCCTCGGCGAGGAGCGCGGGCACGAGGGGAACGAGGACCTGTGGTGGGCGCTCGACCCCGTCGACGGCACGGCGAACTTCGCGCGCGGGATTCCGCTGTGCGGTGTTTCGCTCGGGCTCGTCGACGGTCTGAACAGCACGGTCGCGGCGATCTCCCTGCCGTTCCTCGACGTCACCTACACCGCTGTGGCGGGGCAGGGCGCGTACGCGGGCGAAGAGCGTCTCGCGGCATCGAAAGCGACGGAGCTGTCCGACGCGATCGTGAGCATCGGCGACTTCGCGGTCGGCGAGGACGCGGAGGTCAAGAACCGCGTCCGGATGGCGTTGCTGGCCGACCTCGGCGGCCGTGCGCAGCGGGTCCGTTTCCTCGGCTCCGCGGCGATCGACCTGGCCTGGGTCGCGGACGGCAAACTCGACGCGAGCGTCATCCTCTCCAACCAGCCGTGGGACACGATGGCGGGTGTCCTGCTCGTGCGGGAGGCCGGGGGAGTGGTCGTCGACACCGACGGCGGCGACCACACGGTGCGTTCGGCGGCCACCATCGCGGTCGGTGCCGGGCTGCGTGACGAGATCGTCGCCGCGATCGCGCGGGCGGAGGGCCGAACTTCGTCACGCGGGAATTGAACCGGACGGGCGCCGCATCCGTGTCTCCTGATAAGGCGCCCGCATCTGGAGGTAACCGTGTTCACCTCGAATGTCCGCGTGACCGAACCGGTCGTCTTCGTCCTGCCGGGCGAAACCGAGGACGTCAGCGGTGAATACGACCGCCGGATGTGCCAGAACCTCCCGGCCACCGGCCTTCCGCTGCTGGAACTGCCGATCGCCGGGGAATGGCCGATGCCGGGGCCGCTGTCGCGGTCGAGGCTGGCCCGTTCGCTCGCCGCGCTGCCCGACGACACCGTCGTCCTGATCGACGGCACGGTCGCCTGCGGGGTCCCGGAGATCGTCGTCCCGCACGCGCGGCGGCTCCGGCTGGCCGTCCTGGTCCACCGGCCGCTCGCCGACGACCCCGCGCTCGACCCGGCGCAGGCCGCCGAACTCGACGCCTGCGAACGGGAGACCCTGCGGCTGACGGGGATGATCGTCGCCACCGGGCCGTGGCTCGCGCGGCAGCTGATCGACCGGCACGACCTCGACCCGACGCGGGTCTACGTCGCGACACCCGGCACGGACGCGGCCCCGCTCGCCGCCGGGGCCGACGGCGTCTCGCGGCTGCTGTGTCTCGCGCCCATGACCGCGCGCCACGGCCAGGACGTGCTCATCCGGGCGCTTTCGATGGTCGACGAACTGGCGTTCAAATGCGTGTTCGCCGGCGCGACGCATCACGATCCCGCGTACGTCGACGAACTGCGCTGGACGGTCGAGCGGCTCGGGCTCGGCTCCCGGATCAGCCTCATCCAGCCGCCGGACGACCTCGACCTGGTCTACGACGGCGCGGATCTGCTCGTTCTGCCTGCCCGCGGCGGCACGTCCGGACTGGTCGTCGCCGAGGCGCTCGCGCGCGGGATCCCCGTGGTGGCCACGGAAACCGCCGGCGCGCACGACGCGCTCGGCACCGCGCCCGGCGGCGGCGTGCCCGGGATGCTGGTGCCGCCGAACAACCCGTCGGCGCTCGCGGCGGCGTTGCTGCGCTGGTCGCTCGACGCCGAACTCCGCCATTCCCTGCGGACGTCGGCGCTCGCGCGCAGCAGCGTCCTCGAGGAATGGGACGTCGCCGCGGGCAGGCTCACCGACGTTCTTTCCCGGTTGCAGGCGGCGCCGCGTCAGCCTGCTTGATCATCGCCCGGAAGCAGCTATCGGGGGAGATCACCGGCTCGGTTGACTGGGCGGCATGCGAATCGTCGACCTTGCGTCCCGTCCCGATCTCCTCGATGCCGCGCTGAATCTCGGCGACGTCGGCGGTGAGTTCATCTACGCCGGGTTCAGCGGCAAGATGATCACCCCGGACCGGTTCCTGCGGCATTGGTCCCGGTATTTCCTGATCGCGCTGGACGACGACGGCGAGCCGATCGCGCGGGCCTTGTCGGTCCCGCTGACCTATCCGGCCGAGGACCGGCACGAGCTGCCGTCGCACGGATGGGACGAGGCGATCCAGTGGGCCGCGCAGGATCTCATGGACGGCCGCGCGCCGGACACCCTGTGCGCGCTCGAAGTCGTTGTGGCGCCGCGAATGCGCGGGACCGGCCTGTCCACACCGATGCTCAAGGCGCTGAAGGCGCGCGCGGCCGAGACGGGGCTGAAGCGGCTGATCGTCTCCGTGCGCCCGATCGGCAAGGAGGACGAACCGGACGCCCTCATGGCGGACTACGCCCTCCGGCGGCGTGACGACGGGCTGCTCGCGGACCGCTGGCTGCGCACCCACGAACGGCTCGGCGCGCGGCTGATCAAGGTGTGCCCGTTCGCGGTGACCATTTCGGGCTCGATCGCGGACTGGAAGGAGTGGAGCGGCGTCGACCTCGTCGACGGCGACAACGTGATCCCCGGCGGGATCGCGCCGGTGCACGCGAACGTCGAGCGGGACTGCGGGGTCTACGTGGAGGCGAACGTGTGGATGGAGCACCCGTTCTGAGCGGTCGGCGTGGGGTCAGCCCAGCTGGGCA
>Ga0307518_10004329_pt1 | contig 10183 bp, 9 predicted proteins | sample 25_EM_MG_FD_203889 | JGI IMG/M metagenome (GOLD analysis project Ga0307518, IMG submission 203889) | Populus trichocarpa ectomycorrhiza microbial communities from riparian zone in the Pacific Northwest, United States - 25_EM | ecosystem: Host-associated > Plants > Roots > Unclassified | place...
GGAGGAGATTCAAGGGATCTTCGAGCTGCATAAAACAGTATATTCCCTCTCAGCACAACAAGCTTAGAATATCCAATTTCCAAAGGCTAGAAGAAGAAGAAGAAGCAGCAGCTAGCAGTGGTGCAGATTGCAGAGTCCAAAGGCTAGCGAGGGGCATAAGTAAGAACTGGTGCGACTAACTAGGTGTTTACATAGATAAATGGAAAGTGGTCAACGGATCTTCTTGACATTTGCAGTGCATCTTGCGACTGCGGTTTAATATTTTTTTTCATTAAATTTTACTTCTTCTTTTATTTTAAATTATTTTCATAAAACGATGTTAAAATAATTTTAAAAAATAATAATAAAATATTATTTTAATATATTTATTAAAAAACATTTTAAAAAAGAGAGGCTAATACTAATAATTAGTATGATCTTGGCACCTATTAGTTTGGTCTTGTCTGTATGTAATAACCTCCCTCCCTCCCATTCTTCTACTACCAAAATCAATCGCACAAAAGGAAAGGAGAAAACAAAAAGAAGAGAGATTTGGGTGTTTTCTGACTGTGGTTAGATCAGATCGAAAGCTGAGGCAGAAGCCTATTTTACTCCATAATTATCTCTAGATTAGTTTGGATTATATTAGATTTTTTCAATAAATTAAAAGAAATATCCATCCATCCTTTTATCTATCTATGGCATATAGAAGAAGGCAGCAGCAGGAGGAGGAGGAGACATCAAGCACAAGCAGCAGAAGCAGAGGCAGGCCATCTCCAATCAGGACGACAGCATCATCTTCTTCTTTTTCATTGGACGAAGAGGATTGGATTTATGAAGATGCTGATTATAACAACAACAATAATATTAATATTGAGAATAAGAGTAATTCCACCTCTCTGGCTACCAAAGCCATTAGAGCTTCTTCCGCTGCCCACAGAGACTCCTCTCTCTCTTCTGCTTACGCCTTCACTAATCACCCCTCCCCCTCATCTAATCCTTCCAGTTCTAATTCTTCTTCTACCAAGGTAATTATCTACATTTTTTTTTACTGCTCTTACTTTCCTGCAGATCCAATACTGTCTTACTCATTTTTCACTGCTAATTGCTATAAAGCAATTTGCTTTCTACTTCATTTTCTTGATATTGAAATGGGTTTGGGTTTTTGTAGGAGGAGGAACCGAACAAGGCCTATTATCACGAGTACACATCTATGAAAACATTGAAAGAAACGCAGCAGCAGCAGCAAGGGTTTTGGGGTACTCTTGCTAGAAAAGCTAAATCCATTCTTGATGATGATTTCAATACTAGTACCTACAATGCTGCCACTTCTTCCTCTCCTCAAAAGCAACAAATGGATTCAGGTACTGACAGGACTACTACTTGGCAACACCATGTCCCCGACACCACAACTAAGTCCAAGGTTGGATATCCTAGCTTGACTTTTCTTTTCCCTCAATACATACGTACCCAATTAAAAGTTCTTAGCTTTGGCAAAATCCAGTGGTTTTTTGTTACTCTTTTGATATGCCAAAAAACCCGGAAATTGAACTTGAATTTCATGCTCCTATTTATCTTTTTTTGGCCAAGTGAGTGTTTTCTTATCAGCCGAAGTGAACCTATTACATGTGATGTTATTGCAGTACCAGAACCCCTACCCCCCTCGTGAGACCCATGGGAAGATGGATAGTCCTGTATTACAAAAGGGACTCAACGCGATCTCATCTTCCCTGAATTATATTGGTAATGCTGTCGAGGTGGGCCTCCCAGTTCGAATTTTTTGCTCAAATTACCCCAGGATTCCTTTGATTGCACTAATGCTGTTTCCCTTTTTTCAGGAAGGTCTGACAAGAGTGGAGAACCGGACTGCAGACATTATCCAAGAAACTCGTAAGCATATTCAGAAAAAGCCTAATGGTGCTGCTGCACGGAATCAGGCAACCTATAGGAGTAGCATGTGGCAACAACCTCAAATGGAGACCAGTCGACAACAACCCCAGAAAGAAACTGACCAAGAACTCCAACTGAAGGCATCTCGCGACGTAAGGTGGCAGCTGTGTTACTGGTTCTTATATAATGGAAGTATATTTGCATGTGTGGTTGCCCTAAACTTGTGCAGCTTTTGGTTAAAAACCACCCTGCTTGATTACCATTTATACATAGTACAAAGCATCGTCAATTTCTTTGAGGCAGAGCCAGCTTATTGACTTGCATTTTTAATCAGTTCTTTGACTGATTCTACAGTCCAAGTAGTTATCCTGCTGCTTCCCTTCATCAAAGTAGCCTTCTAAAGAAGTATCCTAATGTTTTCATTGTAAAATTGTGTCTCGCATGGGAAATCCATCCTAATTTATATGATGTAAGTGTTTACTTTTCATGGCAAGATGCATAATTTGGCGTTGATTTGTGTGACAGGTTGCAATGGCAATGGCTGCCAAGGCAAAGCTTCTTCTTCGAGAGTTGAAAACTGTTAAAGCGGATTTTGCTTTTGCTAAGGAGCGATGTGCTCAGCTGGAGGAGGAGAATAAAATTCTCAGGGAGAATCGTGAAAGGGGAGAGAACCTGGAAGATGATGATTTGGTATGCATTCCTTTCACTTAAGTGTTTTTTTCTTCTCAATTTGCTCTTTTTTTTGTTTTGTTTTGTTTTAATGCTGTGATAATCTGGAAGATGATAATCTGGTTATTGACAAACTAGTAGAGGTTCTTTAATACTGCAAAGGGAAGTGTCTGAACTAGAAATTTGGTACTTGGTTATGTTAGAAACAAGGGCAGAGAAGACAGTATGGTACCCTTAGCTAAGTTTATTTATTGCTCTGAACATGCCAAAGGATTTTAATCATCTTGTAATTGGCAGCGTCATCAAGCTCCTTTCATTAAATGGTTAACATAAGCATTTGATTCTCAAGGCTGATAAAGATGTTAAGAATGCTCAAACCGCATGTAAGATATGCTTAACTTTACATTCTGCTTTCTTAAACAACTGCAAAAGAGTCAGTCTGTTATAGGACCCTATTTGTACTGAAAGTCAGTCCCAGCTATGCCAAGCACAGGAGGGCTGACATATGTATGACTGTGGATGCTGCTCCAATCTCTATATGTTATCATATTGCTATCGGCTGGCTTCGAATCCAATTCTAGATCTACTAAAATCCTGATTGCATGATCTATCTCTATGGATATAAATGCAAATCCATCTCTATGTTATGATGGATTTGTTATTGCCGTGTTTTTCACAAGACTAATTGACATTAAATCTTGCAATCTGTTTGACTGGGCTTTTCATCAGACCTGTCCTTCCCCCACCCACCCACCCATCCTTCCCAACAAACAGATCCTTTAGTAATAATTAGTGGCACATGTTTCTTGTTTAAAACTGAGAGTAAGAATGGCTTTTCATTTTTTATTATCTAGAATGACCGAAGAATATTTCTCTAAAAGAAACACAGAGAAATGAAAAGAATGACTGGAGTCTAGAACCCAATTCAGTGACCATTGACGTGAAAATTCACAGTTATTGTGCTATTCTTTTTCATCTGATTGTTAATTCGTAAGTTTATTAATATCTATTCCAGTAGTTTGCTATTTTCTTCATTCAAATGAAATGATATGTATATGTATATTGAACTTGCCCTGATGCAAAAATCTTTTTTTTTTAATTGGAATTTTTTAATATATTGTTATATTATAAAATGTATAAAAATAAATATTTCCTTTTTTTGGTTAATTATTCTCAACTTTAAATATATTAATTTTAAATACAAGAATAAATAGCACAAGGGACGAGAGATCTTTTCAATTTGGGAAAAAGAAATTATATTTCCAGTGAATGGACATCATGATTGAAGCATGGCAGTCTGTTTGTATCAAGCAATTTCAATCCTGATTACACTTTATCCAAATCCAGATTCGGCTTCAACTTGAAACACTCTTAGCAGAGAAGGCCCGGTTGGCACATGAGAACTCGGTCTATGCTCGTGAGAACCGCTTTTTGAGGGAGGTTGTTGAATATCACCAGCTTACCATGCAGGATGTTGTGTATTTGGATGAGGGCACTGAAGAAGTAACTGAAGTTTATCCCATCAAGGTTGTCTCCAACACTCCCTCCATCCCGTCAATGCCGCCCCCTCCTTTGCATACTGAGGCTTCCCTTGGTACAAGTCTGCCTGTGGCTCGAGACATCTTGCCTCATCCTGTCCCCCCGCCAGGGTCTGTGGAGGTTTCCAAAAGTGCTGCATCACCAAATTCATCTACCTCGACGTCAATTGCAGCAGATCCTAGAAAACACTCGAATCCTACTGTTTGAATGGCAATGCTCCATACTACTCTTTTATCTTTTTGGACAAAAGTTTGAAATTGTAACAGCATGGTTTGTCCTTGATTCCTTGTTATTCATTGTCAGTCTTCCGATGTTGGCTGATGCACATGTAAATTTGCTATGATGTACTTTAAACTTGTTCTTACGTTGGAACTACAGCATTTCTTCAGATTTTGGCCGAGAGTATTTTCCCTGTGAATTTAATTATATATTCACGGTGGTGTAAAGGATTCATGTGACGCCAAGCTGGTCATGTCAAAGCTTTCTCAGAGCATCACCAAATGTGCTACATTTTACAGTGCTGTTCTAAAGCTACTGGATCAAGGAATTCAATGACGGAATGTGTCTCTGGATGCGGCATGCTTTGTTATAATGCTATCGCCTGAGGTGTAAATATGAGGAGAACGTGTGGTGTGGGTACACGGTGCTGTGGGGATACAAACTGTAGGAGTGTGGGATGGGATCTGACAATAGAGTATACGATTTGTAAATCCTTGTAACTGAGGTTTAGATCAGAACCTTATTATATCTGAATCCCCAGCTCACAGGACTAACACACTGTTTGGGAACGAGATGTATGTTCTATGAAAATTTAACTTTTTTTATTTAAATTTTTTTTAGATCGTTTTGATATACTATGATAAATTAAAAAAATAAAAAAAATATTATTTTAATGTATTTTTAGATAAAAAAACATTTTGATATGATGATGTTATAAATAAAATTTTTTTTTAAAAAATATTATTTTAATATATTTTTAAATAAAAAATATTTTAAAAAATAACCTTTATCACTTCTATATACTCTTTAAATATTTGACCTTGCATTTTCTTTGGGCCTTTTGAGAACCTCACGACCATGACTTGGCTTGGGACAGTTTATTTTGTTATTTAAAATTAAAATTAAAAACAAAACAGATTGACATTGAAGAATGAAGAATTCAGTATGTATTCCTTTATAGATATTACTATTCACTGCAATAGTATAATTAATAATTTTCTCTTCCACCAAAAAATCAATAAACTTGCTATTGAAGGTGATTTGTGTTGATTTTTAGGTTATATATTAATATTTTATATATTTTGATGATAATAGTTAAATAAAAATAGACTAATAATATGCTTGGATGAGATTAAATTTTGACTTGGGAGTGATTTTTTTTTTGACGAACATAAATATTGTTTTTCTTAAAAAAAAATTGTTGGTGCATGTGTTGTCATTCTAAATACAAACGCTGCTTTCTGAGGCGACATTGAAAGCGTCACGTAGTGAGCTTTCTGTTGGTGCCACGCGTGTAAATGATGAATCAATGCTTGAGTTTCGATGAACTTTTTTCTTCTGCCACCTTTTTTCCCTTTCTTCTCCTTGTCAAAATATCAAAATATAAAGATGTCCTTTGATTTATGTTTTGTATCCAATTTAATCCTCATTCTTTTGATTTGTATTTGTTTTTGTTTTTTTTTCAATATTTTTTTGATTAATTTTTTCTTTAATTTCATTCCTCATAATTTGGTTTCATTAAATTTTTATATCAAATTTGATCCTTATTCTTTTGATTGTTATTTTTCTTCCTTTTTCTAATTGAATTTTGTTTTAAATTTCATCTCTCAACATTTAATTTCAAATTACTTTTATATCAAATTTAGTACCCGTCTTTTTTATTGTTATTTCTTTTGTTTTTAATTTTTTTTAATTTTATTCATAAACATTTTATTGATTTAGAATTTTGGCATGTTATTTTTTAGGGTTTGCTTTCTATAAGGTTGGTCTCGGACTCATAACTAGGGTCATAGGGTTGGTCTTGGACTCATGACTAGAGTTACAGATTTTGAAAATTAACACGAGTTAATTTTGATTTTTTTTAGGTCCATTAATTTTTTTTAATTTTTTTTTAATATTTAACTTATTGAGAATTAATCTTTATATTTTATTTATTTTTTTTTCTTCGTAGAGTTATTCCAATCCCGTGTCTAGTATTACAGGTTAGCACGGCACCTATCTAGTCAAGAACTAAAAGCACTTCTGCAGCCATATTGCAAGGTGCACTACTGACTGTAATTGCTGCAATAGCATAATACATAGAATAGATTTCTCGAAAAAGAATGACGCCATGATGGTTATTGACGGAGAAGAATTGGAGCTTGGAAGGGTTCCATCTGTGGTTCAAAGATTATAAATACGTTGAGATGGCCGGGAGATCTATCTAACCTCGGGATTACAATAAATAGGAGGATGTCAACATTCATGTGGAGTGAACTGTCAGCACTCAGCAGTGCTTCAAAAAGAAAAGAAAAAAGAAAGAAAGAAAGAAAGAAAAATGTCCCCTAATATTTACTGATGACACAGATGCACTGTATCTGTGAAAAGGAGTAGGCCTATGGCTTTGAAAGGTGGAAAAGGCTCTAGCTTAAGAGCAAGCATCATATCTTAGAATATCTGGAAAAACAAACTGGTTGATCCATCACTGTATGATTTAATATCTGCTGGTTTGATCAATGCTCTGCATAATGGACAAGTCCTTTCTCGATCAAACCTGAAAATGCCAAGGATACAGGAAGCAACAAGAAAACAGAAATTCTCCATGTAAAAACAGCATAAGAAAGGCAACATGCTTCTCAAATTCATAGACTTTTAGCACTTGTGTACAAATTTGTTTTTAGCCTTTTGCTGATTCAGAAACAGCTAAAAGCAATAAATCTGGTATCATCTTCTTATTGTTTATCTATCTCAATATTCCTAGTTCACAGGAAGGTACAAGAGATTTCAGAAGTATAACTAGACAATGATGCAATTTTATTGAATCAGTAATCAAGTCAATGGAGGGAGAGAAAAGAGCACCATGTAACCGAAATAATGCATCTGTGTAGATAGATATGATCCTCATAAATAAAGAGAGGATGAAGGTGGAGAAAATGACCATTCAGATACACAATCTTCACAGAATGTGTTTACAACGTAGTGAAATGGGCGCTCGGGCGTCTTCTCCTGGCAAATGGCACAGAGATCTCCCACTGCTTTGACCTGCAATTTAGTGACAAACTTAAAATGTGCGAACACTTGTGTGCAAGAAAAGAATAATACCAAAACAGAGGATCCATAGATATAATATAGCAAACCAATTAATGATGAGCAAAGTAATGATATACCCAAAAATTAAGTTGGAAAGTTCACATGCCATGGTATTCTTCTATGGAAAATTTGTTGCCAGAAGTTTGAATGTTCACAGGCAAACAATGGAATCTTGTAGAACTGGATATTTATTAATAAAACTACCCTCAAAAGTCCAGCCAAAGCATAGCACGACTACATGTTTGGCATGAACCTCAGTACAAGTAATGCCAAGAAAAAGAGGCATTAATAACCAGCCAAAATCTGCATGGCTTTGCCCAGAAGTTCTTGTTCACAAGTGCCTAGCAGATTCATCCCAAGATCACTTAACTATGAAGAGACTGTTTTTCCACCCTTAACCGAGGAAAGGAATTGCAGTTAAAATGTACAGATATTATACTTAAAAGAAGACAGTTCACCTGTTCAGATGTGGCAAAAGAACCATAGTACATTTCTTTAAGTGGCAAGGTCCGCCATGCAGTAAAGAATAGTTGAACCTAGGTACGAAAGTGATCAAGAAGATGTCAATAAACTATGGTTTTAGTATGGTACTAGAAATATAGCAGATTACATAAATGAGAGCATACCTTCCATAGAACTGTTGTAAGCTTGACGGTTAAATATAACCCTGTGATTAATGATGAAAAAAAGCTTCCATATTCTTTGTTTAAAAAGAAAAGATACCAAACAGGTGTTGGCAACACGGCACGATACAATATCAGCAAATACTCCACCAGAGTTGGCATTTGACCCTGTAAAAGCAAAAGACTTGAGATACATGTAAAATGATACAAAAGACAGGAGAAAATTGTAAGCATATGCATATAGAAATTTAAAATTCGATGATGTAAGTAACCTGTTTACGGTAATTGTGGCCTCTGCCATTCTTGTAATACAATAAAAGCATTTTGAAGACCATTGCTACCTCCCGCACCAAACCATCTGAAAAAGAGGAAAACAACATCATGGAAAACATACATGTCGAGGAAAAGATCAAAGTGACAAATTGTGATTAACTTTCTCATGGCTCAAAAGAAACTAAACAGTAAGTCCTGACAAAGCCAACGGAAAGACAACAAGTGACTGCAAATTTGCAGACGCATACGAAAAATCATTCCACGCTGAGGATTCCCGTGACTTACAGGCCCAGCACAATTTCAAAGGCACACAATTGTAAAGACTGATAACAGGTGCTCACCATTCACAATGCCGATAAACACAGCATGCCATAAAGGAGGTATTGTGGTTGGAAGAAGTAAAACCAATAGATATAGAAGGTCACCATTCCTATGCCACTAATATATTGACATCGTATGAAGAATCAACATTACAGTCATGCCTATGAGAACAGACTTCTCTCTCCCCCCCTGCAGAAACCAGTCTTTCATAGAGTTAGAAACATGGGAAGGAATTCAAGGTCATATATCTGTTGCCTTTAAATATATTCGTTTTATTTGAATCAGAAAAGCTATGAAAAATGGAATGAGAATACAAGTTACAGAACCTTTAGGGCTGTCTGCTTCCTTAAAATATAATTTGATTTAAACAAGAATGCAGCAATCCACAATGCAACGCCAAAGCCTGAAATAGATGCAAATCCAAAACAAATAATTTGATTGTACATCTAAGAATGCAATATAATCTCTACAACTGAAAATCTCTTAATCTCTAAACAAGATTAATGCTTTATATAACAGTTCCAAAAAGAGGGTAATATAATCTTTATTTCACTCGTGAATTGGAAAAGAGAAAACGAAAGAAAGAATCAGGAGAAATACCTTGCAAATGTTGGCGGACAAAAACAAGCAGCAGCAGCAAAGAAAATGGAAGAACGTGCTCCATCCACCTAGCTAAGTTCTGGATATCATATCTCTGATAAGAAGATGACGACGACGACGGTAATGATGAATCTATGTCAATCCCAGAAGACCCATCAGAAACAGTGCTTACAGAATTCACATTGCTTTCCATAACCCCATCTCGTTGACCATATGGTAATTCCTCAACATTACATTTGGAGAAGCATTGGATTCATCATCACGATCATTCTCTGCAGAGCCGATTATCCTAATTGTAACCTCTTGGTGACCACCACGACGACCACCAGCAGCAGCAGTGGATGGAGAAGGAATCAAATGCTCCCTTTCTTGAGAAAAATTGGAGTTGTTTCCTCCTAGGATACCCGAGTATTCCAAAAGGGTTGTTAATGGAGCATGTGTCAAATTTGATGCTGCTATATTGATTCCTTAACTTCTTGAATTGTTGCCGCCACCGCCACCGCCACCAGCATCACCACCACCATTACTAATATTACTGCTGCTTCCTAAAGAAGAATTCCTATAGATTTCACCAGAATTGCCTACACCACAACTCTCCATACCTTTTCCTAATCTTTTCCCACTATAAATGATATACAAAGAAAGGAACTTTATGACAAAGAATGAAACTTTAATGCAAAATTAAAGTGGAGGGATGGATATCTGCAAACGGGTATGCTTTGTTTTCCCACAAGCTGGATACAGCAGCAGCCGCAGCCGCAGTTTCCGGCTACGCGCCTTCGATTAATTCCTATAAAAATAAAAAAGAAAGAAAATGGGGGTCTTTGTCCATACAACATCTGCTGAAATCTGACCTTTCTCTGATTTTATCTTGATTAGGATTGGGAAAGGAGGAGGAAGAGGATACAGCTTTTCCTATAGAGACGAGTTGAGTTGATCATCAGACAGGGAAACATAAGCTTCAACTACACGGACATTTCAACTAACATAGATTCCCGGGT
>Ga0307518_10004330_pt1 | contig 10183 bp, 5 predicted proteins | sample 25_EM_MG_FD_203889 | JGI IMG/M metagenome (GOLD analysis project Ga0307518, IMG submission 203889) | Populus trichocarpa ectomycorrhiza microbial communities from riparian zone in the Pacific Northwest, United States - 25_EM | ecosystem: Host-associated > Plants > Roots > Unclassified | place...
CCCTCCGAACAGACGAACACAAAGAAAAACAGAGAGCACGAACGAGCAGGGAGAGAACGAGCAGAGAGAGATCGTGATTTGTGAAAATAGGTGTATTGAAAAAAAAAAAAGTGTTTTCCTTTCTTTATCAGGAGGAAAACATTTTCCTTTGATAAAACGGTGTTTTTTTGTTGACTGGAATTAAGTTTCCATTGACTACTTTTCTGTAATGTTGTCAAACATGAGAAAGTAAGGAAAATGAATTCCAGATTTACACCTTTTCGGTCTCTAAATATCTTACAGAATTTCAGTGAAAATACCATGGTGGGTGGGTAACGAGGCTGAGCTAAAGTAAACCTTGAATATTGAGAAAACCTCAATATAGTCCCTAATCTATATAATTGTTCTCAATTACATACCAAACCATTAAATTATGTAGATCAGCTTCCAAATATTTCCCATATTAATTTTTCTATTGAGTTTGTTGTGTCAATATTTTTTTTGAGGTAATTGTACTATTAGTATATCAGATTTACACCTTTTCGGCAATCGAGCATGTGAACTTTAATTTTTCGTTTGAGAGCATTATTTTTAAAAAAACTTCAATCAAGTACCTCCATCCATCTTCTTGAACTTTCTTTTATTTGATGGCATGTTATTTGCCTTCAAATTGGTATTGATATTCCAACTTTCATTTTATGGCAATCAAGTACGTGAACTTTTTTTTTTCTGATATACCAAAGTTTCATATTATTTTAATCAAGTAATTTTTTAAAAAAAATTAACCAACTTTCTATTTATGTTGCAATCATATGATATTCCTTTATTTGCTTAAAATAATAAACATTTTAGTTGTATCAGTAATGTATTTGTTAGTTTTAATTAATTACAAAATATCTTTTGGTCTTTATATAGATGACTTATCATTGATGAAAAGAGCTTACATTTAAATAGGATTTGTTTTAATTTCTTATAAACATTTAATCTAATTTTAAATATTTTAATTTATTAAAAATAATATTATTTTAGAGAATGTTTTTATTAAAAAAAAAATTACTAAATTACTTTATTAGAACAATAAAAAATATAGGTGTATCAAAATAAAAGGGATTAAAATTCATGTGCTTGATTGACATAAAATGAAAGTTAGAATATCAATAGTGATTTAATAAAAACAAATGGCGCGTCATTATTTAATGGCAAAATTGACGGAAGGTGGATGGAATTACCTGTTGAAATGTTTGGAAAAAGTTAACCAAGAAAAATAAAGCTCATGTACTTAATTGAGAAAAGTGTAAAGTTGGTGTATTAATAGTGTAATTATCTCATAATTTCGGTCTAATATGCACATTTTATGAAATAAAAAAGTTATTTTTTAATTTAATTAGAGTTGATAAAAAAAAATCAATGGACATTATTAATGTCAAAGAACCATCTCAACCTATACTAAATTGTGCTTAATTTTTATTAAATAAATAGGGACGGTGGGATTCGAACTCATGACTGCTTGGTCGTCAAGGCTCTGATATAATGTTAAAGAACCATTTCAACTTAATAGTTTAAACTGTTAGATAAGATCTTAAAATATGATTTATATTATTTTTTAAGAAAAAAAAAACCTGATTAATAATTGTCTCAAACATTTGGGATGAAATTAATAAATTTTATTGCTTTGTTTTAGGATCTAAATGAGAATGAGTAACTAACTAAAATTGAGGCTCATCTCGAATATTCCCGCACCTCAGCTTCCTAGAAAAACACGAATCAAATGGCAACAAGATGCTCCAGATCTTAGCTTGTCATTTGTCAATGTGAGAATTTCCGGGAAGCTAGGCAGTAAATATTGGCCAAGCAAAAGTACAAAACAAACTGAGTTGCTTAAAATAATGGGTGTGCCTGGGAAATACTATCTTAGCTTGTCATTTGTCAATGTGAGAATTTCTGGGAAGCGAGGTAGTAAATTGCTCGTGACCCATATTTGCATGTGTGATTTTTCACTTGTATGTTCATATCTTCTTAAGAAACAAATAGAGAGAAACCACTGGGAAGCATTTCTCCCACATCGAGCAGATATAAATGTGTTGAATCTTTGTGTTAATTATTTCTTTTTAACTTTGTTTAATCTCTTGGTCTTTACCTGGCTCTGTAGGAGGCCATAAGCCTTCCTTGTGTTGCTTTCTTAATGAATAAAACCCTTGATCCATAAAAAAAAGTAATCGAATATTATGACGTATTGCATGTGTTTTCCTCAACTCGTGTTCATGTACCTGGAAAAAAAAAACAACGAGGAGAGAAAGAAAGACAGGTGGTGCATGGTGGCCATGGTCTTGATATCCAAAAGAAAGCTAGATTGAACTTTAGAATGATTTTTGGACAATATTGGAGTGGCCTGTAGTTTCCACTGAAAGTATGGAAAACAAAATACTGCATTAATTGTACGTATAACCTGATTTGATGCCCTGCATAATTGCTTATTGAATATGACCTGCTGAAAATCCCATTGCTCGTTTTATTGTGACTAGCTAGCTATGCAGTTATGTTAGGAAAAGAGCAAAAGGAATACGTAACTCCCTAATTATCTGTCCTTCAAGAAGAGCATTGAGTATGTACACCAAATAATCTGTCCATTAAGGAAATTAATCACATGGACCAGAGATATGTGTGTGTGTAGAGAGAGAGGTGTTATAAGAATTCAATGAGGTTTTGCAGGTTTTCCTCGTTGAATGTATAGGCAAAACGAGTGGAGAAAGAAGAGAAATAGGGTTTATTTTACTGTGTTAGAAAATAGTATAAAATCATTCTTGTGATTTTACCTAATAATCATGATTTTAAAACTCACCAGTCACCACCTCCAATTTAACTAATAAAATTAAATATAAAGTAATGTTGAGTTTCTGCAGATTTTGTTATATGAAACTATGACAGAATGGATTAAATGAAGAAGTCGGTGTTGACGCTGAAGATGCAAGAAAAGCATTATTATGAGGCTTAATCTGCAGTGGACAAGGAGCTCTCCTTTGTAACCGGCTTAATGCCCCTCTGTATTCCATCTCTTCTTTGTGAACGCAGGTTTGGAATCCGGGAAAGTCATCACCAGAATCCCCCGTTTTCCGTCAGTGCCTCACTTCTTATCTCTTGATTACCCCTCTCCCCCTTGAAGTTTTATAATTCGGTGACATTCGATTGATTTAACCATTTTAAGCAATTGAGATGAAGAGGAAAACTAACTGTATACCAATTACCATGTGTCCTGCAATAGCTAGCTGATGATGGGGACTTATCAGCAAACCATGCATGTAAGAAACACATAATTGGCCTGTCAGAGATAGGCAAATTGGCAAATCTTGTTTGCATCATGCCCTCGAGTTACCATATAAAATCACTCTATAGTCTATCCACAATATAATATTTATTATGGTAAGCTCTTAGGAAGCCATTCATGTGAGATGACGAGGTTGCCTCTGTTGCTGTTGATGCAAGAATCTTTGCATTTTTCCTTATAATCTTTCATGTGGGGGAGAGATCCTAGCACCCATTTAAAAGCTCGAGATTGCCGGTGACAGCTAGAAGAAGCACATGGCATCATATAGTTTCCCTGCGCATTTTTTTTCCCTTGCATTTTACCATTAAGACAAGTAGCTAGCTAAAGGCTATATTTCCGAAGTGCGACAACTGAGTCATAGTCATCAGTCATAAATTAATCAACAGGATAACCACTCAGTCAGAGCTTATGGTCTTTTTTTAGTGGATTCATGGTCATGATTTTGCCATGATTGGCATGCCAATCTAGCTAGCCAAGCTGATCTTGTAGAACTAGCCTCAGTGTCACTTCGATCCTTCAATATCTTGCTTTTATAGTGGGCACTTTATAGCTCATCACATAGGTTTCAATGGCATTGGCTGTGGTTCCCATCATGATCATAGGCAGTAGGGAGGGCTCATTCCATGTTTGCATCCCTGATTCTGCCTGTGCTTGTGTTTTCGTACGAGTATCCCAAGTATTGGTATAAAAAATAGCATGTATAAAATTGAAAAAGTATGAGAGAGGTGCTTTCTTCTTGATCAAATCTCCGATATATATATATATATATATATATATATATATATATATAGTAAAAGTCTTATAAATTTTTAATTTCGACATAAATAATTTATAATTTAAACCTGGACAGAGAGATGCACTTGGTCTCTATAAGAAACGAAAATTGTTCCACGTACGCAAAGGGAGACACCTATAACAACGTCTTTCGTTGTTTGAAATACGTGTCACCGCTTGCTAAGGACAGTGATGGTTGAATTTGTTTGTTTTATAATTGCGATGATATCTTTTCTAGCCATAATAATGCACTCAGTTTTCCAAATTGCAGTCTTTAATGTCAAGAGTAAGAGCCAATTAAGTAATACTTTTGCTGTTTTTATTTATTTTGTTTTGCTTTTTTCTTTGTGTTTTTTCTTTTAATATTTTTTTTTAATTTAGTTTGTTAATGTTATTTTTTTTATTTAGTTATCAGATTTTCATGACACGGATCCCGAGTTTAACGGGTTAGCCTATAATTTTTTTTTGTACTTTTTTCTTTTTAATTAATTTTTTTCATTTAATTTAGTTTGTTAATGTTAAATTTCTTTCTATTTAATTATCGGACTTTTATGACACGTATCCCGGGCTTGACGGGTTAACCTGGTTTGACGGTTTAACCCAGTTAACCCGTCAATTTTTTTTTCTATTTAGTTATTTAGTTATCAAACTTTCATGACGCGAATTCCAGGTTTGACGGGTTAACCCAGTTAATTCAGATTTTTTTTCTTTTTCTTCATTAGTTTTTTTTCTTCATATTGGTTTTTTTTCTTGTTTTTTTCTTTTTCATTAATTTATTTAATTATCACACCTTTATGACACGACCTTGCAGCCAGACCCACATCCAAGGCTATTAGGTCTGGTGTTGCAGACAAACTCACTTAAACTTAGGTCATGCAAGTTTAATATTATTATTAATATTATAAATATTATTTTTAGATCAGGCGTTGTAGTCAAACTCAAGACTCTTAGATATAACTTTACAAAAATACCTAATATTTTTAAATCTTAGTTTTTTTTATATAAAAAAAATTAATCCACGTTATCGCGCGGATGATGTATCTAGTTAACTACTAGAAAAAGTACAAAAAAATATCGAGGTGATGCTGGCGTGGCATCATCTAAACTCAGTAAGAGAAGCCACGTGGCCACACCCGGCAAGGCCTTGATGACCCCCCCCCCCTGGGCCCATAAAGACAACGCATTTTCCCACCTTCATCTCCTTTACACTCTATCTTTGCACATTTTCGGCATTCATGCACTCTTTCGGCCTAAATCGTGGACTGCAATGATATTAACGGACCACTTCAATAAGATAAAGCAACATTACATTGGCTAAACAAGAGAAAAGGGCAGTAAAAAAATTAAAAAAAGAAGCTCGAGGGTCGATTTTATGATTAAGATAGTATGTTCTCTTTTCAGCTCTTGGTGTCGAAGCTAGCTAGAAACTACCTTAATCATAGAATCTTTTTTAAAATTAAAAAAAAAACCCATCCACGCAACTGCAATGATGCATCCCCTGGATTCCTGAGTGGTCTATTTCTTGCTGCAATGGGGCCAGAGCAAATAATATAGAGATTCAATAAAGTGGTAGTAGGTATGGGGGAGGTGACGAATTCCAATTGGGGGGGGAAGAAGACTATTGGGGACTAAAATGCGAGGTCTCGCTCGAAGAGGCCTTGTTTGTCCTACAAGAAATTGAACGTGATGGTGCGGAGAGATCAAGTCTTGGAAGTGAACCATCAACCAGAGTCATCATGTAGTCGGTAGAACAACATTCAAAGCCAAAAAGGTGTTCAAAAAAAGAATTATTCAACGTGGGAACAGCAATATTGGTTCTTGATTGAAACTAGACCAGATAGGGCTTTCTGCTTTCACGAACCGAACTAATTATCTTTTCTAGTTGCTTGGTCTGAAACAGACAGCGACCTTAAAAGATTTCTAATCCAAAATCTTGGTGGGGATTGAAGTCATTATGACCACTACACTAGGAGCCACCTATCAGCCGTGTCTAATTACCACAATTTTGAATTCTAGGCTCCAAAATGGTGGACCACAACCCAGAGTTAGAGTCAAATATAGTTGCTTGTCTTGGATTACCTTGCAACTCTAAACGATTTCGGGGTGCACGGACCTCCTTCATCGTTCATCTAAATAGTAAATAGAAAAGGAGATGTTTTTTTTTTAATTATTTCTTTTCTTTATTTTTATTTCAATTTTATTATTTATTATTTATTTAATTTTAAATTTAAATTTATAAATTATCATAATTTTAAATAAAAATCTCAATATTTGGTTTATATTCAATTTTCTAAGAGTTTATTTTTATTATGATATAATAAGTAAAAAAAAATTAAACTAATAGAATTCACCACTTGAATCGTGAATTTAAGTATAAAACTTGATTTGATTCAATATAACACCATCTTAATTTTTAAATTTAAATCATACCTTTTATTAATTATCCAGGCTATTTTTAAACTTTCAAGTCAACTACATCCTATTTTTAAACTTTCAAGTAAACTACATCATAAAGATAATTCCCAGAAAAATATTGGACCGGGAAATGCAAGATTAACCTATTGAATCTAAATTTAATAATAATGTGAAATAATTTCTTGATATTTTTTTTTTTGAAGCCTCAGCATGGCATAGCGCGAACCTTTAAAGTATAGTGTAATACTATACAATCCAAAGTCTTAACAGAATATTGTTGTTAACAAAAGCCAATGGAAAACAGAAGCAAAGACAGAAACATAGACCAGACTAGAAATTATCTGCACGAGTTAGATTTCCTTGGGTAATTAAATGCTTTCCTAGCTCCAACATCAAATTGGATCTACAGTAACAGATGAAGCTCAATGAAAGGGGTAATAGGAGTATTTACAGGCATTCTCAACTACTCCCCTCGGCACTCTCCAGCCCCCTACCTTCTGCGACAAATGCCTTTGTTCCTGAACTCAAGTCACACAGTATGCTAAAAGGACTGGTTATCTATCTACAGTGAGTGTTTCCAGCAGACAGTTTTAATTTACATGGGGAGCGAACTAACAGTTTATTCAAGAATACGACTTAACCAATCCAAAGTTGACAAAAGATCTCGATTTGAAGAGACCTCCAAAGAGAAACCTTGTGGGTGATTCCTGAGAGACCGGTTTTAACTCTTCAGGACTGCCTTTCACCTTCAGTATGGTCTGGCCAGTTGCTTGCCGGATGGAATCTATGGTTTTAGCATCAACAGGATACCCTGATGCATCACTAACATAAAATGTATTAACAGCTTTGCCTGCTCTTGTTGTAACTTCTGCTCTGGTGACAGTAAGGCTATTTTCACGAAAGATACGAGTAACATCAGATAGCAGCCCAATTCTGTCCTTAGTGCATAACTCTAGCTTCAAGCCCTGAATTAGGAGGAAACAAATCAATCATTTAAAATAGGGAAATACACTCTTAAAATAACAGCTAAAAAAAAAGACATCCAATAAGCCTTCGTTATCATGTTATCAGCTGTTCTCAACAAGTTGCACATTATAGTACACAACAAACAAGAAACTTTCCAATTTCCATACAAGCAAGCGAATGAATTCCTAACAGAATCAAAGCATCAATATCTACCATACAAACAAATATAAACTAAATATAATCTGACAAAGCCTTGGAATACACAATAGCAAGAGCTTTTGACTGGTGAGGGTCAGCCCGTCATTGTTTAATATGCCAATTCAAAGTCATTATCCTAGGAATAAAATCATCTCGTACACTTCATCAAACTCTACATCGCCTCCGTAGCGATGCAAGTAAAGACCGAATAGCTCGACACCCTCTTAGTTGGATGCATGATTTTGGTGAAACAAGGAAAATTATACAAGTAAAGCTTAACAACAGTCTCAGATTTGAATGTACCATGGTGCACTTACCTCAGATACTCTTCTTTCAATAGCTGCTTCAAGACATTGTATAATTCTTTGTCTCTCTGCCTCTGATTTTACAGGGGAACCATCAACATGCTTGATATAATATTCCTACAAATTCCATAAATCCACGGGCCAACACAATCAAGCGCAAAGATCAGTCATCCCTAAATACATTTGTGGAGGAAATTAAAATGCAAATGATTTATACCTGATGAGCTTCTGGACCCTCGGCATCTATATTAGCATGAAAAACTACATACTCCATGTCTGTCAATGTGCAAACCGTATCGAAGAGAAGCTTTGGTCTATCTTTACTTCTTATAGTTATCACTGAGTAGTCCTTCTCATACCAATTCACCACACTCACATTAGGTCTTTGCTTCTCATCCAATACATCATTGTTAGCTCGTTCATAATCCCTATCAGCAAACATCATTTGGTGAAGCCTTCTCTCAGTATGGGTGACCCCATGAGACACGACAGTCCTAGCTCCCCTATATTTGTTACTGCCCTTCAGTACATTACAAAGAAGTTCCTTGACCCTCGATAGCTTCTCTGGGTCAGTAATTGCTGACCCGGTTTCATCATCAGTTACTTGCATCACGGCTGCTGCCCGCATATTGTGTGTCCAGACCTCTGCATTCAATACATTGCATTTTAAATGGGCGAGGACAGCACTCACTTCAGATAGCAGCCCTGGTCTGTCACTTCCTGTTAACTCAATTGCAGTGTGATCTATAGATTGTTTAACCCCAAAAGATCCCATGGAAGATGTAAAGCAAGATTCTGTCCCTAACGACTTGAGATAAAACCAAATAATCAGATCTGTTTGCACCTCAACCAACCAAAAATAAAGAAGCAGAACAAAAAGTTAAAAAAAATAATATCAATCAAAAAATAACAACTCACCTTTGTAATATAATCTAGAATTGCTTCATCGGTAACCTTGTTTCCATCTTGATCCGTAACATTAAAAACTGGTGGAAAAAAGAAGAAGAAGAAGAAAGAGAACCTCAAAATAATCAACCTCTTATGCTCCAAAAAGAAAAGCTAAATTGGAAACCGAAAAAAAAGGGAAAAAAAAAAAGTATTACCATCCATGAACCATCCACCATCAGAGGATACGTAAGCTTTGGTTATGATAAGGTTTAGATCAGTGAGGACTTGAACAACTTCAAGAAGTTTTCCATGTTTGTTAGCACTGTCAACCTGTATCACAAAATGAACGATTGGTACCCAGTAGAACACCAAGAATAATGGGAGACTCGAGCACGCGCATACCCCAAAAAAGGACAAAAACCTTACCCTTATAACAGTAGCATTCTTGCAAGCTTCATTATCAATCACAACCCTAACACACACAAAAAAATAAGGGAAAAAAGAAGTGAACAAAACGGATATAAATCTGATTCGCTTCATAATTTTAGGTCACTTCCAATGGGAAAATTCAGAAAAGAAGATAAAGAATCTGAATGATACGCACCTCGGTGGATTCAATCTCCTAAAGAGCTTCTCATATTCATCATCCAGATCATTTGAAAAGCTCATGTTGACCTCTGTAGAAATAAAAATTTTGAACGGAAAATAAAAAAGAAAAGCTATGAGAACAAAACCAGCCCATAAAACCAAAAAGTTGGTTTCTTGAGAAATAACCATCATCAACGCAAAACACATACTCCTAATAGCCCAAAACAGTACGGATAACTGATAAAAGGCACTCCTAAATTATAACGGAATCCTTAACAATCACTTTTTTCTTAAAACAAATTTTGGAATAAAGAAAGAAATCTAAAGCAGAGAGGATATGTAAATATGTGTAAAATAAAGCACAAATACCAGGGAAGAAATAATTTACTGGCATAAATGTTGTAATTAAGATCACACAGAAACAACATGACTAAGAAACACACATACCCAGCATCAAAAACCCTTGGAAACAGAATACCCCGCATCAAAAAGCTTGGAAACAGAATTAAAAGACAGAAACAATCACCTAATTAACAAAAGCCCATCACCCTAAAATAAAAAACAAAAAAGAGAAAAAATCGACGCCTACCCACTATAGTTCTTGATGCCTCAGTGACGTACTAGTACTGAACCAAAGTAGTTGTCTTGGTTCTCTCAAGATTCAAGAAAGAAAGATAACTCTCTTGCATATACGCATAGGCATGTGTGTGTGTCTATATATATGTATAGAGATAGAGAGAGAGAGAGA
>Ga0307518_10004331_pt1 | contig 10181 bp, 12 predicted proteins | sample 25_EM_MG_FD_203889 | JGI IMG/M metagenome (GOLD analysis project Ga0307518, IMG submission 203889) | Populus trichocarpa ectomycorrhiza microbial communities from riparian zone in the Pacific Northwest, United States - 25_EM | ecosystem: Host-associated > Plants > Roots > Unclassified | place...
ATGCTGCGCGTTTGGACAACGACATGGATCCAGATGTGGTTTCCCGCTCGCAAGACTTCGTTACTAATATCGCCACGCGTGCACTCATCTTCATCGAGTGTGACAACCCGGCCATCGGTTTGATGTGTTTCGTCGCCGTTGGACTGGGGGAGGTGTCCACGTGCGAAATTGGCGTGAGGGTCGGGGCCAGGTTGAAGAGAGGAAACCTACTCGGAGCATTCCATTTTGGTGGATCCACGCATTGCCTCGTCTTCCGTCCACAGATATGTCTTAGGCCTTTCCCCAATGTGGTGCCTGGCGCGTTGCAGAAGGTTAACAGTAACATCTTCTATATCGATAATTGACGCCTTGATCATCTACTAGTGGACCATCATTTATGCATCTATTGTGTTTCTACCCTCGGAAGTCTGGCATTCATAATCCCATCTCCTTTTTCGTTTCAGTGGTTTGCACGTAAATCCCTGATCTCACACTCGGTTTACCTGTGTACTACATAGAGCACTATCTCCTAGGGCCGCCATCAACCTTTCCTTGCGGTGTAACCCTTTGGATTGCATCCTAGTGGGCCCGACTGGCGTGGCATTCTATTTCTAAATATGGGACAGTGGTCACACCCCCCTGTCCATCTCACGCTTGCTTGTGTGTTCATTACCCGCCATGGTCTTCGCACATTCTCTCCACCGTGCACTGTTCCGCACATCCGTCTTTCGCTCGCATTTCCATACTAGCCATTGCTTATTTGCAACCGGAAAGGTTATCCGTACATTCAAGCTCGCTGACATTGGTGAGGGTATTACAGAATGTGAAATCATTCGGTGGTGAGTCCGTTTGTTTATGTTCCGGCCGCGTTTGCTTTCGCCCAAGGTGGCTTCAAGAGAGATTAAGCTTGTTCTATGCTTCAGGACAGTGAAGGAACAATCCCAGGTCCAGTCGTTTGATCCGCTATGTGAGGTCCAGAGCGACAAGGCGAGCGTCGAAATCACTTCTCCCTATGACGGTGTCGTGAAACAGTTACTGGTCAGCGAAGGAGAGGTCGCGAAAGTTGGACAAGGACTATGCCTTATCGAAATAGAAGAGGAGGTCGAGAGTACCCATGAAGCGAGCACGGAGACGACTGGTCCACCTGAATCCTCTGTCCACGGTCTAGCGGACGTCGGCGGTGCATCTTGCGTCACTCAGACAGAAACATATCAGCCGGAGCCTGTTGCCTCTCCGCGAAAGCATCCCTTAGATCCGACTAACGACGCCGTTCACACCGTAGTACATCCTGACAATGTGCTGGCCACCCCTTCCGTGCGTCATTTTGCGCGCGAATGTGGTGTTGATCTTGCGGCGATTGGACCAGGGAGCGGTCGTGATGGTCGAGTAGAGAGGAAAGACGTCGAAGCCTTTATAATGAGAAGGTCCGCGAGCGAACAACCACGTCCTGTGCCCACACCGGGTGAAGACGTAGTTGTTGAGCTCGGCAGGACACGCTATGGAATGTGGAAGGCAATGATACAGGTATGTCAAGCCAAGTTGAAGTATTTCCTTGAAATGATTGCTCTTTGCAGACTATTGAGATACCCCGGTTCGGGTGCGTTGCAGAATACTTAGTCGCACTACCACCATGACCTGACCCTCTCGCAGATATTCCACATCACTTGATCTCACGCGTTTCCACGCTATGCTCCCTACGCTAAATGCACATATCCCACTGCATTACTTACCTTCATCGTCTACTCAATCCCCCTCGCGAATATCCCACATGGTGAACCCTTCCGCGCTGTATTCGGCACCGCAACCGGGCGCAGTCCCTGAGAGTGGGAAGTTCGCCAAGATGACTTACCTCCCATTCCTCCTCAAGACCCTTTCACTTTCGATGATGGAGTGGCCACTTTTCCGTTCTTCTCTCACTTCGATATCGAGCAAGGATAATACCAAGCCCACGCTAACCATCCGTCCCGCTGCTGACCTCACACTCGCTCTTTCCACACCAACGGGCTTGTATACTCCGACGATCTCCTCTGCACAATCTCTTTCACTACATGCGCTCGCTTCTCGCATCAGTCAGCTTGCTTATCTTGGCCGTCAGGTTCCCTGTGCACTTACCCACAAAGATATGCCAAAGCGAGGTGGAACGATCAGTGTATCGAATGTTGGCGCGATCGGCCAGGGCGAAGGTGCAAGCCCTATCTTGGTCCCAGGTGGTGGTGTTGCCATTGTGGCGATCGGGAAAGTGAAGTGGATGTGGGATGTCAGCGATGAGTTCTACCGTCCGAATGAGGGTGTACCTGGTGAACGAAGGTTGAAAGTGGATATAAGTTGGAGTGCAGATCACCGTGTGGTTGAAGGTGCAGAGTTGGCCGCATTTGTGGAGACCTGGCGTGGGTGGGTCGAAAACCCAGAACGACTTGTCGCGGAGGCAGTTTGAACTAAACACGCTTGTGAGTTGTTGCATTTATGTATACTAATTTGTATAATACACTGCGTTGCCATGAAGAAGGTATCAATTGCCCATTCAATGAACCTGACTATGATAGTGCGTTGCATATAAAAGATGCACCCTGAATTGATAGCATTGTACCTTACTAACTTGCCAAGTTAGAGGGACGTGTAAGCCTCTCTCCCGTCTAGCGGAGCCTTTCCTCGATATCGACACATGGCTTGCACGTTCTGTGGCAAAATAAACTCACTGATAACCTTTTGAAACCATTGGATAAAGCATTTAAAAGGACCCACCAAATCGGGGCTGACGTCATCAAGAGCGGCGCCCGAGCCATAGGCTTGTCGTTGTCCGCCATTTCTCTCATCATCGACCAACCAAGAACGTGCATCACTGTAGGCATCGAATGCACCCGACAGTGGGCTTTCTAAGAAAAGCTTCGACCGTGAGATGTGTCCCTAGCGATCCGACAACAGCTTGGACACCAGAGCGACAAGTGCATCAATTCCCAACTTGCTGATAGGTCAGTGTATGTCCCTTCGCATGGACGCTGCATCCCTGACATACACAGAGTCGACTCGTGACTTGGGCAGCTGGATCCTAGGCACCCGCTATGCCCGCTCTTCTGCCAAGCGGCTATTAATTACTGGAGACGTGGCCATCGATGCATAGTAAGACCCCCCCCCGCAAAATGTGGTCACGCTTACTGGTGGCAGCTGCTGGGCTCCTCTTGTCCAATGCACAAGCTGTCAACGAAACCGACTCCCTGTCTTGCATTGCTGAGTCCACGGGCATGCACATCCCCGGCACGATCCCGTGCAATCCCTATGAACCCCTCCAGCACCGCCTCGCTTATGCAGGAACCAATGGGATGACAGTCAGTTGGAGCACCTACGCGCAACTTCAAGCTCCCCAAGTGTTCTACGGGGAGTCTCCGTTTGATCTCTCTGCTGTTGCGACGGGTTACTCTGTCACCTATCCGACTTCAAGAGTGTATGACAATCATGTCAAGATCACAGGGCTCAAGGCAAATACAAAGTACTGGTATCGGGTTTCATATCAGTTGAGTTTTATCGTATTCTCCCTTCTTGTTTTCAGCGCTCATGCTTCTCCTCGTGCAGAAACTGCCCTGGGTGTGCTTACCGGGCGACTGACACTTTCGTGACGGCCCGCGAGCCTGGAGATGACACCCCGTTCTCAGTTGCTGTCGTCGTTGACCTTGGTCTCATGGGTAGGGACGGACTTAGCACGGCCGTTGGTCCTTTGGGTGGTTCTAAAGCTGCGCAAAATCCCCTCGGCCCACGCGACCTGCACACCATCCAGAACCTTCTGCAATACAAGGAGTATGTGGATGACGTTGATTCTATGCATTTTGTCCCACCGTCTTACTGTTTTCTTCCAGTACATTTGAATTTATCGCTCACTGGGGTGATATTGCTTACGCGGATTACTTCATCAAAGAAAGCTGGCAGGGGTACTTTGGCAACGACAGTTTGATCCCCAACATGACGGCCGTGGTGAATGGCTACAATTCGTTATCGGAGCAGTACTACGACCAGATGACTCCGCTTACCAGCTCGAAACCGTACATGGTCGGCCCGGGAAATCACGAGGTCAGTTCTTGCGATTCTTGCCAGTCATGAGTCGCATTGAACTGTGTTACAGGCAAACTGCGACAATGGGTATGCAAAATTGCTTTTATTAATCATGTAGATTTCTTGAGAGATTACCAGTGGCACGAAGGATGCCGTTCACAACATCACCTACACGACCTCAATTTGTACTCAAGGGCAGACAAACTTTACTGGATACAGTACGTTAACTTGGTACGATGCGCGGGGCTCTACTAATTTGGTCGTAGTTAATCACTTCAGAATGCCATCTGACGAATCCGGAGGGCAAGGGAACTTCTGGTACTCCTTTGACTACGGCCTCGCCCACTTCATTACTCTCGACTCTGAAACCGATTTTCCTGTGGGAGTCCAATCTCCTGACGGACCAGGAGGCACGGAAGCAGGAGGAAATAACGGTCCCTTCGGATATCCGAACGAGCAGTACGAATGGCTTGAAAGGGATCTAGCTAGCGTTGATCGCCACAAGACCCCATGGATCATCATTGGCCTCCACCGTCCGTGGTATATCGGGATTACTGGATCCGATGTTTGCGTTGCCTGTCAGCAGGCATTCGAACCTCTGTTCATTAAGTATGGCGTCGACCTCTATATGCAAGGACACGTGCATGCGAGTGTTTTTTCTCCACCGTGATTCAGAAAGGCAGGGACTAAACTTTTGTTCAGGTTTATGAGCGAAATAAACCCGTAGCCAATTGTACGTTTACAGTAATCCTTTGCAGATTTACATTTCTTGACACGTTTCACGTTTTAACCACCAGTCACGATTGATCCTGCTGGTCTCAACAATCCCACAGCCCCGTGGAACATTGTCAATGGAGCAGCAGGCCACTATGATGGGCTAGACTCTCTTGATTACTCACCTCCATACGCAGAAGTAGCCTTTGACACGTAGGTCTTCTATCGCTGTGCTTGCGTTCAGGCTGGTTGACCAAATCAAAGCGCTTATGGCTGGTCGTTTCTCACGTTCCACAACAGAACTCACTTGACGCACGAGTTCATCTCCAGTGCCAACGGAACTGTTCTTGACAGCGCGACTTTGTACAAGAAGCATAACCACTGATCCATTGGTATTATGTAGTGGGGAGCGAAGTTGATATGGGTTTGTACAATTCTTTTTCACCAGTGGAAGCTCCAGAGTTGTATTCACTGGATGCTACATATATATACCCCTTGCGAGTTGTTTCACACTCTTTTGGACTTTTCGAAGCGTATTGTCAAACACGTTCATTTGAGACAAATGGGATTTCCGGACTTGATTCGTCCAGTGTCCCAACATATCCATTCCATTGGAACCTGGGTTTCGGATCCGCACACGCCTTCAGCCGCACGCAGCTATACCAGGCATACCGATCGGTGAGCTAATATATATAATCAGGATTTACCGGGCGACACAACCGATTCTCGTTTCCAATGGAACGACTGTCCCCCTCTCTTAGGGTTTGGATTTGGGAAATTTTATCTGACGTCAGTTGAGAGAAGTGGGAGTCATACATAGCATCGCTTAAGGGACCTTTACATGTCACGCGACACCTCCATAAGATCTAGTTTGAGCAGAGTTGTCCGCGGACCTCGGGGTAGACAAGCTGACAGAGAACGACCACAAGGCCATAGTGTTCGCACGCTGGGGCTGCCGAATGGACTTGACCTCAAGATGGGCTTGGGCCGCCTGGACTGGGCGGGCGTGGCATCGATCGTGCTTGCATGTTTGTTCTTGCATTGTTGATAGTGAAACCAAAGTAGGGCGACTGACCAGAGTCGGAGCATGCGAAACTACGCTCCATTCGCCGTGAAAGGAACCGAGTTTCAAGACTTACAATTTTCAACATGTCGGGACAATTAGATCCGGTATACGCGGTGGTTCATTGCATCCGCACCACCAGCTGTTGTGAATAGGTAGCCGTTGAGTCTTGAATGGATTGTAAAGCGGTGCTCTAGTTGTCCTCTTCGATATCTAGACGGCCGCACATCGGACCTTTCGGTGATCCAGTCACTAGCTCCCCGACAAAACAAAATGCACTGTCGCACTCTTGTTTAATTGCCATAGACCAAATCCGTCCAAACCTTGGGAAACGTCGCCACCTTCAATGGGGGGAAAGAGTCCCCATGATACCTCGATAAAATTGCGCTGCTTCTTTATGTTGTGCTACAAATATGCTGTTGGTTAGAGCCTGCGGAAGTCAATGGGGGAAACAGCAAGATTAGAAAACACCTTCATCGAAGTAATGCTTCTCTGATGAGAACGCGGTCCACAATGGTGCATACCTGGACCCACCGGTTCTATCCTTTCTGTTCCCCCGCGGCTTTGCCTCTAGCATGTGAAACAGTGAACGCATTCCACACAGATCGCAGAGAGGATCTTCTCCCACATGGGCTTAAACACATGGAAAACCTAAATGCATGAAATCAGTGATGGAGTCACTACTGTGTTCCAATACTTAGTGCTCGAGATTTGCAGCTTGGGAGGGGTGAGATGCTCGTCTATTGTGCCTATACTTTAACAGCGGCGGGAAAAAAAATCTTTTAGCAGACACGTACAGAAACTCCTTGTCCTAGAAGCATGCAGTGAACCATGCTGTATTTGGGCTGTCCATGTCAACGGTGGCAGAGCTAGCATAGGGGTGTTTATACCAAAGTGGACCTACGAGGATGTGGGGGATGCAAAAGGGTCGAGGTTGGCAAGTCATCGGACGCGACCTACCGTATCGGTGAATTAGTGCCGCACGATATAATGGCCTAAAATGCAGTTAACGTCGGTATACTTATGTTTCTCTCTGGGGCGATAAGAGGCCTTACAACAAATTAGACTGGAGTGCGTCTTGGCACCCGAAAGTAGCAAGGCGGTTATAATCAAGTCACTCCATACCGCTGCTGTGGACCTACAAGCCCCATACTCAGACAAGCTTACAGAACAGGTTGTTGATCATCCATCACCGGGATGATTGGTCATCCGCCAACCAATGACAGCGGGCGGGGCCGCGCCATGATCCGCTCCTTGGCCATGTTGCATAATAATGAGTTCCAAAACGTCCAGATCCCAGACATGGGTGTGTTTGGGTGGGTGTTCTTCGAGTGTCGATGAGCTCAACGGGGGTGATAAATTTCCCTTCGTGTTCGGTCGCGCCTCCACAGTAGCTTCTCCTCAGCGCTCTGGTGATTCTGGACTGGATGCGGCGTGACTCACCGTTGGACAATGACTAAGGGCGGTGATGTGAGACACGGCCTTGGAGTACAACTTCTAGTAGGAGTTCAAGGGGCATGTTGTGGTCGGGGTCAGAAATATGTCCAAATCAGGCGTCCTTTCAAATGTACAGGATTTAGTTGGGAGTTAGAGCAGAAACACAGTCAACGATCAAATAAAGCTGCTGCCGACATCGAAATGAGATCTTCCAGCGCTTCCCCTTCCTCAGCTCTCTCTACAAGGGCCAGTCGGACTGCCCGCCGCTTGTAAGTCCTCTTGCGTCGGGCTTGTCGCTTTAAAGAGGTGGTCTCACACGATTCACATCTCTGGATGTCACCACCATGCCAGGTTGCCCTCTGTGTTTCTTCTTTCCCAGATTCAAAACCCATACCTCGAATGCAATGATGTGGGACCAGAAAGGAAGCCAGTCCTACCCTGATGGATCGAGATCCCCAATCCCCCATTTCCCAATCCCTCAGTAGGCCCTTTTTCTAACTACCGAAGTATGTACGCGCTCAAAACAATCCCTACACTAGTCCAGGGACACCCCCAGATATGAGGTACCCTCTCACGAGTTTTGCCACGTTGAAGGCTGAAACTTGTTTGCAGTCAATCACGATCCCAATACCCAACGCCGTTCATGCCATTGGGTCTGTCTGACGTGCCTCCCGTTAGGGTGCACGGTTCCAAGTAAATATTTTAGAAATATTCCTTGCAATTATTTGAAGTTAATGACGTTTTTAGCCCCTAGTAAGTGGAAGATAAGTCGCTTCAGCGAAGACACATTTCATACCTATTTGTTCTTTCGTTTCTTAAAGTCCGACGTACAACACCTTTCCCAGCTCCTCCCCGCCACATTTTGAGGGATCAAGATTGCGCATGCCGTCACCGATACCTACTTACACAGTTCAATTTCCAACGTCATCTCGTTCGCCGCATCATGGACACGAAATTTCACAGGGACACACTCATTATCGTATTCGCACGAAATCCAATGAAACTCGACGTGTCCATTATGCAGACGAGAATCCTTATCCTCACGGGGCTTCGCGAACTATTCATGTTTCCTCGACGGTCCAACGTGATCGGGCAGAAGGTTCGCAGCAATATAGAGCAATTGCCGTCCCGGTTCACACAAGGCAGCCCAATGATAGTCACCGACGTCGTGTGAATTCGACAGGGAGCGCCCTACCTAGATCTGTTACTCCCTTGCCAGCCGCACAGCATCAGCGTTCTGGACGGTTTGAATATTCTAAGTGTACAGGGCGGAAAAAAGCAGTATGCGTGAGTGGGCGTCGCGTTCTTACTTCATACGAAAGGTGTGGGGCTGAACTCTGTCTTCGCAGATCGGTATCAATTATTTTGGGCAGAAGCGCCAGCTGCAGGGTTGTATTAATGACGTCATGAACGTGAAACGCTTCCTGACAAGTTAGTCTTTCATACTCTTTTCCTCCGTTCACTGACTGAGTTGAATGACAGCTCAGTGGGGGTATCGCGACGAAGACATCTTAATGTTGAGGGATGATACAAGGAATTCTCGACGGATGCCAACCAGAAAGAACATGATCGAGGCAATGCGGTGGCTTGTAAAAGATGCCAGGCCTCATGATTCTTTGTTCTTCCATTGTAAGTCCATAAATATAGCTTCTTGCGTACCACGCGTTGATTGCTGTGGATACAGATTCAGGACACGGAGGGCAGATACCCGATACAAATGGCGATGAGATAGACGGACTCGATGAAGGTAGGAAGAACCCCACACCCGTGTAGTACTCCTGACCAAAGTTTCTAGTAATATACCCGGTAGACTACAAGAAAGCGGGCGTGATAGTTGATGACGTGAGTCCTTCGGATGATTGTACCTCGCGCTACTCATAGTTTCGTTCAGGAGATGCACATAATCATGGTACGCAAGATTCGCCGAAATTATGGGCCCATTTATTGACATCCAAGTATGAAGGTGAAGTCGCTTCCCGCTGGATGTCGTCTAACTGTAAGCCTGGAGAATCTCATTCGTGCACTTGTGCTTGGCGCTAACACATCTCCATTTAGGCTATATTTGATGTAAGAGTGTAAAGACACTGATTCAAATGGTCTAACGATTTCTATTAGTCCTGTCATTCGGGAACAGCGCTTGGTCAGTTGCCATTTTCTATGCGCAAATATGCATACCTCCTGATATCATTTCTTAGACCTTCCGTACTTCGTATGATATTTTTGTAGACATTTTCAGAGAAACTAATGGAAATGACAGTACCAGACTAATGGCCGACTCAAAGGCAATCAAGTTGCTCCCAAGACGAGGGGACTGAAAGCATCATCTGGGGATGTTGTACGTAGCTTTGTCCAAGGCGTTGGGCTGGATTAACTTTACATTAGATATCTTTTACGGCATGCAGGGATGAACAGACGAGTGTAGACACCGTTCGGAAGGGTGTTTCAGTTGGGGCCATGAGTTACGTGAGTTATACTGCAGTCGTGTCGGGGGCTCCGCTAACATCTTGGTGTAGGCCTTTGTAACCTCGCTTAGTAAGTGGTACGGCTTTTGCATCCATCAGGAGTTCTTATCGCGTGTGATGCAGCACAGAAACCTGTACAGAGCTATCAGCAGCTTCTAAGGTCCGTCCGGGAGGTTCTGCAACAGTATGAACAGGTGGCGCAGTTGTCCAGTTCTCACTATCTTGTGCGTGATCATTCTCTCGTTCGGCCAATAGTTAATGATGAACGTGGGTTCTGCAGGATACGAACCGCCAATTCATCTTATAATCTAAATATTTCTAGGAATAATGAACGTCTATATATATACCTATCTGCACACCTGCACAATCTATTCTTGACGATAACAACAAACTCAAGTTCAACGGAACGGTTTGTATGCTGCCCTCGTATCTTGGAGGCTTTACTTTACAAAGTTGATTAGTACCCATACATATATATATGTACC
>Ga0307518_10004332_pt1 | contig 10181 bp, 6 predicted proteins | sample 25_EM_MG_FD_203889 | JGI IMG/M metagenome (GOLD analysis project Ga0307518, IMG submission 203889) | Populus trichocarpa ectomycorrhiza microbial communities from riparian zone in the Pacific Northwest, United States - 25_EM | ecosystem: Host-associated > Plants > Roots > Unclassified | place...
TACTATGCTGGTTGGCATTGTTAATGTATACTCGACATCACTGTGCTGGGGCTCTGAGTCCGTCATGCAAACGAAGAACAGCTCGGAAACCGGACTGTCCTCATTCATGTTGAAGTTTCCATCGTAAGTGAGGTGAGTGTGGTCAAGGATGACCGTGTTGAAATGAGTGCGGTGAGCACGGTAAAGGATGAACATGATGAAATCAACGCGGTGATATTATGGTGGCGGAACGCTGCTCAGCGGGTATGTACCATCGAGACGGTCGAGTTCCCTCATGGCCAATTGGATGAGGGGCTGAGAGTGGCCGTGGATTTCCATATTTGGCCGAGGGTAGAGGCACAGCAGGGCACAGCCGTCTTGCAAACAGTGCTGTGGCTCACACACCCTCAGTCCACACCCATCATCGTCGTTGAAACTACACATTCGTGCTCAAGGTATACCACTGAAATCATGCCAAAACATAATAGCAATAAGAACCACTCTTCTCTTGGAAAAAATCGGAATCTGGTGCTTTGGATTCGCACTTCCATCTCTCTTCAAATTAACCGAAGAGACAGCAGGGATCCTCTGGGAACACCTCTCGTGCAGGCAGGCTTTTGGATGCTGGCCGCAAGGTATGCACCTCGGTTGTATTACATGGGTGCCTGTACTTGTACTGAATTGCCCCGCAATACAGTTGTTCAGCCGTTCTCGCAAGCCCTCAAAGAATACTCTCGTCGAGCAAAACCCAGATACAATCAATTTGGTAAGTGCAGCGGCGCATTAATGGGTTTGTGCGAGACAATCAACCTTATGATTGCGCAATTCCGTCCGCAGGCAACGGTGCCTATCCCCGGCACATCCGTAGCAGACATTGTGCTCCCGCAGAGTCAAGGTGTATGTTATCTTGCATCGTGTTCTGATCTCTGTGGTGATACAAAACTAAGGTTGTCAATGCCAACAATGAGATATCGACAATCGCACCTCCCTCGGAGGTTCAAAATGTGAGCCAACATGCATATCGTCGAGTATTAAGCACCGATCTTATTTGGCTTCATTGATGACAGGATGATCTCGACAATATTGTCACAAATACCATCACCAACACGGCTTCGTCTCCTGCACAACAAGCTTCTGAAGTGCAGGATTCTATACCCGATCCTTTCCAGGTAAGGAATAGAAACAATATTGGGTCCAGGTTAACAGAGGTCTCATCCGTCCTCAGGTTCCTCCTACTGATGATGCGAGGAACCTAGTCAGCGGTCTCGAAGTTGCGCAAAAAGACGTATCGCAGATGAAAACTATGCCGGGCAGCATGATCAAGGTGTCCGATGGCGTGAATACATCCCAATCTGTTGTGGATCAGTTCGATAACGTGAATCCATGCCTTCAACCCATTAAAGTCTTCACCTCTGTTGTCCAGACAATTTCCGATGTGCGTCCTCTTTCCTTTGGTACACACATCACTAACTGCGCTTAGATCCACCCATATGCGAAACTAGCTTTATGTGCACTATCATGGGCTGCTCAGGTACGTCCCAAAGTTATACGAGATTGCACTATATGTAATATGTGGACAGACTATCACTAAACAAGACACGATGGATCAGTCGATCCGCGGTCTCTTAGATAAAATCATCCATGTCTATACTTTCCTCATCGAACCTCGTACCCTTGAAAAGGTCACCCAGATAAAGGATCCTCTGTCGAAAATCTCCGAACTGATGCCCAAATGTGTCAACTTCATCCAGAAATATTCTAAAATCCAAAGCTTTTGTATGTCATACTCACACTTCAGTTTCAATGTTCGGCTGATGTCTCTTCATGAAGGGGTGAGAACAGCGAAGCATGTTGGGCATGAAACCAACACTGTGATTACTACCTATGGCAACGCGTTGGATGTTTTGACGCAGCAGTGTCGGGACCTTATATCTCGGGATACCTGGGCGACCGTTCACGAGCTCGATGACAAGGCTGACCATATCTCAGCCAATGTTGGGAACATTTGCGACGTCGTCAGTGACGTACAGCAGGAGGTTCGGCGTGTCCTAAATGGCGTCTGTTGCGTGGAAGATGCTATCGGTCATGTCCAGAACGGTATCGATGAAATTGAGAATAAACTCTCAAAGATGGGTAAGGATGGTTCCACACGGTTGCGACTTGTCCTAAGCAATTATCCATGCAGATCAAGAGGCCACCCTTGCCCAGCTCGCATATGTGGGGAATGCTACATTTGTCGCCAAGAAGGTCTGTTTGGAAGGCACGAGGGTTGATATCCTGGGGGACATTGTAGACTGGGTCAATAATTCGAAGCCTGATACTCCTCGGGTGCTGTGGCTCCATGGCCAGGCAGGCAAAGGGAAGTCAGCCATCGCCCATACGATCGCCAGCTGGTTTAAATCTCATGGAGCGCTTGGGTCGTGTTTCTGCTTCACCCGCGATCAACAGGCGGAACGTCGCCACGAAAAGATATTCACCACCATCGCACGTGATCTTGCAGATCGTGACCCGACTTTCAAGCGGATTCTAGCCGAGGTCATTGCAGGTGACAAGGCGCTATCCACCACGCGCGATGTGGAGCAACACTGGGAGAAGTTCATTTTGGGTCCCATTTCCAAAGCTGCAACGTCTTTGGTTGAACGGGTGGTCATTGTGATCGACGCACTCGATGAGAGCGGTGTCGAGGCCTCCCGGAAAGAAATTCTCAGCGTTCTCGCTTCCGCACAGGTTACCAAACTCCCGTCCAGCATTCGTATTCTCATTACATCCCGCCCTTTACCCGATATCACCGAGGCCCTTCAGGACGTTCCACACATCACATGCAGATCCATGGGCGACATCTCTACTGCGAGTGCCGACCGTGATATTCATCTGTACGTTTCTGCTCAGCTAGGAAGAAAACTGATGGATCGTTTCACTGGCCAACAAATCTCACGGCTCGTACACCTGGCGGATGGGTTATTCGAGTGGGCTCGGTTGGCTTGTGAGTTCATCAAATTACGGAAGGGTGGGTTCACACCCATGGAGCGATACGAGAACCTGGTCTCTGTCTCGCCTGGAGCAGGAAAAGGACTTTTGGACGAGATGTACCTTACCATTCTGAGAGACATCATCGAGGACGACCCGAAGGCACGGGCGCGATTCCACTCTGTGATGCGACAAATACTGTGGACCCAGGAGCCTCTCCCAATGGAGTCGTTAAATGCGATGCGGTGCAACTTCCCCGACAATGATCTTTCTGAGGTCGGGGCGATACTCGACCCGATGGGTGCCCTGCTGAGTGGCATTGCTGATGTATCAACCCCAGTCCGTGCATTACATGCATCATTCTACGATTTCTTGGCCGACCCTGTGCGGAGCATGGAGTTTGCCATCAAAATGGAAGACATTCATTGTCAGCTTACATGGGCTTGTGTTCGAGTCATGAGAACTGGGCTGTGTTTCAATATCTGTCAATTGGAAACCTCATACCTACCAAACTCCAAGGTCACTGACCTGGATGGGCAAGTTCAAAAATACATCCCTGCCCACTTGTCTTATGCCTGTCGACTCTGGGCCATTCATGTCCAGGGGGTACAGTTTGGGTGGAACTTGGCACAAGAAATGGAGTTGCTGTTGAAGGACAAACTTCTCTTCTGGATTGAAGCACTCAGCTTATTGAAGGTGCTCAATATTGTGCCTTCACACCTGGCAACCATAGCTTTATGGCTGGAGGTATGTTTATTATGAATCTGATCCCAACCAATACTGCTAATGAGAATGTTTAGAAGGATGATACCTTTAAACAGGTGTCAGCAATAGCAAGAGATGCCATCAAGTTTGTGCGAGCATTTGGTGGTGCCATCATGGAAAGCACCCCACACCTGTATATCTCAGCTCTGCCATTCTCTCCAGTAAAATCCATCATTTATACAGAGTTCTCACCCAAGTACTCAAATTTGGCCCAAATTGTTGATGGAGGAGAGCTACACTGGCCAAACCTTCAGCTGACAATGAGAGGACAGCTTTGCACCTCTGTTACATTCTCACCAGATGGAAAGAGGATTGCATCAGGTTCATATGACAAAACTATATGTTTGTGGGATGCTGAGACTGGACTGCAGCTGGGTAGCCCTCTCACAGGGCATACTGGGGGAGTATCCTCAGTGGCATTCTCACCAGATGGAAAGAGGATTGCATCAGGTTCATATGACAAGACCATATGTTTGTGGGATGCTGAGGCTGGACTGCAGCTGGGTAGCCCTCTCACAGGGCATACTGGGGAAGTATGCTCAGTGGCATTCTCACCAGATGGAAAGAGGATTGCATCAGGTTCATATGACACGACCATATGTTTGTGGGATGCTGAGACTGGACTGCAGCTGGGTAGCCCTCTCACAGGGCATACTGGGGAAGTATGCTCAGTGGCATTCTCACCAGATGGAAAGAGGATTGCATCAGGTTCATATGACAAGACCATATGTTTGTGGGATGCTGAGACTGGACTGCAGCTGGGTAGCCCTCTCACAGGGCATACTGGGGAAGTATGCTCAGTGGCATTCTCACCAGATGGAAAGAGGATTGCATCAGGTTCATATGACAAGACCATATGTTTGTGGGATGCTGAGACTGGACTGCAGCTGGGTAGCCCTCTCAAAGGGCACACTGAGAGAGTAACCTCAGTGGCATTCTCACCGGATGGAAAGAGGATTGCATCAGGTTCACTTGACAGCACCATATGTTTGTGGGATGCTGAGACTGGACTGCAGCTGGGTAGCCCTCTTGCAGGGCACACTGGGGGAGTATCCTCAGTGGCATTCTCACCAGATGGAAAGAGGATTGCATCAGGTTCACGTGACAAGACCATATGTTTGTGGGATGCTGAGACTCAACTGCAGCTGGGTAGCCCTCTCACAGGCCACACTGACTGGGTAACCTCAGTGGCATTCTCACCAGATGGAAAGAGGATTGCATCAGGTTCATATGACAAGACCATATGTTTGTGGGATGCTGAGACTGGACTGCAACTGGGTAGCCCTCTCACAGGGCACACTGAGGCAGTAACCTCAGTGGCATTCTCACCAGATGGAAAGAGGATTGCATCAGGTTCATGGGACATGACCATATGTTTGTGGGATACTAAGACTGGACTGCAGCTGGGTAACCCTCTCACTGGGCACACTCAGCCTGTAACCTCAGTGGCATTCTCACCAGATGGAAAGAGGATTGCATCAGGTTCACATGACAAGACCATATGTTTGTGGGATGCTGACACTGGACTGCAGCTGGGTAGCCCTCTCACAGGCCACACTGACTGGGTAAGCTCAGTGGCATTCTCACCAGATGGGAAGAGAGTTGTGTCTGGCTCATGTGACAATACTATACTACATATGTGGGATTATCCCCCAGATGATGTGGGCAGTCTGCTCTCCTATCACATTCCAACACAGGCCCTTCTCCCACTCTGCTATTCTCCAAATCCATCTCATGCCTTGCTGGATTCCAATGTGTATACCCAAACTGATTTTAACACAGAGCATATTAGGGCTTTGGTGGGGTTACAGAGTGGTGGATGGATTGCTAGCCCAGAAGGTCACCTGCTTCTATGGGTTCCATCATATATGCCAAGACCATCATTATATTTACCCAGTATGTTATTTGTTTTAGGGAAACATACCAAGCTTGACTTGAGCAAGATGGTTCATGGTTCCCAATGGGTAAGGTGCAACTATCCACAGGATGTAGTAGGAAAATGACTGTTGTAGTTACTAGGAGTGCCTTCACTTCCATTTTCATGTTCCTTCCATTGTATACTTTATTCATGGTCTCTCATTTAATTGTAATAATGTCTACAAAATTTATGCCCATGTTGAATTGTTTTTGTCCTTAAATTTGGTGTGAATGTAAGTTAGACAGAGGACAAGTGCAGGTTGGGACCAGTATGTACCCACAAAGTGCCAACTGCATCAGCACAAAACTTGCTTGGTACTTGAGGTAGCATGTCAACAAGTATGGAATTCTGAGACATCATAAATACCTGATGAATATGGTGTCATGGCAAGCTAAGGCTTCTTTAACTACATTAATTGTGACAAGGAACAGTACACAAACAAAGTGCCATAATCACAGGTCCAAATATAAGCCATCAATCAATCATTCAGATGATTGTTGGTGAGAGAAGGGGAAAGAAGGCAAACCTTGAGATGACCCTGTGTGCCAAAGAATAAGTTCTCCAGTTTGATATCCCTATGTGTGACACCCTGACTGTGCAAATACAACACTCCTGTCAATATTTGCTTGAAAAAGTACTCGACTTCGCTTGGCGACATGTCCCCTTTCTTGATTGTTGCATATAGGCCCCCACCAGGGCAATACTCCATGACCTTGCACCATGCCTTGTTCTCATCCTGGACAAGATCAATGGTCTTGACAATGTTGACATGATGCAATGTGGAGGAGATGCAGAACTCTGCTTCTTGCAATGCTTCCGGAATTCCTAAGGGATGAGGGAAGAGTGATAAGCATACTTGGACCCATGGAATAGTATCTGGGGAAGGGGGGGGATAGGCACGAACATGCAGGGCTCACCTTGACAGCATACAACTTCTCCTCAGTCTTATCCCATTTTTGTGTGAGCCGTATGACCGAGGTTGCACCTCTCCCTATTGCAACTTTCTGACACATGTCATATTTTTGTGTGAGGCTAATGTTACTTTCACCTGTGGCAGATGTTCAGTCACCATTGGAGTTGGATTTGCAACTCAAACCAATTGAACATCCAGAGGACTTTCTGTTCAGTTTGGGAGTGGAGGCTATCAAGATGGCAAGATAGGATTTGCTCGAATCTGATTGAGCATTTGATGAGGCATGTGCATGGAGTTGAGGGGGGTTGGGTGAAGAAGGGGCTGTTAGGGCCTGTGATCTTGGGTTCTGCACAGGCTGCATTGCTGTAGGTGGCACAATGGAAGAAGTAGAAGGGTGTTGTTGTTGCTGGAGTTGTTGTTGATGTGATGATGGAGGTGGAACAAATGGCATGTTGCCGGGTATACCTGCTGATATGCTTGGGGTTCTGCTGGGGGCCGTGTGGATGGAGAGTCTGTAGCCGAGGGTGTTTCTGACCCTGGCACAGATGGCAGCATTGCAAAGTCCCTAGGCTTGATGAGAGGTTGTACAATGAGATTATGATGGGGTGTTCCTTTAACAATTGGGGTAGCTGTGGTGGCAGAAACCGGAGAAGATGAACTGTAGTTGTATTGGATGGTGGAGGTCATTGAAGTGATTGTTCTCTGTGTGAGGAGTCGGGGCAGAGGTGATTGGGGGGTAGGGTCTGGTGATCCTGGAAGGGCTTTTCTGGCCCGTCAACCTTGGGCCGAGGAGAGCAAAGCCAATCACATTCCATATCAACGAATCCATAATGTCATGGTTGCAGAGCTGAACTGGTTAATACCCCCAATGCCATCTGAGCGTAAGGATGAATCTGGGGAACAATGTCAGTCTAAATCTTCCACAGCAGTAAGCAAGAAATCATACATTCAGAATGGTACTAGCTACCTTGTTGAAAGTCTTGAATGGTTGGAGATATGTTGAACTGATTGTCTCTATCTGAGAGATGGCAATGTTTGACCCAACAACAAGCTTGACAGCATGTTGCATAACGTGTGGCACAGGTGCTATTGCATCAAGGTCTTTTGGAACAGCATTGATCTCGTCATGCATACAGGTCGCAGGAGCGACTGCCAGCTGGTGCACTTTACTAGTTGGCTTGTGCTATTTATCAGATGAGTAGTCAGCAAACAGCACTAGACGTGGATGTTGGCCAATTCTCATACCTTGTGGTCTGGTGTAAAGGCTTGAACCAGTCTTGCATGCAAATCATGTGGCTATCAGATCTTGAGGTATCAGCAAACAATACTCCATGATACACACACTTCTTCTGCAGAGCTTGGGACAGTGGTGTTTGAACGAAGCATTCACGCCTACAGGGGACATTGCAATACTCAAGTTGGACCATTTAAATGGGAGTAGATCCTTTAACCTCGCCAGTCCTCCCAGAGTGCTGAATGCAAGCAAGCAGTGTTGAAGCGATCTCATGGGGATAAGAGCTGGAGATGACCCTCATGACTGCTTGCTCATTTGTTGATCAAGAGGGTCTATGGAGAGACAAATTGCATACCAGATCCATCTGAGGGTCTGCTGTGACTTGTCTGGGTTTGGCTTTCTGCTTCATCTTGAAGTGATGAATTTTGGACTGATTATTGGCCATCGGTAATAGGCTTGTTGGTAAAGCAAGATTTTGATGTTGTCATTGGAAAGCAATTGAACATTTGTAGGCGATGAAGTGGTTGGTGCTGCAGTCCAGTCTGGTCTGTCAGGATGCCTTTCACTCTGAGGGATCTTGCCAAGCAGTGCCATTGACCAACTTTGACTGCACCAGCATCCTTGATCGTGCTCATTGTGTGGTGTCATGCACCAAACAGGTTTGGTACAGTGAACATGGAAGATAATGCCTATATTGAACGATCCTTATGTAAAGGATAAGCACGACAGACCCTCATCATAGCCATCTATCACACAAGAAGACTATCCTGATGCAAGAGATGAATGCCAAGGTCCAGCAGTCATCCCTTGCACAAGAACCACCAAGAAGCAGAAGAAACTGAAGGAATAACATCAATTATGGTATGAGAAAGGAATGCACACTTCTGCAGTCCAACTCCCATACCAGAATGATCAAAGAAGCTGAAGAATTGATGGAGAAATGAAGGAGAAAGAGAAGAAACAAATTTTAGCACCCAAATGTCATTTTTTAGTCACCCAGTGCCAGCATTCCGATATTTTGAATAGCTCCACTGTTTCTGAAGCTATCAGGCATGTGACTATACCGTCAGAGAGCCCAGAGTGTGGTCTATCTGCCTGTCAAGTTCCGATGCAAATCTGTTCATTTCCCATGGAGATATTCCCCCTGCAATCCAGACATTCATCTCATTGCTCACTATGGAGTTTGTATTTTCTCTGGATCATTTCTCCACTATTGCTGCAGATCTCCACTGTGTCCTGCTCTTAGGACAGCCTCTCCCAGAGTTCCTGTGCACTGCCTGGCACATATCTTCCTGAGCCCATGCACCTACTTAGGCTGTCTTACATGGCCACCCAAGGGTGAAAATTGGCTGAGTGTCATGGGCCAGTGGAGGGGAAGCCAGGGATTGACTGTCATGATGTAACATGGGTTGGGCCCAGGTTGGATTTTGTCACCCTGTGATATGGGTGGGCTATGGTGCTATTTAAGGGAGTGGATAAAGGTGTAATCACCATGTCACATGTGTGGGCCGAGATATTGCTTTAATGCAAGGTAATGGGTGGGCTAGGAAACATTAGTACCAGTAAATATAGTAGGGCTGACCTGCTGGGAACTAAGGGGGAACTACCAATATAACTGTGGGTTGACTACCATGGATTGACCACCATGGGTTGACTACTGTGGGTTGACTACCGCAGGTTGACTTCCAGGGATTGACTGTGGGTTGACTATTGTGGGTTGACTACCACAGGTCTGTTGGAGTATAAACAGATTTGTTATGGTATGTTTACATACTTACATAAGCGTAAAGTGCACTACAGTAGAGTTCTAGTACTATAGTTCCCTCAGTAGCTTGCCAGCATACTGAGGGTGAGTACCATCTACTAACCACCACACATACATATACTGATACCTTGTAGTTACACTACAGGTACATACTAATATATAGTAGCTTGCCAGCATACTGAGGTTACACTACAGCTCTCCTTCTCCCTTCTCTTAGGCTAGACCTTCCCTGTGCAGACCACCACCTTTCTATAAGGTCTACCTTGGGTGGACTACTACCTCGGGTTGACTACCACAGGTTGACTCCCAGGGATTCACTAATGCAGGTTGACTGCCATGGGTTGAGGTCTACCGTGGGTGGACTACTACCTCGGGTTGACTACTGCAGGTTGACACCCAGGGATTCACTAATGCATGACTACCATGGGTGGACTACTGTGGGTTGACTACCACAGGACTACCTCGGGTTGACTACCACCTCCAGTTGACTACTACCTCGGGTTGACTACCACAGGTTGACAACCAGGGATTCACTAATGCATGTTGACTACTGGAGGTTGACTACCACAGGACTACCTCGGGTTGACTACTGGAGGATGGGCTGGCTACCTCAGGTTCACTACCATTGATTCACTAGTAG
>Ga0307518_10004335_pt1 | contig 10180 bp, 6 predicted proteins | sample 25_EM_MG_FD_203889 | JGI IMG/M metagenome (GOLD analysis project Ga0307518, IMG submission 203889) | Populus trichocarpa ectomycorrhiza microbial communities from riparian zone in the Pacific Northwest, United States - 25_EM | ecosystem: Host-associated > Plants > Roots > Unclassified | place...
GTCCTCGTCTACGCCGCCCACCTGTTCATCGAAGGAGCCCTCCCGTCCTACTCGGAGCGGCGGATCTCCCTGAACACCGAGTACGCGGCCGCAGCCGCAGACCTGCCCGACGTCGCCTACGGCGCCCTCGGCCATATCCACAAACCCCAGCCCGTCGGCCGATCCGGATTCCCCGCCTACTACGCAGGCAGCCCCCTGCAGATGGACTTCGGCGAGACCGGCGACACCAAGAGCGTCGTACTCGCCGAGATCGGCCCAGACACCAACCCCCGAATCGAACTCGAACCGCTCACAGCAGGCCGACGTCTGGTCCGCCTCGAAGGAACCCTGGAACAGATCGCCCACCGCGCCACCCGCGTGGGAGACGCCTGGGTGAAAGCGGTGGTGAACGTCGACGCCTACGACCCGTCCCTGCCGGACACCCTCGCCAAGATGCTGCCGCAGGCGACGCTCATCGACATCGACGAGCGCCGCACCGGCACAACACACCGCGTGCTGGACCGGCAGACCTCCGCCACCGAACTGCCCGACATCGACGACCTGCTGCACGACTACCTCGCCGACCACGGCACAGCCGGCCCGGCTCTGGACCGCGCCATGGCCGCCTTCGGCCACCTGCGAGCCGAACCCGACCCCGAGGACCCCGCACCGTGCTGCGAGGAGACGCTGCTGACCGCGGCCATCGCTGGCCAACCTCTCGACGCCCTTGACCGCTCCAGCCTGCTGACCGGCATCGACACCACCGACGCGGAGACCACGCGATGAAACCGATGACACTCACCCTCACCGGATTCCGGAGCTACCCCGCCCGAACCACCGTCGACTTCGCCGGCAAGACCCTGGCCGCGGCCCTCGGCGACACCGGCGCAGGCAAGAGCAGCCTGCTCGATGCCTTCGTCTTCGCCCTGTTCCGCAAGAGCTCCTGGGACGCCAAGGAACCCCGACAGCTCATCGCCGACGGCGCACAGGCCATGAGTGTCGAACTCGCCTTCGTACACGACGGGGAGAACTGGTGTGTCCACCGCACGATGCACGCCACGAACCCGAACGCGGGCCGGCACCACCTGAAGAATCTGGACACCGGTGAGGAGACCGACGGTGCCACGGCCGTCGACGACCGCATCAAGACAGTGCTGCAGATGAGCTACGACACCTTCCTGAGGGTCGGACTCCTCCCGCAGGGCAAGTTCGACCAGCTCCTCACCGCAGCCCCCAAGGAACGCAGCGAACGGCTCCGCGAGCTGTTCGGCGCCGAATCACTGGTAGCAGTCCGGAACCTGGCCGCCCGCCATGGCCGCACGCTCCAGCAACTCCTGGGCGATGCGAAAGCCAAACGCGCTCCCATGCCGGACAACCCGGAGGAGACGGCCGTCGCCGCCGGTGCGGCCGCCGCCGCGGCCACAGTCCAGGCAGAACGCCTGAACACCGCAGTCGCCGGTATCACGGCACTGCAGGAAGAGGTCTCGCAGGCCCGGGACACCGCAGCAGCGGCCACCAGCGCCTGTCAGAGCCTGGCAGCGCGCAGAGTGACCGACGCGGGCACCGTCCTCGACACGCTTGAACGCACAGCCGTCGAACTCGCCACGCGCCGCGACCTCCTCGACCGGCGCGCCGAGCAGGCTGCGGCGGAAGAAGACGAACTGACCGGAGCGATCACCACGGCGGAAAAGCAGGGAGAAGGCCCGGACGCCCTAGCCCAGGCCGGGATGCTCCTGAAGAGCCTCGCGGAAACCGCCGAGGGACACCGAGGCGAACGCGAGCGGCTGGCCTCCCTCACCGCACACATCGACGGCGAACACGATGCCATCGCTGCAGCCGAAGAAGAACTGGCCGAACGGGCTGCACGCGTCGAAACGACCGCAGCGGCAGCCCGCGCCGCCACTGGAACCAGCAACCAGCTCCGCGCACACGGCACCCTTGTCCGCACCGCGCTGAACGCTGCCCTTTCGGCGGCCCGACGCGTTGCCGACACCGCGCGCGCCCACGCCATCGCAGTGGGCCTGCAGGAATCCGTCCACAAAGATCTCGTCCCGGTGGAAGCCGCAGCAACCACGGCCTACGAAGACCTCACCAGGGCCGAGGCACACCTGGAGGCACTGCGGCTGCGGAAAAAGGCAGCAGCGATCGCCGCCGAACTCCACCCCGACGACGACTGCCCTGTATGCCACCGACAGCTCCCGGCCGACTTCCACCCCGCACCGGCCGACACGGAAGAACTGACCGAGGCACACACGCAACGAGAGAAGGCCAACAGCGCGCACGACCGAGCCATCGGCCTGCGCGCCGAAGCACGCGCCGCCGTGACCGTCGCCGACAAAGCGGTACTCGAACACGACCACACACACAAAAGCGCACAGCATGCGGCGCAGGAGGCCGTCCAGGAAGCGGAGCAGGCCTTCCGAAGCCTGGAGACCCTGGCCGCCGAGGCGGGCACGGACTTCGGCGCCCAGTCAGCCTCGGCAAGGTTGACTGCCGTCACCACTGCTCTGGCTGCCGCTGCCGCGTCACCTCATCAGCAGCACCCCGAGCAGGACACCGCAGCGATCACCCACGCCATCACCGCATGCGAAGACGCGGCCACCGCACATGCCGAAAAGCTTCAGGCCGAAGAGCACCGCCGCACTGCTGGAATCGAAGCGGATCACAAAACACTGGCAGAACGTAAGAAAGCGCATCAACGAGATAAAGAAGACGCATCTGGAGCCCAGCAACGGCATGACCGAGCCGTAGCAAGGACCGCCACCGACATCGGCATGCTTCCCGCACGCATCCGGGAGATGCTCCCGCACGACCCGATCGACATCGCCGTCGAACAGACGGACGCCGCTATCACGGCCGTCAACGCCCGGCGGACCGAACTCCAAGAGCTGCTCGACCAGAGGGAAACAGCCCGAGCGGAGAAGACCGCGGTACTCGCCGATCAGCGCACCCTCGACGACGACACCCGCGCCCTCCTGGAACGCCCCCTCGACAGACTGCGTGACAACCTCGAGGCGTGGACCCAGGCCGCAGAACGAGCTCGCACCCCACTCGATGAGGTCGACCGGCCAGTGCTGCCGGAATCTCCCACCCAGACGACGATCGCCGAGGTCCGCCACTACGCCGCCGCCCTGTCGACGACGGCCTCAGCACTCGGCGACAAGCTCGTCGAGCAAGCCACCACGGCGGAAGAACGCGCATCCGCCGCCGAGGGCCGCCTCAGTGAGCATGCCGCCGCACTCGCCGACATCGACGGCCTCGATGTCGCAGCCGACCTGACCACACCCGCATCGCTTCACCCCCTCGTCGCCGCAGCCGCGCAGGCAACCAAAGAAGCCGAAGACCAACGCTCCAAACAGCGAACAGCACACGACCTGATCAAACCGGCCGCTGAACTGGACTTCGCCATCACCGCAGGCAAAGCCCGCTACGAAGCTCTTGAGGTACTACGCCGCGAACTGGTCGACGCAAAGTTCCTGGGGTATCTCACCACGCTACGAACCCGTGCACTGCTCGGCGTCGCCAGCGACCTGCTCGGGCAGATGTCCGACGGCCGATTCGGTTTCGCAGACGACTTCGACATCATCAGCCGCAGCTCCGGGGTCGCCCACCACCCGAATCGCCTGTCAGGAGGGGAGAAGTTCATGGCATCCCTGGCCTTGGCCCTGGCACTCGCCGAACTGCACTCCCGCAGCGGGCCTACGCTCGGCTCCCTCTTCCTCGACGAAGGCTTCGCCGCCCTCGACACCACCGCCTTGGACCTGGCGCTGGAGGTACTGCGCGCCCAGGCTGGCGGCGACCGCCTGGTAATGGTGATCAGCCACCTGCACGCCGTCGCCGAGGCCGTCGACGACGTGCTGTGGGTGGAGCGGACCACCACCGGCTCGTCCGCCCGGTGGCTCACGCCGGCTGAGCGAGACGACATGGCCCAGAACAACCTCGCCAGCGGACTGCACTCCCAGGCGCGATAACCACGACAGGGCACACTGTCCATCACCGTCCCCGCTCGTGACGTGGAAGCGTTCACCGAAAGCGGCCGGGAGGGGAGACGTTGCCCGCCACCGCGCCCGTGCCGTGCTCCCGGCCGATACGGCCCGCACCCTGGGACGCAGGTTCCTCGCTCAGCGGTGACGAGCACGTGGCGCATGGCGTGGTCCGTGGTGGTGGGAGAGAGCCGAGCGACAGGGTGCAACCCCTCACCCGTAGCCTGAGCCGGACCCGCCTTCACAGCGGGGGGAGGCTTTTGTCCAGGGCAGGATTCGCCTTCACGGCACGGTCGCGGACCAGGTTGTAGTGGACGAGTTCGGAGGGGTGGTCGCGTCGGATCCACGGCACCGTCGAGATGAAACTCTCGAACTCTGCCGCGGCAGCTATGACGGCGTCGCTGTCCCGGTGGCCGATTCCCAGCCGCATGGTGAGGATCGCCCACTGCGCCGTCCAAATCTCTGACCCGGAGGCACGGATGATCTGGTCTGTGGTGTCGTACATGCGGCGCACACTGACCGGTATCCAAAACCGCTCCCGGTCTCTGCGGGCCCGGTCGGTGGCGAGAACGAACTCGGTCTCGAACTGGGAGCGGGCCGCTGCAGGCAGGTAGAAGTGCACCCCTGTCCGCTGGTTGAAGTCGAAATAGCTGCGGGAGAGGGGACGCGCGTCAAAGGGCGCGGTCTGGTGACGCAGGTCGAGAGCAACATGGACGAGCTGGCTCATCAGCACACAGGTGATGAGATGACGTTCGGCCTCTGCGCACTCGGCCCGTTTCGCGTTCTCGAGTGCCTGTCTCAGCACATGCAGAGCGTGCAGATGGTAGCTGTTGCCGCGCAGGGCGATGACCTCGTCGTGGACGGCGTACAAGGTGGCGGGCGCGTAGGGGCCCTGGAGCTGCCGTATCCGCCGCGCCGCCCAGACGGCGGCCATACGGGCGGACTGCTGGCGCAATTCGATCGCGCAGATCCGCAACATCTCCGACTCGAGCCCGGGATCCGGTGAGGTGGGGTACTGGGCCAGTGCCCACATGCACACTTCAGTCAGCGCGGTGGCGCGCCCGTCCTTGCTGGCGTGGGCGTTTCGCAGGTCGTCCAGGAGCCCGGCCAGCCAGTCGGTGTCCGGCGGCCCGCTGCGGGAGCGGATCGTGCCGGGCATCAAATGGGTGAGTGACGCAGGCAAAGGCTGGCCGATTGCGAGGAACGGCGCGGGATAGCGGGAAGGGTCTTCCGGCGGCAGTCGTTCGATGCGCTTCTTCAGGTGGGTGCGCAGGCGGTAGCTGCGACTGCGGGCCGAGCTGCCTTTTGGGCGAGTCCTGCTGCGAGGCACAGGGCTGCCGCGCAACTGGGCGGCAAGGGTGTCCAGCGCGAGTGAGGCGTCCCGGCGAAGACTGTGGTCACCGACGTCGAGCTGGGCGTGCACCGCGGCGAGCGCGGCCTCTAGGTCGGCAGGGGAGAGGTCTTCGAAGCGGGCGGCCGGCACGTCGGGCGCGGGAAGACGGAGGGTTACGGCGCGGTGCACATTGTGCACGTGGCGCACCGTCAGATGCCACTTGGCTGCGAGGTCCTTCTTCGCCATCGGTGTCGGCGTCATGCCCGCCGCCCGCAGCCAGATCGAGGCGTTGCGAGGGCTGACTTCGCCCAGGCCCACCAACTTCGTCACTAAGGCGACGGGATACTCCTGTCGGCCGGAAGCCTCCTCCACGGTCGCCTCCCCGAGGAACGGTCGGACAAGCCGATACTTCCGTTCTGCGTCACGTTAGGCGGCATGGATGGAGGTGTCCAGATCGCGAAGGACATGGTTGCAGCAGCCAGTTGGCGGACCTGTACGACCGTCCGGCCAGCTATCCGGCAGCCGCACCCCAGGGGGATTCCGATGATGGCACTTGAGTGGTCCGCCCTCGCGATCCTGGCCCTCGGCCACATCGCACGGTTCCTGACGGTGCGATGCCTGGCGCATAGCCAGGAACGCAGGGAGCGCCAGCTGCTGCAGTTCCTGGCCGCACGAGGAGACAGCGCCGCCGCTTGCCGCCCGGTCGCCGAGGCACTGCGCGAACTGCAGACCGCCACGGGCTCCATGCCCGCCCCGCATCATCGGCGATGCAGGAGCGGAGAGAGGGGCGCGTAGCGGCCAGCGCGCTTCCGCACACGCTGTGCCAGTGCTTGAGAGCGGGAACAGTCCGCTCGCCGACCGCTGTGGCGGGCGAGGCCGGGGCCTAGCCAGGCCATGGCATGCGGGGACGACCGCCAGCTCAGATTCGGATCCGTACGCCGGATTCGCCGGTCAACGCCATACGAGGTCGAAGATCTGCAGCCGTTCAGCGGATGATCTTGTGGAAGAAGTACACCGCGGCCGCGAAGGCGCCGGCCCCGGCGAGGACGGCGCCGGAGACGGTCCCGCCGTTGAGGACGGTCAGCACCCCGGCACCGATCGCGCTCAGCACGCCGAACGGCAGGATGAGTGCGGCGCGTTGGTTGAGCAGGGGATCGCGGTCGTTGTTGCGCACATCAGCTCCGTGGAAGGAAAGGAGTCGGCGGCAGGGAGCCGCCGGTCTGGTCGCTGATGCTGTAGCCGGTGTGCCCCGCGATGCCCTCGCGTGACCCATGCCGCACGAGGGCATCGCGGGAAGGGCGAGGGCAAAGGTGCACCGTGCCCCTATGAGGTGGGTGTGAGGCAAGCCAGGCAACCGGCGAGCCGGCCGCAGCGCATAGGAGTGCGCATATCTGACGAGGCGGCGGGCACTCCCCGGCATCCCGGCCCGCCCCTGGACGGCGGAGCCGGACTGCTCCTGCTGGAGGGTGACCTCGCCCGGTTCGAACAGTTCATGGACCCCTGATCGAGGACGCGCCTGACCTGCTTCCCCCGGAGACAGACGCAACCGTGTTCGCCCTCAGCACTGATCCGTGGGCGCTGTGAGCCCGGGGCCGACGCCGGAAATCCCCTGCCAGCGAGGTGCTCACCGCCGTCGCCGCTGGCCTCTGCCAACCCATGGAACCTCGGTGTCGCGGAAGACCATGCCAACCGGCTCAGGATGCTCAAGCTGGCTGGGCGACGTGTAGTAGTTCCACCATGGCGACCTAACGGGCCCCGCTTTGTGGGTGGTTGGTAAGGATCGGCAGTGCTGTGATGGTTCCGGAGGGCGACTCAATTCGGGACCACATGCGACATTGGCGAAGATCCGGCGCATCTGTCACGGCCTCTGTGAACGCTTGACAGAGCGGGGTTTGCCGTAGTCGCGTTGCTTGGGGGCGGGCTGTGAATCTTGCGGGGGGCTTTTGGGATGGCAGCGGCTCCGCGCTGCTGGGGGCACTGTTGTCTGGTGTTCTCGCCGTCGGCACGTTTTACGCTACGAGATGGCATGAGAGGAAGTCCGCGCGCGAACAGCTAGCGTTCGGAGCTGCAGAGGACATCGCGGAGGGGCTGCTCCAACTCCATGCAGCCTTCAGGCCACAGCCATGGCAGCCGCCTCGCGGTGACTGGTCCACGCTGTGGCAGGCAGCGGACAAGTTCGGCGACATGTGCATTGTCCGGTTTTCCGCGTTATCGGAACCACCACTACGCCTGGCTGTAGCTGACACCTACAACTTGGTGTTCGAAGCGCTGGGGGTCATGCGAAAGCAGGCGTCCTCGGACCCGGGAGAAGTAGCTGCCGTCGATACCGATGGGATGATCGGGGAAATGCTCGACTACATCGAACTCGTGGTAGGCGCTCTGATCAACTGGCGTAGCGGATCGGAGGCAACAAGACTCGAAGTTCCCGACGTGAGTTGGCGGGGGCTCACCGATGAACCCCTGCCTCACTTCCACCATCGGGATGCGCGCGCGCCTCGCCGACGTTGAGCGCGCCCGCCGTGACGGTGATGGCAGTTGTGTAGCGGAGGCTGGTCTTGGCGCCGAGCGAACCTGACTCGAGGAAGCCGGCATCGCCAGCGCCCGCTAGAACTGCTGGCTCGCGATTTTGTTGAAGGTCGTCTGGTAGGCCTCTAGTGCAGCCCGGGCACGGTACGAGGACTACGACGAGCCGGAGGACGAGGCCCAGAAGCAAGCGCGGGCCGCTGGGCAGGCCGCCTTCCGAGCCCAGTTGAAGGTCTTGGTAGAGCGCGCCACCCCCACGGGGGCAAGTTGCTGATGGAGCCTGACGGCTCCCGGACCACCCGTCTGCCGCCTTCCGCCCATCGCCAACCATCCTCCTGGGCAGGATCGGGCGGGATCACCCGCGACGCCAACCCTGGCGTTACATAATTCGCGCCAATGTTATGTACCGTCAGCTAGACTGGGTGGCAGCGTTACATTTTTAGCGGCATGGTCGTTCCACATCCTGCTGGCGGCCGCTGCCGAGCCGACTGCCCGACCTTCCCCTCGCAACCCGCTTGCCGCTTCTGCTTTGGAGTCCCAGGGTGCCCTCCTCGCGTTCATCCCACACTGCCGGTGAGGCGTCTTCCGGCGCTGCCGTGCCGGACAACCCCGACGAAGCCCTGGCGGAGCCGTCCGCCCAGGCTCCGCACTGGGCGGGCAACTGGCCTCTGAGCTTCCCGACACCTCCCATCCCGTCCGCAGCGGCCAGGACAGCCTCCGAGGACGCCGGCCGCCGACACGGCGAGGACAGTCAACCCGAGTCAGTTGAGGGCCCGTTGGACGAGCCGGGAACAGCGGCCGCCCCTGACGCGGAAACACCCCACGTCCCGACGACGCTGCACGAGGCCCGCAGCAAGCTCCGGCAGATGATCGACGCAGCCATCCAGGGGGAACCCACACCCCTGACACGCGGCCCGCACCATGCACTGCTCACCACCCCCGCCCATGCAACCGAACTGGGCTGGGGCCTCACCCAAGCCACCACCCACAGCGTTGCGGACGCCCGCAAAAAGCTCGGGGATCTGATCCAGTACGGCGCCGAGGGCCACCCCCAGGTGCTGTGCCGCCACAAGACCCCCGTGGCCGTACTGCTCCCCGCAGCCGCGGACGGCACCCCCACCCCGCCAGCACTTCAAACCGAGCCCGCACCCGACACAGCAGCTCCGGCTGCAACAGCAGCCCTGGACCTCACCACAACGCTCTTTGAGGGCCAGCAAGCAGTCCAGAACTCCCTTCCGACCACGGCAGCAGCCGAAACCGAAGCCGAGGCCGCCCAAAACCTCGAACCCTCGCCGACAACTCCCCCTGCCGAGGCGGCCGCTGCATCCACCACGCCCGCCCTTCCCGGACCCTCCTCGGCCCTGCCCGAGCTGGCCCCTACTCCCGCGACGCCCGCCACCGGCCACGAGACCGCCATCCTGGCCAGCGGCCCACCAGTCATCACTGCGCCGCGCACCCCGCGACGGCTGGCCGCACTCGCCCAGGCCCTGGACACCGTCCTTCCCGCCACCGTCCCCGCCGGTGAAACCCCCACCCCCACAGCCTTGATGGGCCTGCCGACGGGTATCCGCACCCTGGACGACGCCCTCGGCGGCCTGCAGCCCGGCCGCTTCTATCTCGTTGCCGCCGCCCCAGGCGCCGGATCGAGCCTGATCGCCACCGCCGCCGCACGTACCAGCGCCCTCGACCAGCACCAACCCGTCCTGTATGCCGCATCCGGACTCACCCGAGCCGACATCGCCGCCCGAATCGTTGCCGCGCACCTGCCTGTCGACTACCGCCGCCTGCGAGCCGGCCGCCTTACCCCCACCGAGCAGGACGACACCGCGGCCCTCCACCACCACCTCGCCTCAGCCCCGCTGTACATCGACGACGGCACCGACCTGACCACCGACGCGATCGCCGAAAGCGTCCCGGACCTGCCCGGCCTGGCCCTCGTCGTGGTCGACCGTCTGCAGACCACCGAAGACCCCCGAGTGCCGCTGTCCGGCCCGGTCCAGATCACTGACGCCGCCCAGGCCCTCGCTCATCTGGCCCGCACCCACGAGCTCCCCGTCCTCGCCGCCGTCGACACCGACGACCCCCAGCTGATCGCCGCGCTCAGCCTCGACATCACCATCATCCTGACGCGCGACGCCGACCAGATCCACGCCACCATCACCGAACGCGACCTCGGCCCGCAGGCCACCCTCACTCTCCACGCCGACCTTGCCCACGCCCGCATCACCGACCCGGCCACCCCCTACGCCAGCCCCACCACCCCAGCGCCGCCACCGGCCGCGAGCCTGCACACCCCCGCACAGCCCCCGCAGGTGCCCCTCCCCGCCCCCACCAGCCCACCCCCGGACCCCACGCCCACCCA